>VOFK01002724.1_pt1 | contig 38285 bp, 81 predicted proteins | sample 5384121 | NCBI WGS metagenome assembly VOFK01 (sample SAMN12384730, study PRJNA508395) | human gut metagenome | isolation source: healthy gut J | host: Homo sapiens | reverse complement strand
TCGGTGCTTCGTTCGGTTACGTATTGCTCCGCATTGGAATTTCGGAAGTGTCTATCAGCAGATACATAAACGCCGAAAGACTACCAAAGATAACAGAATTCAAGAAAATAGCGGTCACGCTAGAGTAACGACCGATTATCTACTTGAATGAAACGAAGAAAGGGAAAGAAAAAAATGAGCAAAGAAGAAGCGGTTTTGATATTGGAAAAGGCTGGATATACGGCGAAAATCGAAAATTCGGTCGTTATAGCAAAAATTGAAAAGTTTTCACAGAAGGAATTCGATCGGGTTCGGAAAATTCTTCGTGAAGCTGGATATAATAGCAGTTTCGGCGTGAAAAACTGGAAAGAAGGTGAAAAGAATGTCCCAGGAGAAGAAAAAGAGATCTCGACCTGAAAGTCGGCGACACGATAAAGTGTCACGATCCGGACGGCATGATCGACACGATGAACGAACTTGTGAAATCCGGCGTTGAAACTGATTTTCTGTATAAAAAAAAGACGGAAAAAGAAGGCTTCTGGCTTGTAGTAACCGGATATTACTAAAAGTATTTGATTTTTGACAAAAAAATAAGTGGTAAAATAAAAAGACGGAACGCCGATCAGCAATTCCGCCCCTAAAAAGTAGCCTTTAATAATTATAACACGAAAAGTTATAATTGCAAGGGGAAGCTGAAAATGGCGAAAACCATCGAATTCAAACGAAAGGAATCTTTTACAGACATTGATCTTCAAATTATGCTATGCAACGAGAAGATCAAGAATCACCGAAAGATCTATCGAAAAAGTGAAAAAAATGATGTGGCTGGTATGGCCCTTCTGGCGTTGGCGGGATTGACTATTCGAAGGAATCTTTCCCTTCGACACATATTTCATTCGCCGAAGGCCTGGAAATGATCGACCGTGACACGGAAAAGATAAACCAGCTTACGGAAGAACGAAAAAGATCTTCGCCGAACCATGCGACGCGTGAAAAAAATTACGCCGGACTTTCCGGAATGGAAGCAAAGTTTACTATTGCCGCGTGATTCAGAAAAAAACACAAGCGGCCGCCGCGGACGAAATCGGACTTTCTGTTCGCCAGTTCCAGAGAATCGAAAGCGATATGAAGGACAAAGGGCTGATTTGAAAATGAAAATTTTTTGAAACGAAAATTTTTTTCACTTTTTGAAACGTTGATTTTTTCAAGAAATCCACATTTTACAAGGATTTACGCGAAAATTACATGTCGTGTTTTATGTCGTGTTTTTGTCGTGAAATATGTCGTGGAAATGTCGTGTCAATCCGTGTTAATATATTAGCGTTGATAAGTGAATTAAAAATTCCTTGAAAGGCGTCGCCAGAAATGGCGGCGCTTTTTGCGTACATAAAAAGGGGGTGGCCCGATGAATACGGTCGAACCGATCAGGGACATGGATCTTGTGATGGATTTGGCCGAATACCTAAAATCGAATAATGAACGTGATTATGTTCTTTTCATGTTTGGCATTTATACCGGGCTTAGAATTTCGGACATTTTGAAATTCCGAATTCGTGACGTCCGGGAAAAAAGACGCTGTTTATATCAGGGAGAAAAAAACCGGGAAGGAAAAAAAGATTCCCGATAAATTCTGAACTGAAACCTATTATCGAAGAATATATCGCCGGTAAAAGAGATTATGAATATCTATTCAAATCGCCACGATACCCGAATAAGCCTATCACCAGACAGCAAGCGTATAACGTACTGACTGACGCGGCGAAGGTGTTCGGCCTGGAAGCAATAGGCACGCACACACTACGAAAGACATTCGGCTATCACACGTACCAGCCAGACACACGACGCGGTTACACTGATGGAGATATTCAACCACGCAGACATAAGCGTCACCCTTCGATACATTGGTATCAACCAGGACAACAAAGATAAGCTGATTAAGAGCCTGACCTTTAAGCATGGCAAAGGCAAGAGATAGCACACACAAAGAAGCCTTCCTATCCACACGGATAATCGGAAGACTTCTTTCTTTTGCCTTTTACTTGACACAACGGGGCGTTGACAAGTGAAGTGTGTTCGTTTTCGTTGCGTTTAATAGAAAGGAAAGGCACACAAGCGACTTGACACAATTACAAGATATGTCAAGAGAAGGGGACGACAAGGCACCCGGCCAGGACGTGAAAATCATCGGGGAATTTTTTCCCCGAACTTTCGTAGGTTCTTCCGGCGACCGAATCGGCCCCCGCGGGTAAGCGAAGCCCAAAATCTTCCTAGATACAGACAAAAAATAACAGAAGTTGCCGTTACCGATTTGACCGAAAGGGGGGCGAGGATATGGCAAAAAGCAGAAACAGAATCAGCAAAAATCACGAACGTAGACAGCTTGACCGTATCGGCCGCCGTCCTGGGCGATATATTCGGCGTGTCTGACAGACGTATTCGCCAGATGGCAGAAGAAGGAATCATCGTCCGCGTGGCGAAAGGCCGGTACAACTTCCAGGAATCCGTTAAGAATTATATCTTGTCTTTGAAGCTTGCCGTTGACACGGCAAACCAGGACAATCCGGACGGAGAACTGAACATTGAAGAAGAAAAAGCACTTCACGAAAGAGTTAAGCGTCACATTTCAGAACTTCGCCTTCAAACCATGAAGGGAGAACTTCACAAGGCCGAAGACGTCGAAAAAGTAATGACTGACATGCTGACTTCATTCAAAAACAAGGGTTATGAATATCCCTTTCGAAGGTTGCGCCGGTGCTGGAAAGCCGCGACGCCGGATTTATCAAAGATCGCCTGACAGCGGAAGTCACGGAAGCCTTAAACGAATTGAAAAAAGACTACGATCCGAAGGCTTTTTATAGTGATGAATACGTCGAAGGTGAAGACGATGATTAAATCAGAGCCAGACAGAAAACGTTCGAAAGATTTAGGTATCGACTTAAAGACAATCAAATTATTTGAAAAGATAGCGAAAGCAGTGCGCCGCCGCCTATTATGACGGTTAGCCAGTGGGCGGACGCTGAAAGAAGACTGTCGGCAGAAAGTAGCGCCGAAGCCGGACGCTGGAACACAGACCGCGCACCTTACCAGCGCGAGATCTTGGACGCCGTAAACAATCCGGAATGTGAAGAAGTGGTGATTATGTCTTCCGCCCAGGTTGGAAAGACAGAACTTATCCTGAACACGATCGGATATTATATCGACTACGATCCGGCGCCGATCCTGGTTGTAAATCCGACAATCGAAATGGCCCAGACCTTTTCGAAGGACAGACTGGCGCCGATGATCCGCGACACGCCGGCACTTCGCGGCAAGGTTCGCGACGCAAAATCGAAGAATTCTGGAAACACAATCCTTCACAAACAGTTTCCGGGCGGTCATATCACTATGGCCGGCGCGAATTCGCCGGCTTCCCTGGCGTCAAGACCTATCCGAATCGCCTTAATGGACGAGATCGACCGCTATCCGGCCAGCGCCGGAACAGAAGGAAACCCGATCAAGTTAGCCGAAAAGCGAACGACGACCTTCTGGAACCGTAAAAAAATAAAGGTTTCAACGCCGACAATCAAAGGACAGAGCCAGATCGAAGCCGAATTTCTATCCGGATCACAAGAAGAATGGTGTGTTCCTTGCCCGTGTTGTGGAAAAAAAAATACCAGTCCTACGAATGGGGAAGGATTCATTTTTCAGATGTGACGATGGAATGTAAATTTTGCGGCGAACATATTTCCGAAGTTGACTGGAAACAGCAAAAAGGAAAGTATATCGCAAAATTTCCGGACAGAAAGCGAAAAAAGAAGCTTTCACCTTAACGAATTAGCGTCGCCCTGGAAACACTGGGAAGAAATTATCCGGGAATTCAGGGAAGCACAAAAGGAATTGAAGGAAAACGGCGACATTAACAAAATGAAAACCTGGATCAATACGACGCTTGGCGAAACATGGGAAGAACGCGGCAAAAGTGCCGACGATGATTCTATCATCGGACGCCGCGAAAGATACGAAGCAGACATTCCGGACGGTGCTGTCGTTCTCACGGCCGGCGTGGACGTTCAGGACGACCGTTTCGAAATCGAGATCACCGGCTGGGGCCGCGGTTATGAATCGTGGGGCATTAAGTACGATAAGATTTTCGGCGACCTGGAAAAAGAAGAAACCTGGGATCTTCTGGAAAACTATCTTGATAAAGAATTTTTACTTTGCTTCCGGAAGTTCGCTTCTGATCGCTTGCACTTGCATAGATACCGGCGGCCATTTCACGACACAATGTTACAAATGGCTGAAAAAAAATGGAGCGAAAAGCAAAAAAGGATTTACGGTGTTAAGGGTATGGGTGGCCCAGGTATTCCACTTATACACAAGTTATCCACAAACAACCAGCTAAAAGTTAAGGTTTTTATCCTGGGTGTGGATTCCGGAAAAGAAATACTTATGACGCGGCTTAATACGGTTGACGAAGGGCCGGGGTATTGCCATTTTCCGATCAATGCCGACCGCGGATATAACGAAACCTACATAAAGGGGCTTAACAGTGAGCAACGCGTCGTTCACATAAAAGACGGGCGCCCGGTTATCAAGTGGGTAAAGAAAGCCGGCGGAATCAGAAACGAACCGCTGGATCTTCGAAATTATTCCACAGCCGCGGTCGAGATCCTACGTCCTGACTGGGACGTTCTGGAATCGAAGGTCAAGGCCGGAATTAACTACATGAAAGACAACCGGCAAAAAAGACCGGAAAAACGAAAAACTGGCGCCTTAAACCGCGGCGTCCAGTTGTAAAGGCGGTGAAATATGTTAAGCAACACACAGAAGGAACGCCTGGAACGTTATAAATCCAGGCTGAATATGTACCTGGAAGCAGAAGAAGCTGTTCTTCTTAACCAGGAATACACGATCGGGACGAAAAAGCTTAAAACGTGCCGATCTTGGAACTATCCGGGCGGCTATTAAAGACCTGGAAAAACAGATTGATTTATTAGAATCAGGCGGAAAAAACAAGGCTTTCCGATTTGTTCCGCGTGATATTTAGAAAGGCGGTGGCTGAAAAGTGAATATTATCGACAAAGCGATTGAAGCTTTCAATCCGGCGGCCGCCCTGAAACGACAACAGGCACGAATGGGAATGGAACTGATCCGGACGTTTCAAAATTCAGGATATGACGAATCGGGGGCTTCCAGAACAAAAAAATTCAATGCGCGGCTGGTCGGCAAGATCAAAAAGTCCGCAAGAAGACATTGACAAGAATCTTCCGACACTACGCCAGCGATCAAGAAGTTTGTATATGTCGGCGCCGCTGGCCGCTTCGGCAATCAAGACAAACCGAACGAATGTAGTCGGCGAAGGATTGAAGCTGAAAAGCACGATCGACTATTCCTATCTTGGAATGACGCCGGAAGCGGCGGCAGAATGGCAACGCCAGGCGGAACGCGAATTTGAATTATGGGCGGAATCAAAGTTTTGCGACGCCACACGATCAAATAATTTTTTATGAGATCCAACAAACGGCGTTAATGTCGTGGCTTATGAACGGCGACGCTTGCGTCCTGGTAGAGTACGAACGCCCGAAGAAATTCTTCCCGTATGGCTTGCGCGTTCGCCTGATCGAATCGGATCGAGTTTCGACGCCGCACACAACCGGGAATACCGTGAATTTATACGCGAAGGACTTACAGACCGGGAACCGGATCTATAACGGCGTTGAACTTAACGACGCCGGCCAGATCGTGGCATACCATATCTGTTCGACTTATCCGAACAGCAACCTTCACGCGGAAAAAGAAGTGGACGCGTGTAAAAAGCCTTCGGCGATAAGACGGGAATTCGAACGTGCTAATGATTTACGAAACAGAACGCCCGGAGCAATACCGCGGCGTTCCTTATTTGGCGCCGGTTATTGATTCATTGAAGCAATTAACCAGATACAGCGAAGCCGAACAAATGGCGGCTGTTATCAACGGATTCTTCACGGTGTTTATTACATCGGAATCCGGAGCGCAAGACGTAGGGGTTCACCGGAGTAGTCCCGGAAGGCGAAGAAGTGACAAACGATGATGTCAGTTACGAACTGGGGCCTGAATGGTGAACATGTTGAATCCGGGCGAAAAGGTCGAGATCGCCGACGCGAAAAGGCCTTCGACGAATTTTGACGCGTTCGTGACCGCACTTTCGAAGTATATCGGCGCCGCACTGGAAATCCCGGTCGAATTACTGACAAAGAGCTTCACGTCGAATTATTCCGCTTCACGTGCCGCACTTCTGGAAGCCTGGAAGGCTTTTCGAATGAAAAGGGCGTGGCTTGCCGCTGATTTTTGCCAGCCGATATATGAGATTTTCCTGATCGAAGCAATTTCCTCCGGAAGATTAAAGGCGCCAGGATTCTTCCTGGATCCGATGATCAAAAAAGCATACTCCGGCGCACAATGGAACGGCCCAGCCCAAGGAATGATCGATCCGATCAAAGAAGTAAACGCGGCAAAAGAAAGAATATCAATCGGAATTTCGACACGTCAGAAGGAAACAATCGAAATGACCGGCGGCAACTTTGAAGCAAACGTCGCCCAGCTTGCACGCGAAAAATGACCTGATGAAAGAATACGGCATTTCTGGCGCGGCACCGTCCGCACCGGCTGAAAATAAAACAGAAAAGGAGAATATTGACGATGAAGAAGGCAACAAAGAAGACAAAGTTCCTGAACATGGCGACACCGGCGCCGAAGGTCAATAAATTCTGGAACTTCACAGAACACGGAAACGACGCCGAATTACAACTTTCGGAACGATTTCTTCGGAAGAAGACTGGTGGAGTGACGATTGTGTCACTTACAGAAATTTTATCAACGATTTGAACGCGCTGGGGCCTAAAAGACAATATAAACGTATTGATTCAGTCCCAGGGCGGCGACGTATTCGCGGCAAATGCGATTTATAACGCGCTTGTGGCAAACAGCGCAAAGATTACCGCGACAATTATCGGAATTTGTGCTTCCGCCGCCACGATCATTTTACAAGCGGCAGAAACACGCAGAATCGCAAAAAACGGCGTAATTATGGCCCACAATCCAAAAAGTAACGGTTTATGGAGCCTACGAAGCGGACGATTTGCGAAAGTTAGCGGAAGCAACCGACAAAGTAAAAGATTCAATCAAGGCCGTTTATCGCGATCGCCTGGGAAAAAAACAGACGACGAAATCGAAGAAATGATGAACGAAACGGCCTGGTATGTCGGCCAGGAAGCCGTTGACAATGGATTTTGCGACGAAGTGATCGAAGAAAACTTCACGAACGCCGCAGTCACAAACGAAGGAAGATATAGTCTCAAGAACTACGTGGAACCTATTCTTCCCGATGATGTTCGAAAAAAGGTTCAAAATCTTTCTAAAACGCCGCAGAAGGACGACGGGACTTTTTAATAAAACCAATCCACAGAAAGGAAATAATGACATGGGACAGAATCAGAACCAGAACACGGCGCCGGTGAAAATCGAGAACGCCGCACAGTTGCGAAGTGCTTATCCCGATATGATAAATCAGATCGTGGACGAAGCTATTCAGAACGAACGCGATCGCTTAAAAGCCATTGACGAGATCGCGAACGGAATTCCTGACGACGTTTTGAAAAAGGCAAAGTATGACGAGCCACTTTCCGCCGCTGATCTTGCACTGGCACAGATGAAAGCAAACAACGCCGCCGGAGCGCAGACAATGACAAATGTTGTTGACGATCTGACAAAATCCGGATCCGGAGAGGTTGGAGCAGTTCCGAACGTTGAAACGACGCCGGAGCGCAGACACCGGAACAGAAGGAAGCCAAAGTTCGCGGATTTGCAAACGCGTTAAAGGGCGACAAGAGAAGAAAGGAGAAATAAATCATGGGATTATATGAAAAAGTCGGCGAATTTACGCCGGATTCACTTTTTGCGTCACCTGACTACCCGGTTTTTGAAAGAAGGAATCGGCCTGAAAAAGGTCAGGGCGTATTGAAACGCGGATCCCTTTATCGTGAAGGGATCTGACAAACACGCTTATCTTGCCGGAACAACCGTTTCTTCCGTTACTTTGAAGGTGTTCGGAATCCTTACGGACGACGTAGACACCGGATCAGAGGATAAAAACGAGAACGTACCGGCTACGTGCTACATTACCGGACATTTCAACCGCGGCGCGGTGATTGTTAAGTCCGAAAGCAACTATTGACACATACGAAGACGATATGAAGGGCGTCGGAATGTACCTTCGTAACGTCCAGAAATACGAGTAAACAAGGGGGGTATTAAATCATGTCTGATTACACAACACGCGAAATGATGGAAGCGTTCGACCAGACGTGCCGCCCGTCAAAACCTTCTTACAGAAGACTTTCTTCCCGACAGAGGAAACGCATGTTTCCGAAAAGGTTGAATTTGATGTAAAAGAAAAGGAAAAAGAATCATGGCGCCGCTTGTAAGTCCTAGAATGGGCGGAAAGGTTATCACACGCCAGGGATTCAGAACGAACCAGTTCACTACACCGAAGATCGCACCTGAAAGACCTATGACAATCGACGACATTACACAGCGCGCGATCGGTGAGAATATTTACAGCCAGAGAACGCCAGAGGAAAGAGAAGACGAACTTCTGGCGAAAGACTGGACGGATCTTGAAGAATCAATCGCACGAAGAAAAGAGTGGATGTGCCGTCAGATCCTTTTTTGAAGGAAAAAAATCGACGTTGAGGACGAGGAAGAAGGACTTGATGTTCAGATCGACTTCGGCTTCTCAAATATTATCTATCTGGGGAGCCGACGAGAAGTGGTCGCTTGCCAGCGCGGATCCTTTGAAGCCGCTTCGCGAGTTCAGAAGAAAGATTATCAAGGCGACCGGAAAGGCACCCGATATTGCGATTTTCGCGTCTGACGCAATCGAGGACTTCGTTAATAACTCTTATGTCATGAAGGCCATGAACGTTCTTAACATGAAGAATGTTGTTATTGAGCCGCGAGTAGTAGATCCGGCGCTTACCTTCTACGGAAGAATTGCAGAACTGGATCTTGACATTTACACATACGACGAATGGTTCTTAAACGACGAAGGCGACGAGGAAGCAATGATCCCGGCCGGAACTGTTCTGATCGGACATTCCGACGGCGAAGGACAGGTTGAGTATGGATCTGTTACCCAGATGGAAGATAAGAAATTCATCACTTACGAAGGAAAGCTTGTTCCGAAGGAGTACGCAGACGAGAAGAACGAAGTTAAGATGTTACGTCTTACTTCTCGTCCACTTCCTAGACCTTACGACGTTGATTCCTGGGCGATTATCTACGTTGACGGCACAAAAGCAGAGTAGGGGGGGCGATTATATGGCATACAGAACAAAAATCGAGGTAAGAACCGGCGGCAAGAAATACCTTCCTGGAACAATCCTTCCGGAAGATATTTCACCGCTTGATCTTGCGTTCCTTAAAAAAAAAAATTCGTTGAGGTTGTAGACACTGATCCGCTGGCAACGCTTGCGGCGGAAGATTCCGACGAAGATCCGGAAAATGACGGATTCACAGACGGGTTCGGCGGTGTAGACAGCCTGAAAAGCGCTGACGAGATCATGAAGCTTCGCTCAAAGGCCGACGTTGCACAATACGCGGCTTCTATCGGGCTTGATCTTGGCGAAGATTACAAAGACAAGGCCCTGGACGATCTGAAAGAAACAGTTATCAATTTTCAGGAAGAAATGGAAGCTGGTTCTGACGACGGATCAACAAGTAATGAAAAAGCTTCAAAGAACAGCTTGAAAAAGATTTTGAAACCACATTCTTCAATACGGACGAATTCGCGGAAATTCACGAATTGCAAGGAAATGAAGTTCCGGTCGTAGTTGATAACGACATAATTATCACGCTTTCACTTGGAAAACATGCGGACGCCGACGGAATATTCACCGACGATAAAATGATTTTCGTACAAAAAAATACCTGGAATTTGAACCGGTGGCCGGTCAACACTTATCCTTCGACGGAGAGATCTACCCGATCAAAACTGTTAATGAAGATATGGGCGGCTATACGATCATTCTATCAGGTAACGAAGATTGATCGTTTCGGAAATAAAGGTTTCCGGCATTGAAGACGTTGAAAAACGTTTAGGAAACATGAAAAAAGAACGCCCCGACGGTTGTTTCCAGGGCAATCAATAGGGCGATTCAGAACGTAAAGAAGAATATGGGAAAAGAAACGTCGGAAAGGTATTTTATCACGTCCGGCGAAGTGAAAAAAAGACTGTCAATGTCACAAAAGCCACAAAGTCACGGCTTCAAGCCGCGGCAATTTCGCAAGGTGCCGGAATTGCCTTGTTGTCAAAAAAAATCAAAGGTAAATCCAAAAACACCGGTTCGATACCGTGGGGCGTCCAGATCGCCGAAGGTATATCGTGCCGGTGTTAAGAACCGGCGGCGTAAAGCCGCTGGACGGAAACCCGAAGTCTTTCGTTGCTGTTATGAAATCCGGACACGTCGGCGTTTTTCCAGAACGTCCGCGAAAAGTCTTCCGATCAAGCAGTTATATGGCCCGTCTGTTCCGCAGATGATAAAAAATGAAAAAATTATGAAGGCTATTAACGACGACGCGAACGAAACGCTTCAAAAGCGAATTGACGCGGAGATCAACAACCTTTTGCGAAGGGGTAAGACATGCAGACAGATATTTTTTTACAGAAGACACTTGTTGAAGTTGTCAAAGAAGAACTGAAAGGATATGTCACGTTAAACAATGGCGAAATAGTAGAATTCAACGTCTATCCGCAGAATTTACCGGCGAAGAAAGGGAAAAATGACGAAGATCATTTTCCTTATGTGCTGGGTGTGTCTGGACGAAGAAACGATCGCTGGGGAAGATTCAAACAATATTTGTTCAATCTATTTTCTGGTTGGAATCCAGGATCAGAACCCGAACCGCCAGGGACATTTTTGACGTTGCGAATGTCTTAAATAAATTACAAGACAGATTCCTGAAAGATCGTCTGATAGATCAGCGATACAGAATCCAGTTCCCGATCACAAAGAAGTTCCAGGAAGAAGACACCTGGCCGAAGTTTATCGGCGGAATGTCTACTTTATGGGACGTTAGTAAAATGGAAATGAGGGAAACCGAATATGACTAGAAAAAGAAAATAAAAAGGTCATGTATTTAGGGCCTACAATTCGCGGCGTCGTTAAAAACGGCGCTGTTTTTGAAGGTGGAATTCGAAGAATCTTGAAAAAGATCGCCGGAAAGAAACCGATTATTCAGAATTTGATCGTTCCACTTGAAAACATTGTGGACGTTTCAAAGAATATCCGCGTCGAAGGAACAGCGGAAGCGCGATTGCCTTCGATAAAATCGCAGAGATCAGCGAAGCGGAAGTAAAAAGAGTTTACGGAAGGAGAGTAAAAAGCTATGTCTAATTACAAACATGGTATCAGGACAAGCCGCCAGGCTACACAGTTAGCCACGCCGGTAACGTCCGACGGCTGTTTACAGTGTATCATCGGAACGGCACCGGTCAACCTTGCCGCCGATCCTACGACACAGTGAATAAGCCTTTCGTCGCATACAAGAAGGCGGACGCGATTTCCGCCCTGGGATATAGCGACGATTTCAAGAATTACACATTATGCCAGAGCGTTTACGCGACATTCGACGTCTTCGGAGTTGCCCCGATCGTGCTTATTAACGTTCTGGATCCGAAGAAACATGTATCAGCGGAACTTTCAAAGACATTCGACGTCGTAGGCGGAACAGCAAAGGTCACAGAAACCGGAATCCTTATGGATAAACTTTCCGTATCTGACGAAACCGGCGCAACAAGCTACAAAGCAGACCCGAAGACTATATCGCTTCTTTCAATTCAGACGGTACAGTTTCAATCGCAATCGTGGCAACCGGAGCCGCAAAGAGCGCGAAGAAAGTAAAAAGTGACTTACGTTCAGATCGATCCTTCGAAGGTCACATATCAGGACGTGATCGGAAGCTATGACGTTTCTTCAAAGAAGAAAACTGGAATGGAACTGATCGGAAACGTTTATCCGAAATACGGAATCGTTCCTTCTTTACTTCTGGCGCCTGGCTGGTCACACATTCCGGCGGTAAATCTTGCGCTTAACGCAAAAGCGAACCTGATTTCTTCCCTTTTTTCACAGCGAAGGTCGTGTCAGATATTGACACAGACACAGAAAAGGCAGAATCAGCGGACGAAGTAAAGGAATTCAAGGATAAGTCCGGATATTCCGACAGAAACACAATTCCGACATGGCCGCTTGTTGGCGTCGGCGATTATGTTTATTACTTTTCCGCCCAACTTGCGGCAAGCTTACAGTATTTAGCCGCAAATAACAGCGGCGTTCCTTCAAGAAGTCCTTCAAATAAGGATCTTAAAATCACCGGAACCTACAACAAGGCCGGCGACGAAATTATCCTGGATATGGACGAAGCGAACGATTATTGTAACGCTTGCGGCGTAGTTACCGCAATCAACATGAACGGCTGGAAAGCCTGGGGAAACAATACCGCGGCTTACCCGTCTTCGACAGATCCGATCGACAGATGGATCAACATTGTAACTATTTTCGATTACATCGAAAACAACTTCAAACTTTCGTTCTTCCAGAACGTGGACGATCTGACAAATTACAGACTGATTGACGAAGTAGTTTCCGGATTCAACATTCAGTTGAACGGCCTTCAGGGATCCGACGATATAGCCGGCGGCGAAATTGTATTCGATCACGAAGAAAACCGATCGCGAATATCCTGGGCGGACACATTAAGTTCCATACAAGAATCGGCGGCTATGTACCGGCGGAAGACATCGAAAACGTATTTGAATTCGATCCTACCATTACCCAGGCCGCACTTGAAGGGGGGTGCTGAATAATGGGATATAAAATTCCTACCGTGTTAAACAACTTTAACACATACGGATCCGGTCATAAGTACGTCGGAGTTTCAAGCGAAGTTTCGCTTCCTAGTTTCGAGTACATGACGGAAACGATCGACGGCGCCGGAATCGGCGGCGAGATCGAAGAAAGCTATCGAAGGAAGCTTCGGATCGCTTGAAACAGAAACAACATTTCAGAACATTAGTAGAGAAATGTTTGATTTCATTACACAGACTGGAAATGTCACATATCGCGGATCTATGCAAGTGCTGAACACAGCAACACAGACAAACGATTTTGAAGGCCTGGTCGTAACAACAAAAAGGGAAAGGTGAAGTCGTTCGAACTTGGAAGCCTGAAAAAAGGGCGGCAAGGGAGAACCGAAAGTCGTTCGTGAAATTACTTACTGTAAAATTCAGATCGGCGGAACGACTGTCCTTGAACTTGATAAATATAATCTGATCTGGAAACTTAACGGCGTTGACCGTTTACGGAAAGTAAGATCCCAGATCTAGGAAAGTGAGGAAATAAGCACATGAGCAAAGAAGATAATTACGAAGTAACAGCAAGGGAAGACGTGACCGCAGATATTCCGGTCGCAAACGTACCGGAAGGGGCGGAAAACGCCCTTCTTCCGAAGAAAGAGAGCGAAGACGACGATCTGATCGTGAAGTTCAGAAAACCTTTCGATTTCGAAGGCGAAATTTATGAAAAACATTGACCTTCACGCCCTGGAAGACATTCGCGGCCGTGACCTTACGGCTATTGAAAAAGCTTTCAATAAGACGGGAATTTCCAGCTTTATGCCGGAAACAACAACGACTTACGCGAAGATCGTAGCCACGAAGGTAACTGGTTTACCGGCCGAATTCTTCGAAGATCTTCCGGCTTACGAGATCGAAAAAGATCAAAAATGTCGTGACAGGTTTTTTCTACAAAGACCCGAATAAGACATGATTCCGGCCAGGATATACAGAAAAACCAGCGTATATCTTGCGATGGCTACACATACCGGTATTGATTTTTTCACAGATCTTCCGATTGATGAATTCATCGACGTAGCGAAGGAAGTGAACGATATTGGCAAGCAAAACAAAGTATGAATTAGCGCTTGAGATTGGCGGAAAGATTCAAAGTTCACTTGAAAAAAGTGTCGGCGGAGTTAATAAAAAAGCTGGATTCTATCGGGAAAGCCGCAAAGACAGCCGCGAAGATAGCAACAGCCGCCTTCGCGGCCGTTAAGGTCGGCGATTTCGTAAAAAGACGCGGTAAGCACATATTCGGATTTCAACCAGGCAATGGCGAACACGTCCGCGATCGCCGGGGCAAATGAAGAACAAATGAAAAAGCTGGAAAACGCCGCGCTGGAAATGGGAAAGAAGACGACAAAGACGGCGACGGAAGCTTCGGAAGCGCTTGGATATATGGCACTTTGCCGGGTGGTGGGACGTCGATACTTCGATCGCTTCCCTGGAACCGGTTCTTCGACTTTCAGAAGCTACACAAATGGATCTGGCGACATGCTCGGATCTTGTCACCGACTCAATGAGTGCGTTAGGCCTGACGGCGGATCAGTTGACGGACTATCTGAACGTTACATGTCAGGCGAATAATAAGTCTAACACCACGGCCAAGGCTTTAATGGAAGCTATGATCGGGTGCGGTGGTGCCGCAAAGTCGGCCGGAATGGACTATAAACAAACGGCCGCCGCGCTGGGAATCTTGGCGAACAATGGTGTCAAGGGCGCCGAAGCTGGAACAGCGTTGAATTCAATGTTAGTCCGTATGACGACGAAGGACGTAGCGCAGAAAGCGTTTAAGGAACTGGGCGTTTTCGATATACGATAAGTTCCGGTCAAATGCGAAATATGCAAGATATTCTTGTTGAATTAAACGGCGCAATGTCCGGACTTACCCAGGAACAGAAAAAACAACTACATGTCGGCTATTGCCGGCACAAACTACTATACACAGTTTGGATATTTACTGGAAGGCGTAAAAGAAGGGGCAGACGGCGCGGCTTCGACGTGGACGTCATTAACAGAAGCCTTCGACAATTCAGACGGCGCGCTTATGAATATGGCGAACCAGATGAACGATACACTTCCGGCGGATATGGCGATATTTAATTCGGCCGTAGACGACGCAAAAGATCCGATTGTGTCAGGTGTTCGCACCTCATGGCAAAAAAGACGCCATAAAAGGCGTCGCCGCCGCGCTTCCTTCGATTACTGATAAAGTGGTCGGAGTAGTCCAGAGTTTATATGATAAAGCCGTTCCGGCGGCGGAAGATTTCGCAAAGAAAGCACAAGCGGCCTTCGAAAAAGGTGAAGCCGGTTCTGGACGACATACGAACAAAAGCGACTGACGCGTTTACATTTCTGGCAGAAACCGGAAAGACGGCCTTCCAGAATATCAAAACAGCAATCGAAACCAACAAAAACCGGCGATTGATAAGGTGATCGCGGTCGCGCTTGACCTGAAAGACAAGTTATTCCAGGCATTTAACGCGGCGAAACCGGCAATCACTTTTATAGCGACAACGGCCATTCCGGCGGTTGTAAATGCTATTATGAAAATCATCGGCGCGGCGGCGACGGTTTACCAGAAGTTAAACCAGTGGGGACTTCTGAAACCTATTATTATAGGCATTGCCGGGGCTATTGCGGCCATGAAAATGGTAAAATTCGCAAAAAGATACAATCCAGGCAGTAACAGCAACAAAAAAGCACTTGTAACCGTATTTTTGCACAGAAAAAAGGCCATGCTGGCAAATATAGCCGCAAAAGCGAAAGATCTTGCAGAAACGGCGGCTATCCATGCACTGTATATCAAAGACGCTATTGTCAAGGGAGGCAGCACAGCGGCAACCTGGGCGCAGACGGCGGCAATGACGGCATGGAACGCGATTTGTGCAGTCGGAACGGCTGTCACAACAGCACTTAGGCGCGGCTTTTACCTTCCTTACAAGCCCGATCGGCCTTGTTATTATCGCCATTACGGCGGTGATTGCGATTGGCGTTCTGTTATACAAAAACTGGGACACTGTAAAGGAAAAAGCTTCGCAACTTGGCGACTGGATCGTCAATGTATTTAACAATTTCAAGGAAAAATGTTCACAGTATATCCAGGAATTCGCGAATAAATTCCCGGAAGCGTTCGCTTTCATTTCGTCCGTATTTGAAAGTTTCAAGCAGACGGCGACAAATATTTTCGGCGGAATCAAGACATTTTTCCAGGGAATCATTCAGTTTTTTACCGGCGTTTTCACTGGCGACTGGTCGAAAGCGCTTGAAGGATTGAAAAATATCTTTTCTGGCGCATTTAAGGCTCTTTCGTCGCTGGCGCTTGCACCACTTAACGCCTTGAAAGGGGTTGTGACCGGTGCGTTTAATGCGATAGACGTAGCAACGGGCGGAAAAACTGACAGCAATAAAAAATAAGGTCAAAGACGCATTTTCAAAGGTGAAGGAAACCGCCGGAAATATCATGTCGGCGGCGAAAGATACGATCAGCGAAAAACTGAACAATATCAAATCAGCCTACGAAGAAAAAACGGCGGCGGAATCAGGGGCGTAGCCGCGGCCGCTATGGAAGGTGTAAAAGGCTATTACACGGCCGGATATTCTTTCATAAACAATTTGACCGGCGGAAAGCTTGAAGAAGTTCGTTCGAAATTTTTCTGAAAAAATGTCGTCGATCGGATCCAATGTTTCAACCGCATTTTCGAACGAAATCTACGATCGGAAACGCAATGTCCCAGGCGGCTTCGAACGCAAGCGCACACACCTAGAAACCATGAAGTCGGCATATACAAACGCCGGCGGTGGAATCAAGGGCATAATGGCCGGAACAATGGCCGGAGTGCAAAGCATAACTTCAAGCGCCCTATCAACTATTAACACCGTAACCGGCGGCGGACTGGATAGCATGAAAGCCGCATACACAAACGCCGGCGGCGGAATCAAAGTAGTATTGTTTCCGGAGCAATGGCCGGAATACAGACCACAACTTCGACTGTAATGTCGGCGATCAACACGGCGACCGGTGGAAAACTGGAACAGCTAAAAAATAGCTTTTCCGAAAAACTGGAAGGCGCAAGGTCAGCGGCACTATCGAAGTTTGAATCAATAAAAGCGGAATTTCCGAAAAACTGGAAGGCGCGAAAAGCACTGTCAGAAGTGGTTTAAGCGCGATCAGCGGCTTTTTCTCAAACGTGAAGCTGTCACTTCCACATTAAGATTCCGCATTTCAATTTTCCGGCGGACAAGCGCCATGGGGAATTGCCGGAAAAAGGAACAGCGCCGAAGATTTCGGTTGACTGGTACAAGAACGGCGGTATTTTAACCGGCCGACAATATTCGGAGCGAACGGAAATTCGCTTCTGGGTGGCGGAGAAGCCGGCAAGGAAGCAGTCCTTCCATTGTCTGAATTATGGTCGAACATGAAAACGGTTGTCGCCGGAGTAATGGGAAGCCAACCGAACGCGGCAACAGAAGCCTATAAACAAGCGTCAGAACTTGCAGACGGTAACAGCCAGCCGCAGACACAGACTGATTCCGTAACAAAGGAACTTTTATAACAACATAACAACAAACAACACCGTGAACAAATCAAGCGAAAAAGAATTCTTCGGATAATTCTTCGAAGATCGTTTATCAGACGCAGATCATTATTCAGGGCAACGCAAGCAAGACGTACAATCCGCGCTTGATATGTCCCAGGAGAAATTTAACGCCATGATGGCAGAATATGAACGGCAGAATAGACGTGTTTCTTTCGCGTAAGAAAAGGGGGCTTAATGTGTGGACGAAAACAGATATTACACAACCGTTCAAGGGTGACATGTGGGATTCTATCGCCTATCAGTTTTACGGCGACACGAAATACATAGGCCTTCTTTTTGAGAATAACCAGGATCTACTTGATATTTTTGTCTTTTCGGCCGGAACAAAGGTATATATTCCGGAACTTCCGGACGAAGAAGACGAAGATATTCCGGAATGGAGATTGTAAGCCATGAAAGCGCGTCAGGCGTCCGTTGTAGTAAAATACAACGATAAAGACATTACAAAACCATAACGGACTACATAGAGGGTTTTTCTTATGTTGACAACGCCAGCGGATCGGCCGACACGGTGACTTTGAAGCTTAACAACAGAAGCGGAAAGTGGTCGGGAAGCTGGATCCCCGTTCAGGGGATTCCGTTAAAACAATAATTAAATTAACAAACTGGAACAAAGAAGGCGACAACCGGAAGTTCGATTGTGGATATTTTCGATCGACGATTTGAGTTTTTCGGGGCCGCCTTCGATTGCTTCAATCGGCGGAATATCAACGCCGATCAATACTGACTTTAATGTCACGAAAAAAAGTAAGACCTGGAAGAAAACATCGGTCAAAGGAATTCTTTCTTCGATTGCTTCTTCCGCAAAGATCGGACTGTATTTTTCCGGCCAGGACTATCCGATCGACGAACTGGAACAGTCAGACAAAAAGACGTGAATTTTGCGTTCGAACTTTGTAGTTCCCACAACCTGGCTATGAAACTTTATAACAAGAAGATTGTCACATTCGACCAGACAGAATATGAAAAGAAAACCGGCCAGCTTTACGTTGAAAAAAGAAAATTGCGAAAACTGGTCGTTTACTTACAGTCTTACACGAATGTATGACGGCGTTTCGATTTCCTATACTGATTCAAAAGAAGAATCAGACATTGAAATATAAATTCATGTTAAAGAATGGAAGCCGAATTCTGAAACTGAATGAAACCGCGGAAAGCCTACAAGACGCAGAGATTAAAAAGCAAAATCGAAGCTACTTGAACATAACAGACAGTGCCAGACGGAAAATTTGAAAGTGAAAGGCGACACGAAATACATATCCAGTAAGTGTATGAAGCTTGAAGGCTTCGGAAAACTTGACGGAAAATAATTATATCGACAAGGTATCACACAGTAAGGACGCCGGAAACGGCTATTATTGCACACTGGAAGCCCACCTTTGCATTATCGTTAAAGGCGTAACCGTTGCGACGGTTCTTTTCGGGCGATACAGTTAAAAAGGCGGCTTCTTCTTCAACAGCCGGAAAGAAATACACGATTGTTTCCGGCGATACGCTATGGAGAATCAGCACGAAGTTTCTTGGATCTGGTGCAAAGTATATGCAGATATATAACGCAAATTCCGGAACCATAGAATCGGCCGCGAAGTCACACGGAAAATCTTCTTCAAGTAACGGACACTGGATTTATCCAGGAACCACATTAACAATTCCAGGATAGAGGGGCGAAAACGTATGTCTGATATTATCAGAGTGGGTTATATTTCAAATGTTAATTACGCAGAAGGAACTACCAGGTGGTTTACAAAAAGACCGCGACAACGCGGTTTCGCCTTTACCTTCCTTTTTTGCTTCTAACGAATACGATCCGCCGGAAACGGACACGCTTGTTTACGTCGTACACCTTCCAAACGGTGGCACGCGCGGAATGATCCTTGTTCCACCGTACACGAAAGGAAACCGTCCGCCAGAAGGAAAAAAAAAGGGATCTGGAGAAAGGATTTCGGCGACGGAAGTTATATCCGGTACGACAAAGAATCGAAACAGCTTGACATTGTGAGCGATTCCGTCCGCATGGAAAGACTTTCGGTTTCCGGGAACCTTTCAGTTTCCGGATCCATAAACGCCGGATCCATAACCACGGGCGGAAACGTCCATATCAAAGGAAATCTGACGGTTGACGGAAGCTATCCGAAGTAAGGCGGTGATTATATATGATCGGCTATTTAGGGGATATTATCTTCGAAACTAGCGATAAAAAAGATTTGTAACTTTAAGGGATTGAAACGTTCCATTTCCGCGAATTATTCAGAACATAAGCGCTATAAAAAAGAAAAGCCAGCGCGAATTTGAGGGCGCGGAAAACCGTAGGGCGTTTCGTTTGAAATGAATATCAGAGCCGGACACGGGGTAAAACCTAAAAATGATGGATAAAGTGATAAAACATTGCCAGAACGGCGACGTTCTTCCGTTCATGATCGGCGGCCACAGAGTAGGCGGTGGAAAATGGACGATTGACAGCGTGGACGCCACATATAACGAAGTGTGGAACCGCGGCGAACTTGTTTCTGTCAGTTTATCCATAACGGCGACAGAATATTATTAAGGCGGTGCCTATGATTAAAATAGACGGCGTGCAGATTGTGATTAACAGCGTGTACGAAAGAGGGCTTCGCCAGGAACTACTTGACAAGGCGTTCTTTCTGCTATCGTGCATAAAGGGGACAATCCCGATGAACCGGAATATCGGACTTGATCCGGATATTATTTCACAGCCTGACACAATAGCAAGAAATTTATACACGGTAAGCGCTATCGAATTGATTGAAGAATTCGAAGATCGCCTTTCCGTAGAAGAAGTCCAGTTTGAATCCGGAGATTCCGGAAATATGATTCCGAAGGTGGTGCTATCATACAATGGCGAATGACATTCAAAAATTATATAGTCTTCCGGATATATCGTTCGTTTCTGACGTTGCACCGGATTTTGACGCAGTTCTTCAAAGGCTTGTTTCTGATTATGAAGCAAGATACGAAGAAGAAACCGGGAAGAAGGTCGTTCTTCGTCCTGGCGATAAAGAATACATCGAATTGACCGTCTACGCGGCGGAGTTTTTCCAGATGTATCAACAGATAGATTTTTCGGCAAAAATGAACCTTCTGAAATACTCAAAGGCGACTATTTGAAGCACCTGGGAGCGTTCAAGAAAACGTTCGTCCAGGAACCGAAAGCGGCTGTCACAACGGCCAGATTTACGCTTTCAGAAAGCCGGAAGGAAGTCGTATATATTCCGGCCGGAACCAGAATCACAGCCGGCGACGGGATTTATTTCGAAACTGACGACTACGCGGAAGTTACAGCCGGCGAAAGCTACGTCGATATTGATTGTACTTGTCAGACGGCCGGAACGGTCGGAAACGACTACACGCCGGGGCAACTCGAAATTATCGTTGATCCGGTTCCTTACGTGGCGACGGTTTCAAACATTACAAAAAACAGACGGCGGAGCCGGAGAAAGAAACCGAAGAAAGTTTCCGCGAGAATATATCTGGCGCCGTCTTCATATTCAACAGCCGGCCCTTCCGACGACGCATACGAATACTGGGTAAAACAGTACAATTCGGCGGCGATCGAAGACGTGAAGATCCACGAACCGACAGACGCTATCGTTGACGTTAGAATTCTTCTGAACGGCGGCGGATTGCCTTCAAAAAGCATTTTGCGACGGCGTTCTTGCCTTCCTGAAAGAAAAACCCGATCATTCCATTAACGGATAACGACAAGGTGGCGGCGCCTGACGTGGTGAAATACGACTTGAAAGCGACTTATTATATCGCCAGAAGCGACATAAACAATCTTGATTCTATCAAGGAAAACGTCGAAGCCGCGAAAGATACATATTTGAACTGGCAGAAGACAAAGATCGGCCGGGATATTAACCCGGACGCATTAACGGAATTCGTCCGCGCCGCTGGTGGAAAACGCGTCGTTATTACTTCCCCGGTGTTTCAGAGAATTCCGGAAACCTCGGTCGCTATTGATAATACGATCGAATTTGTTTATGGCGGTGTAGAAGATGATTAAGCTTGCAGATTACCGGACGGAAGACGCGTTCCCGTCCGGAATGAAAACAGCTAGTCGTTGCGCGGCCGCGTATGCGTTCGACCAGGAGAAAAAAGGATCCTGGAAGCGAAAAGCGCGTGTTAATATGGGCCAGCTTGGAAAAACGTACCAGACGACAAACTGGACGTCCTGGCGGTAGAAAACAGAGTTTTGTTCTACAATTCAGGGCTGGATCCTTCGATAAAACGCCAGTTGATTCAAAATTCAATTTACTGGTATATGAAGCTAGGCACACGCCAGGCAATGGAAGAAATGATTGATATTGTCTTCCAGAATGATAATTCTTCGATCGAAGAATGGTACACATACGCCGGCGAAGCCTTCCATTTCCGGATAGCGGTCGGAACAAATGTTTCACAGACTTCGATCACGGAATTTTTAAGATACTTAAACACTGTTAAAAAATGCGCGGTCACGTTTTGATTATCTTGTATTTCAGAACGGAACCACGCTTTTTCTATATCCGAAATCTGATTATCAGAGCTTCTTTTTATACATTTTGCGGCGAAATGGAATGTGGAACATATCCGAATACCGAAATCGGCGCAGAATTTACAGAAGTACAGATCGACATTGTTCCGAATGGTGATTCCGCCGGATCTGTAATTTACACAGAAACCGGAACAACACCGGATATTTCGGTCGGTGCCGCATTATCTCGAAAACCAGATTGACATTCAGACCGCTTCCAACGAAACAACAATCGTCTATCCAACGGACAGCGAAGCGGAATCGGGAACCGCGCGCCGGATATTTCAATCGGCGCACAACTTACAGAAGTTCAAATTGACGTTCAAGGCGATTCTGACGGATCTACAATCGTTTATCCGGCAGACAGCGAAGCGGAATCCGGAGATTATCCGGAAACTTCTATCAGCTTCGCACAAGGGGAAAGCGGCGTTTCCTTATCACCGGAAGGCGAAAATTTTAACTTATATTATAACACTGACGCGGCGAAAGAAGCCGCCGAAGAATGAAAAGGAGTTCGAAGCATGGCAGAAGGAAGTTATATCCCATTAACGAACGAAGCCCTGGAAGACTTCAAAGAATACCTGAAAAATTCCGTGGCTTATGCAGAATATCGTTCCGGATCCACCTGGTACAAAAATCCCGATCTATAAGGTTGAAACGTTACCGGACGGCCGCGCGGCTATTTTTGTTATGTTCGACCATACCGCCCCGAATCAGATTACCGGAATTCGATTCTATCATAGAAACGGATTCATTTTCGCCGGCGGAAACGAGAATCTTAACAAAGAGGATTTCGAAGAAGGCGTCCTTTATCGTTATACGATTAAACTTGTCCAGTCTTCGGGCAAATAGGAAGGAGTGAAGGAACATGTATATACCGGTATTCTGGCAAGATCGAATTGTTGAACACCCTAGAAGGGTTCGTGTAACAGATCTTGGAAATGGAATCAAAGAGTGGGCGCCGGATCCTGGCGAAATCAGCCAGAAAGGAACCCAGCAGTCTTCGACTAATTTCGGAAATATGGATTTCGGAAACGTGGAAAACGCACTTCTGGGCGCTTATCTGGCTATGAATGTTCGCCTGGCACACAACTACATTGACGACTTGCGCGGCCAGATTATCACGTCCACTTTGAAGAATACGCTTAAATTTCCGGCGACAAATGCAGAAGTGACAATTCCGCTTCCGCAGATGGTGAATAACACCGAATATCAGGTCGAAGCGGAAATCGTAGAAGCGGACGGCCCGGTCGAACACGTCGAAGTGTACGGAAAGGCCCTGAATGCTTTCAAGGCTTCCTATCTTGGAAGCGCAAAAAATGTAACTATTAAATTTCATGTGAAAGGCGGATTGTACTAATGGCAAATGTGATTATTAAATCAGACGAAAGAAGACACCAGGAAGCGGCTATTCTTAGCCAGTTCGGCGGCGGTTGCGAAAGAAATTCCAATCGTGAAAACCGTGAGTACGCCGAAGAAATCAACGCGCGCATGAACGAAGTAAAAAAGAGAGGTAGGTATTCGATGATTAAAATTGTTGAAGCTAACGAAGGACAGAAGATTTCCCATTCTGTCAATAAAAACTGGCTTAACATCGGCGATCAGATCATGTTGAATCTGAAAAGCCGTGAAGCAGACTACGACGTCCATATCGACATTACTTCCGGACGAATTCGGGGCGCTGGGAACCGGATCGGGGCTTTACTATGTGGCCCAGGTGGATATTCCGGCCAGACAGTACACAGAAACCGAAGTTGAGAATCCGGACTCACAACGAAGAAGAACCTTCTTCTTCAAAAACTACTATCAAACGCGAAGCTGTTCCGTTCTCTATTGACAACGTGACATTAACACTTTTCGCGCTGAAAGAAGGTGTAATTTATGAATAGTTATCAGTTTGACAGCCTAAAATTCGCGACGGAAGGCCTTACTGGTTACGGTTCTACTGTTATCATGGATAACGCGAACCTTCCGTCCTTTATGAAGCCTATTAACCAGATCACAAACGCCCAGCTTTTCGCCGGCGGAAGTTCAAAAGTCGCCGAAGCGTTCAATGTTGACGGCGTGTTATACAAGCGATTCTTCATTTCGAATTTCTTAAACACAATCGTAAACGGACGTGCTTATTCATGGCCTGGCGTAGATCCGCGCGCTTCAATCAATTTTGACGATTCTGTCAAGGCTTGTAATGCGAAGGGAACCGGATTCCACCTGATGAGTATTCCGGAACGCGCGGTCATTAACCACTTGATCTATAAATCCGGATTTGTTCCGCGTGGAAATACACAGTATGGCAAGAATCACGCCTATACATACGAAACCGGCGAAACAACCGCAACAGAAAGCGACGGTTCCGGCGGCACAAGAACAACCAGAACAGCGACCGGATCAGGCCCGGCGACATGGTTCCATGACGGAACACGCCAGGGAATCGCGGACTGGGTTGGAAATTGCTGGAAATGGTGTTCTGGTATGCGTGTTAAGAACGGCGAAATTCAGATCTTCGCCGGCAACCTTGCCGCGAAACAGGTATCACACGCCGACGCGTCCACATTCTGGAAGGCTATCAAGCCGGACGGATCACTTGTTGAACCTGGAACAGCCGGAACTTTGAAATATACAAAGGATTTCAAGATTGCAACAGATACTGGCGCCGCTGGATCAACTTATTCACCAAACTTCGGAAATATTGCGGCCGGAACGGGCGTCACAACTATTCCGGAGATCTTAAAGGAATTATTCCTTGCACCGGTTACGGGCGTAACTACCACACCGGCGGATTCTGGATCAACAACGAAGGTGAACGCTTGCCGCTCGTGGGTGGCTGTTACTACGACGACCCTTCGGACGCTGGCCCTTCCGCGTTGCGCTTGAACAACGACGTTCGGGCGTCGGGACGTACCTCGGCTTTTTCTCCGCTTATATGGAATTGTGATCTGTAATCTGACAGACCGTGTTCTGTTTGGGGCTACGATAGTAGCCCCCCTTTATTTTTTAGACAGAAAGGGAAATTCCGGGAATGGGACAACAAAGATTTTATCATAAGGCGAACGTGGATCCAGAAACAAACGAAGGGAAGGATCAACGAAGCGGCCTTATCATTTTGCAGAAAACGAAAGATCTTATGAAATATCTTTATACTACGTGGACGAAATATCCACGTAGCGAAAAACTGGGCTTCGTAACAGATTACAAGAAATGTCTATTCGGATTTTTAGAATACATTATCGCGGCACAAAAGAAGTATTTCAAAAAGACGACACTTCAAGACGCGGATATTCAACTTGAAGAATTAAGGCTATTCAACGATCTTTCTTATGACTTACGGTTCATCGACGAAAAAGCGTTACAAACTGATTTCGGAAAAGTTATGTGAAATAGGCCGGCTTCTCGGCGGCTGGATCAATTCACAAAAAGAATCAGCTAAAAGCGGAAAGTAATTTCCGCGGTGGGGATAGGTCAAATAACGCTTGCCGATCGTGGGTGGCAGTTACAACAACACTTCGAACGCTGGCCCTTCCGCGTTGAACTTGAACAACCCACGTTCGAACGTCAGGACGAACATCGGCTTCTTCTCCGCTTATCCTTTTAGCCAGACGGGAAAGTTTACGGACTTTTCACAGTGCAAGAAAGGGAAAGGGATCTATCTCCGTTCCGGGTGCCATATCCGGAAATATTAACGTTGCTATCAAGTTAGTTAGTACCGGTACGAAGACCGGGAAGGGTTTCACGGGTAGCGCCGCGCCTACGGCCGAAAACCTGGGCGCATATATTCCAAAGAAAGGAATTTTGTCAATGAAGACCTTTGATGTAAAGCATAGCGATATTGTCAATTTTGAAAATATTCTTGAAGCTGACAAAAAACGCTTCGCAATGTAAACACTACCGCGACGAAAATTTGAAGTTTTCGGCACGTAGGGAAGAAGGGATCATTGATTTACTTAATCGACTTACTTATTATCCGGTTTTTGACGAAGAAGGGAACCAGATTCCCGGAAAAACAGAATCTTCATACAAAGTCGGACGATACCGGAAGAAACAGATTTACGAACCGAAGCCGCGAATTATTATGGCGCTGGAATATCCGGATCGCGTTGTTCAATGGGCCTATTACCAGATCTTAAACCCATTATTCGATAAGCAGTTTATAACGCACAGTTACGGTTGTAGACAAGGGAAAGGCACAACAAAAGCGCGCGATCAGCTTCAACGCTGGCTTCGAAAAAAGTGAATCGAAGTGGAAAAACCTGGTACGTGTTAAAGCTTGACATTTCAAAATATTTCTATCGCGTGGATCACGCGGTTTTGATGGATATATTATCACGAAAAATCAAGGACGAAGAAATTCTTCGCGACCTTTACAAACTGATAAATTGTGAAAATACGGCGTTCGGCCTTCCGGCTGGCGTGCAACCGGAACTTTGCAACGAAGAAGACTGGCTTTTTGATCGCGGTATGCCAATCGGAAACCTTACAAGCCAGATGTTCGCGAATATCTATCTAAACGAATTAGATCAATACTGTAAACACGAACTTGGAATCCATCTGTTTATTCGATACGTGGACGACATTATTATCTTGTGGCCGGATAAAGAGGAATTGAAGGGAAACCTGGATAATATAAAAAACTTCCTGGAAGAACGCCTTCACCTGGAACTAAATAATAAAACCAGTATTCGCCCGGCGTGGCTTCCGGTCACGTTCGTAGGGGCGCAGATTTTCACCGAAATTTATCCGAATGAGGAAAAAGCACGCGAAAGCGTATGTTCCGCCGGATAAAGTTCATTAAAAAGCTTTTGAAGCTTGCGAAATAGGTTTTCAAAAAACTTAATAACACAATGCAAAGCTATTTCGGCCTGATCCAGCATTTCACGGCCGGAAATCTTTTTAAGAAAAAATCATTGACGAATTTTCTTTTCGTATTCGCAACAATTCATAGTCGGGAATTATCCCGGCTATTTTTAATTGTCTATTTTCAGGGAAAGGGGTTCGCCGATGGAAGCAGAATTTGAAAGAGAGTTCTCGATCGCCTTATCAAGATCGAAGAAAAGCTTGACGGCTACAACAACGCAAAGGTGAAAACATACGAGAACGAGAAAGCGATTCTTCGGATCCAGAACGATCTTGAAGATGTAACAACAAAGGTTGACAGCCTGGAAGAATCGAACAAATGGCTTTTCCGAACAGTCGTCGCGGCAATCATCACAGCGGCGGTCGGGATTTTATTCACGTTAATTCGATCAGGCGTCGGAATGTAAGAAAGGAGCAAAGAAGACTATGTTTAAGAATTCAGTTTTGAAAGCGTCAGTAAACACAAAGGAATGGGCAAAAAGAAAGGCTATTCGCGCCGTTAAAACAATGGCACAGACAGCCGTTGCGGTGATCGGCACAAAGCACCGTTGTAGCCGCCGTAGACTGGAAGATCGTTGTATCTTCCGCCGTAGTTTCTGGCGTTGTAAAGCATTTTAACAAGTGTTGCCGGTATTCCGGAAGTAGAAAGTGAGGAATAATATCATGGAAGTAAAAATGATTGACGTATCAGTTCATAATGGCGTTATTGACTGGGACAAGGTAAAGGCGTCTGGAATCGGCGGCGTGCTTATGCGTTGCGGCTATGGTTCCGACATTGAAAGCCAGGACGACAAAATGTTCAAGAGAAACGCCGACGAGTGTTCCAGACTGGGGGATTCCGTTCGGCGTTTATCTGTATTCTTACGCAAAAAATACAGATATGGCAAAATCAAAGCAGATCACGCGCTTCGCCTGGTGAAAAGGCTACAAGCTTAGTTATCCGCTTTATATCGACGTTGAGGAAGCCAGCCAGTCCGGAATTGCGAAGGACGTTGTAAAAGTCTTTTGCGAAGCCGTGAAGGCCGCTGGTTACATGCCTGGCGTGTATGCTAACGAAAACTGGTGGAATAACTACCTGGTGGGCGTTGATTCATACACAAAATGGGTTGCAAAGTACGGAGCAAACAATGGACAGCCTGGGAACAAGCCGAACGTTTCAAACTTCGATATTTGGCAGTACACCAGCAAGGGATCATGTGACGGAATCGGTTCTTCCGGACTTGACATGAATATTTGTTACAGAGATTTTTCCGGCAGAGTTAGGTGGATCAAACCAGCACTAGCGCCAGCGGAGAAATCCAACGAGGAAATCGCGAACGAAGTTCTGGCCGGAACCTGGGGGAAACGGTGACGACAGAAAGAACAGACTTTCCGCCGCCGGCTATGATTACGACGCGATCCAGGCGATTGTCAATCAGAAAGCCACACCGGCGAAGAAGTCCAATGAGGAAATCGCAAAGGAAGTTCTGTCTGGAGCCTGGGGGAATGGCGACGACAGAAAGAATCGACTTTCCGCCGCCGGCTATGATTACGACGCGATCCAGGCGATTGTCAATCAGAAAGCCACACCGGCGAAGAAGTCCAATGAGGAAATCGCAAAGGAAGTTCTGGCTGGAGTCTGGGGGAATGGCGATGACAGAAAGAACAGACTTTCCGCCGCCGGCTATGATTACGACGCGATCCAGGCGATTGTCAATCAGAAAGCCGCACCGGCGAAGAAGTCCAATGAGGAAATCGCGAAGGAAGTTCTGGCTGGAAAGTGGGGAAATAACCCACAGAGAAAGGCAAAGCTTGAAGCCGCTGGTTACAATTATGCAACCATTCAGGCACTTGTAAACAAAATGTGTTAATCGTAAATGAAATAATTTACAAAATACACTTTTACAGTTTAGAAAATGTGTGATACAATGGCGCAGAGGGAGGGGGTTTAAGGGGGAACAAAGTTCTTTCGAAAATCCACCTGGATAATCGGCTATAAAATGGCCGCCAGGCTTCCAGATTTGCCCGAATTTCGTCTTAAATAATTTTAGGCGAAGAAATACCCACGCAAGCATTAAAACCAATTTACGGGGCTTGTGTGGGTTCTTTTTTATTTCTGACATATTCTGATTTGTTCTGAGAAACTCTGATTATCTCTGATTTACTCTGATTTTTTTGATTCACGTTGTTTTTTTGTACAGTCCTTTTTTCTTCCAGATAAGAAATAAAATCTTCTTCCGAATTCCGATCGCATGTGAAAAAGTTTCCACATATCTATTAAATTCATTGTGCCAGTGTTCAAAACCTTTTTGATCGTGAGATAAGAAGGCTTCACTTGCCTTGTTCCAGGCGCCTATTGTTTTATTTACAGCCGCTTCAAGGGCTTCTTTCCATTCTTCCATTGTCTTTCCTTTCTGGCGGCCGGAGCCGCCGCAAATGTCAAAGCGTTGAATCGAACTTCATAACTGTTTCTATGATCTTGATCCGGTATTTCAAGTTAGAAGCCGAAGTTGTTAAGATTTCGCGTTCGCGTTTACAAGGCACAAGCGAAATCGCATAATTCACAAGTTTTTCTTCCGCCGCCTGGAATTCTTCCTTTGCCTTGCATAATTCCGCCCACAGTCCGCAGTCGTCAACGAGTGCGCGCCGAAGTCGTCGATTGCTTGATCCGCGATCGAATCATCGTCGATCGCCCAGGTGTGAGAAGGAACCGTTCCGTCTTCATTTACAACACCCAGGCTTTTTCACAAAAAGCGGCTTCCAGTTCCTTTTCCCTGGCTTCCAGCGCTTCCAGGGCCTTCTTTGTTTCAATATACTCTTTTTTTGTTCTCTGTTATATTTTCTTCTCTCATATATTTAACCTTTCCGCCAGCGGCACCAGGCCGCCGGCTTAAAAATATTATGCTGTTAATGCCGGGGCCATTGAATACTGGCCCAACGGATAAACGGTTTCGGCGTTTCTGTATTCAGAAGCCGCCTTGATGATCCGGCACTTCTGAACCTTTTCACCGTCCGAAATGGTGATTGTCTTCGTCGTTCTGGCTGTTACGGTGTAAGTCCACACACAGTCATGATCGCAGATACTACGCATTGAATAAGTTTTTCCGATTTCAAATTTCTTCATTTTTATTTACCGCCTTTCCTTAACTTCTGATTACATTATACACTTTATAGTGTAATATGTCAAGTAAAAAATGTAAAGAAAAATAATAAAAATGTAAAATTATTATTTCTATATTACATTATAAAGTGTATAAAGGCGGCACACCGGCCGCCTTTCGTTTACTGGATTGAACCGCTGACTTCCATTCGATGATCGCGAAGCTTTATCTGTTTAATTGTTTCCGGGTGATCTTCGCCGAAATTATATTTCATGTGTTCAATCATCGGATCTAGACGTTTGGCTTCTTCTTTGAAGTATTCCTTGATATACTGACGATCAATGTCTGTTCTAACTTCGATTGTCGCATGTTCTTTATTCCAGGCGTTGGCTTCAATGGATTTCATTCGATCACTCACGAATGACATAATCGGCCAGAAACAAATATTTTTCTTTTTGCGGTGCTTAACTGACCGTTTCTTTTTTTTAATTTAAGAAGACAATAATCACTTCCGAGCCAGCCGAGTTCTTCCGGCGACTTTTCAACGAAGTAAAGTCCGTTATCTGTTTTGAAGTATGCGTTTTTGATTTCCACCACACAACCAGTTACCATTTCTTTTCCGTTCTTATCTAACATTTTTAATTCCTCGCTTTCCTTAACTTTAGATTACATTATACACTTTATAATGTAATATGTCAATATAAAAAAATGTAAAGAAAACAATTAAAAAATAAAATATTTATTTCAACTTGACATTATAAAGTGTAAAATGTAAAATACATATATCAATTTAAGAAAGAAGGTGTTTTCGTGGGGAATGACAACAGCCGAAAAGATTCGCCTGATTGTTGGACGTCGCGGCGTAACAATGGGAGAAGTCGCAGAAGGGACGGGGCAGACGCGCCAGAACTTTTCGAACAAATTAAAACGTGACGATTTCAAGGAATCGGAATTGTCACAGATCGCGGAATTCCTTAATTGCGAATTTAAGATCATTTTCGTGGATAAGGAATCCGGCGAAGAATTCTAAAATCAAATTGAAAGGGAAATAACATGAATTTAATAGATTTACGATATATAGACAATCTGAAAAGACTTAGATCTTGACACGGTAGACATAAGCAAGCCAGCGCCGGAATTTGAGCCGAACAGACAGTTCTATTTTATGGCGAAAGCCCGTTCCTGGGTAAAGAAAAAAATCCGAAGAACTGGGACGTCCCATGACCTTTTTTACTCAAACTTTCGGGTGTCAGATGAATGCGAGGGACTCGGAGAAACTTTTTCAGGAATCCTGACGGACATCGGTTATGTGGAGACAGAGGATGAGCACGCGGACTTTGTGATTTACAATACCTGTACGGTGCGTGAAAATGCAAACAATAAGGTGTATGGACGCCTGGGGTATCTGTCAAACTTTAAAAAGAAAAATCCGCATATGATGATAGCACTCTGTGGCTGTATGATGCAGGAGCCGACGGTAGTGGAGAAGATCCGCAAATCCTACCGTTTTTGTGGATCTGATTTTTGGAACACATAATATTTATAAATTTGCGGAGCTTTTTATGCAATCGTATGGAATCGGATTCCATGATCATTGATATATGGAAGGATACGGATAAAATCGTGGAAGATCTTCAAATCCGGCGGAAGTTTTCACTTTTTAAATCCGGTGTCAATATCATGTTCGGATGTAATAATTTCTGCAGTTATTGTATCGTTCCTTATGTTAGGGGCGAGCGCAGCCGCGAACCGAAAGATATCATCCGTGAGATTGAAGGACTGGTGGCAGATGGTGTGTGTGAAGTCATGCTGCTGGGACAGAATGTTAATTCTTACGGGAAAAATTTAGAGCAGCCAGTTACGTTTGCAGAGCTTCTCCGGGAAGTAAACAAGATCGAGGGATTAAAGAGAATCCGGTTTATGACTTCTCATCCGAAAGGATCTGTCGGATGATCTGATCCTTGCCATGAAGGAATGTGATAAGGTATGCAAGCATATGCATCTGCCGCCGCTGCAGTCCGGAAGCTCACGGATTTTAAAAATCATGAACCGGCATTATGATAAAGAACAGTATCTGACGATTGTAAAGAAACTTCGGGAGGCAATTCCGGATATTGCGCTGACGACCGATATTGTCGGATTCCCTGGAGAGACAGAAGAAGATTTCCAGGAAACGCTTGAAGTGGTAAAACAGGTGGAATATGACAGTGCGTTTACGTTTATATATTCCAAGCGGACGGCACACCGGCCGCAGCCATGGAAGATCAGTGCGATCCGGCCGAAGTGAAACGGCATTTTGATCTGTTGTTAAAGGAAGTACAGAAGATCAGCGCAAAGAAAAGCCATGGCACTGGAAGGAAAAGTGATGGAAGTGCTGGCAGAGGAACAGAATACGCAGGATGCTTCCCTGATTACCGGACGGCTTTCAAACAATTCGGTGGTGCATTTTCCGGGAACCCCGGATATGATTGAAAACTGTTTATGGTAAAACTTATCGGAATGTAAAGGTTTTTTTATTATCTGGGAGAGATCGCAGAGAATGCATAGAAAATTTGGCAAAAAAAAAGATGTGATTTTTATCGGTGCGCTTCTTGGTATCTGTCTTATTGTACTGGGCGTCTGGTATTTTTTTTGCCGGAGGGAAACAGGGAGCTTTTGTGGTGGTGACGAGAGGGAGAAGTGTATGGAACCTATTCCCTGTCACAGCCGCAGACTGTAAAAATTAAAAATTCCAAAGGAAAAACCACGAATGTTCTGGTGATCCGCGATGGAAAAGCAGATATGAAAGAAGCGGACTGTCCGGACAAACTGTGTGTGCATCAGAAAGCGATTTCCGCGGAAAAATGAAAGCATTGTTCGTCTGCCGAATCGTGTGGTAGTGACCGTAACGAATTCGAAAAAAGAAGGGATGGATGGATTTGCACAGTAAACAGCTTTGGAGAAAAACGGCGTTTATGGGAGTGTTTCTCGCACTTGCCATGATCTGCAGTTATATAGAGATGCTGATTCCCTTTGATTTTGGAATTCCGGGAGTAAAACTCGGACTGACGAATATTGTGGTTGTTTTAATGCTGTATTCGATTGGAACGAAGGAGGCATTTTGTGTCTCTATCATAAGAATTTTCCTTGTCGGCATTTTGTCTGGCAATCTGATCGGAATTTTGTATTCCTTAGGCGGGGAATCCTCAGTTTTCTTGTGATGGCACTCTTAAAAAAAAAAGGAAACCACCTGGGCTGTATTTCCGTCAGTGTGGCCGGAGGAATTGCTCATAACATTGGGCAGATCCTTATAGCGGCGCTTGTTGTGTCCAGCCATTATGTGTTGTATTATTTTCCGGTACATTCTGATTGCCGGACTTCTTACGGGATTTCTGATCGGGCTTCTTGCACAGGAACTGATCGTGCGTCTGCGTTTTCTGACAGAAAAAAAAATATCACGAGTAGAACATCTGTTTGCATAATTGTATCTGCTGTGTTATGATAAATACCGTGAACGAACGAAAATGAGGAGAATGTTTTATGTACGCATATATCAAAGGTGAGCTTGCAGAAACCAATCCGGATCATATTGTGATAGAGACCGGGGGAATTGGATATCAGGTATTTATTTCCGGACAGACGTTTGAGTATCTTCCGGCAGTCGGTGAGGAGATTAAAGTGTATACGTATCTGTATCTGCGCGAGGATGCCGTGATTCTCTATGGATTTCTGACCAAAGACGATCTGGAGCTTTTTCAAACTTCTGATTTCTCTCAGCGGAATTGGTCCAAAGGGAGCACTTGCAATTCTTTCTGCGCTCAGTGCAGATGATCTGCGGTTTGCGGTATTGTCGGGAGATTCCCAAGGCAATCTCGAAAGCTCCGGGAGTAGGAGCCAAGACAGCCCAGCGTGTGATTTTGGAATTAAAAAGATAAGATGTCTTTGGAAGATGCTTTTGAAAAGAAGAGTGAGCATGTACAGACTTTAAAGATTTCCGGAAATGGTCAGGTCAGGAATGATGCGGTTATGGCACTTACGGCACTGGGATATTCCTCGGCGGAAAGTTTAAAGGCTGTATCCGCGGTGGAGATCACAGAAGAAATGGATGTGGAAGCAGTGCTGAAGGCAGCACTGAAACATATGTCGTTGTTGTAGTTTCGAGAAAGAAGATTTGGTATGGAAAAAAACGCGTGATTTCCACGCAGCTGCAGGAAGAAGATTATAAGATTGAATCGTCCCTTCGTCCGCAGAGGCTGGAGGATTACATTGGACAGGAAAAAATAAAATCAAATATGAAAGTCTACATTGAGGCAGCGGCAAAAGCCCGGCAGGAGTCTTTGACCATGTACTGTTTTATGGACTCACCGGGACTTGGAAAGACAACGCTTGCAGGGATCATTGCAAATGAGATGGGTACCCACCTGAAAGTGACCTCGGGACCTGCAATTGCAAAACCGGGAGAGATGGCGGCGATCCTGAATAACCTTGCAGAAGGTGACATTTGTTTGTGGACGAAATTCACCGGCTGAACCGTCAGGTGGAGGAAGTGCTGTATCCGGCAATGGAGGATTATGTGATTGACGTGATGATCGGAAAAGGAGAATCCGCCCGTTCCATCCGGCTGAATCTTCCGAAGTTTACGCTTGTCGGGGCTACGACACGGGCCGGAATGCTTTCACCGCTTCGCGACCGTTTTGGTGTCGTCAGCCACATGGAATATTATACGGTGGAGGAACTTCGCACGATTATTTTGCAGTCGGCACAGGTACTGGATGTGGAAATTGATGAAAAAGGCGCTTACGAGCTTGCCCGCCGTTCCAGGGGAACTCCCCGTCTGGCAAACCGTCTGCTCAAGCGGGTGCGTGATTTTGCCCAGGTAAAGTATGACGGGAAGATTACCTATGAGGTGGCGGCGTTTGCACTGGATCTGCTTGAGGTAGATAAGATGGGACTGGATCAGAACGACAGGAACATTATCCTGACAATTATCGACAAGTTTGACGGCGGGGTGGGACTGGATACTCTGGCAGCTTCGCTTGGTGAGGATTCCGGAACCATCGAAGATGTTTATGAACCGTATCTGGTCAAAAAATGATTTCATCAACCGGACACCGAAGGGCGCGTTGCAACGGCATTTGCCTATGAACATTTCGGGAGGACACCAAAATCCGAATAAGAGGTTGCTTTTCCCTACTGCGGAATATTATAATAAAAAGTATGACAGCAAAGAGGATGGTCAAAACGGGAGGATAGGTTATGTCAGCAAAGACAAGTGCGGAAGTGGTAATTGATGGAAAGGTATATACGTTAAGCGGCTATGAAGGAGAGGAATATCTCCAGAAAGTAGCTTCTTATATTAACGGAAAGATCAATGAGTTTACTTCCATTGAAGAATACCGGCACATTCCTCTCAATATGAAAAATACACTGATCCAGCTGAATATTGCGGATGATTATTTTAAAAAGCAAAGGATCAGGTGGAAAAATTAGAACGGGACCTTGAAAAATAAAGAAAAAAGAAATTTACGATTTAAAAGCACGATCTGATTTCTAATCAGGTAAAGACGGAGACGGCAGAAGAATCATTGAAGAAACTGAACGGGACAATAAAGAACTTCTCCTGAACAAGGCGCGGTTAGGAGGCAGCACTTGAGGACAAGCTTTCTGGATGGAAAAAGACAGCCCGAAAAGAGTCTGAAAAAGAGAACACAAAGAAAAAAATAAGAGGTTTCGAAACACAAAGGAATGTATTCCTTTGTGTTTTTTTCATCATAAGGAAAGAATATGAAAGAAAACAATCATACGACACAACAAAATACATTTGAACTGCTTGCACCGGCTGGATCGTTAGCCATTTTTAAGGCGGTTGTCGCGGCCGGCGCAGATGCCGTTACGTGGGGGGAAGCAAATTTGGAGCCCGCGCATATGCAGATAATTTTTCCGATGAAGAATTACTAGAAGCACTGGACTATGCACATTTGTATGGACGCAGGGTCTATCTTACGGTCAACACGCTTTTAAAAACAGTGAGATCGAACAGGTCTGTGCGTATCTGCAGCCGTTTTATGAACATGGCCTGGATGCGGTACTTGTACAGGATTTTGGGGTCCCTGACAGCGATCCACGAGATTTCCGGATCTTGCGATTCATACAAGTACGCAGATGACAGTCACCGGTGTGGAGGCGGCCGGCTTTTCCGGATACGGGTGACCCGTATGGTCATGGCACGGGAACTTTCCCTGAATGAAATGAAACGGATCCGTGAAGAGACCGGTATGGAACTGGAAGCATTTGTACACGGGGCGCTGTGTTACTGTTATTCCGGACAGTGTCTGTTTAGCAGTATGCTTGGAGGAAGAAAGCGGAAACCGTGGCAGATGTGCGCAGCCATGCAGGCTTCCTTACGCAGTGCTGGATGAAAAAGCACAGGGGAATACAAAAAATGCTTATGTCTTAAGCCTCAAGGATATCTGTGGAATAAAGGATCTGCGTGGGCTGGCAGATGCAGGGAGTCTATTCCTTGAAAATTGAGGGACGCATGAAACAGATCCCGTATGCTGCCGGTGTGGTTTCTTATTACCGCAAATATATTGACCTCTTTTATCGGGACAGGAGACACAGGTTTCGGAAGGAGACTACCGGGCAGTGCTTGCGCTGGGAAACCGCTGTGGATTTACCGACGGATATTACCACAGGCACAATGGCTCTGATATGGTGACGTTTACAAAGCCAAATTACGAAAAAACGAATGAAGCCCTGCAGCAGCAAATTTTAAGAACCTATGAAAATGGTGCTGCCAAAATCCCTGTCATGGGAGAACTGGTTTTGCAGCAGGGACAGGCTGCACATTACCGGGTAAAGGGACGCAAACGGTGTCTGCGGAAATTTCCGGCATGGAAGTTATGCAGGCGCAAAACCACTTCTGGCAGAAGACGTAAAAAGTCGTATGGAAAAGACCGGAGATACCGTTTGTTATGGAAGATTTATCCATAAGGATAGAAAACGGGGTGTTTCTTCCAAACAGGAGCGCTCAACCAGTTGCGCAGGGAGGCATTGGCAGAACTGCAAAAAAGAGATGCTGAAACCTTATCAGAGACAGGATCATCCGCAGAGGAAGGCAGAGAAAAAAAAATTTCCGGAGGCATGTGAGAAACGGGAAAAACAGAAAGGAACGTGTTTTGCAGTGACCGGGGGCGCAGACAGCTTGCGCCGGTTCTGGAAAAGTTCCTGTGTGACTTCTGTCTGTCTGGACATGGAAGCTTATGACCGAAGCACAATGATGGAAGAATTAAAAAAAGAAGATGCAAATGCTGTTATGCAAAAGGATAAAGAGGTTTATCTGGCGATGCCGCGTATCTTCCGTGCCGGAACGGCAGAATGGGTGCGGCAGATACTTCCGGATATAAAAAGAATGGGATTTGCCGGAGTTCTTGTGAGAAATTATGAAGAACTGGCATTGGCAAAGGAAACATTTTTGGGAAGTGAAATCATAACGGATCACAATCTGTATTGCTATAACGATCAGGCGGTCCGTGCATTTTCCGGGCAGGGAGTGACAAAAATACGGTTCCGCTGGAACTAAACCGCAGCGAAATAAAACGGAGATATAACGAAGAAAGTATGATGATGCTTTACGGATATTATCCGCTTATGACAAGTGCACAGTGCGTACATGCCAATACCAGGGGCTGTGACAAAAAACGGGGCTTTCTTATCTGAAAGACCGGTATCAGGTACAGTTTCCGGTAAAAAATTTCTGCACGTACTGCTATAATGTTGTTTATAATTCCCTGCCGGTTTTTATTATTTTCCAATTTAGAGGAATTAAAAAGCGGGAGTCCGTGATTTCGGATGGATTTTACCATGGAATCTGCAAAAAAACCGGAGCAATTCTGAAATTATATGAAGAGTTTGCAGACAGCGAAACAAACTCATCACTTATTGTGCTTTTTATGTTAAGTTTGATTTGCATTATCAAACAGAAACTCGCAATCCACTAAGTTTCCACTTTGTCGCATCCGTCTGCAAATCAACCAATTTTCGATACAACCTCGTTTTCTTCATAAGGGTATCAGTTTATCTGATTCTGCCACAACACCTTTATCCAGCTTTAACACTTACCTCATATTCATTCCATTACTGCTTGAAAAACCCCCTTTGCCTCAACAAAATGCATCTGTGTTCTCCTCACGAACCTAAAAAAATCCCCCACTAAAACATTAGGGCTGACTATTAGAATTTATAAATAATTATTCAAAAATTATTTAGCTGCCTTCTCTGCAATTGCTTTGCCTGTGCTGCTGCAAGACGAGCGATCGGTACACGGAATGGAGAACATGAAACGTAATCCA
>VOFK01003187.1_pt1 | contig 38313 bp, 50 predicted proteins | sample 5384121 | NCBI WGS metagenome assembly VOFK01 (sample SAMN12384730, study PRJNA508395) | human gut metagenome | isolation source: healthy gut J | host: Homo sapiens | reverse complement strand
GATGCGGCCGAGGCTACTCAGCTCCTTTCATTTCGCGAATCCTCTGGTAGAGCCAATCGTTTTTGCGGCGCCTGGATATCGTGTTTGGCTGCGAGGCGGCAGATGGTGCCCGCGAACTCATCAACCTCGGTTTTGCGCCTTGCGATGCGGTCTTGAGCCATCGAGGGCATACCGGCGGGGTCGATTCCCTCGATGAGGTGCACCATTTGCGACAGGTCTGCCTCGGTCAGCTCAACGCCCTCGGCGTTGGCGACCGCAAGCGTTTCGCGCATGGCGGAAACAAAGCAGCGACGCTGCTCGGAGCCCGGCTCCGTGGCGCTTCCGTAGGTCCCGCCGTAGGCCATGCAGGTCTGGTTGATGCCGTCGTTGAGCATGAGTTTGGCCCACATGCGGTGCGCAATGTCGCGCTCGACGGTATGGGCGATGCCGCAGCGCGTGTAGAGCCCGTCGATAGCGGCGACGGTCGCGGGGTCCGTGCCGGCCGTCGCGCCAAAGCGGATCTCGCCCGCATTGGTAAAGGTGAGCGCGCCGTTGAGGAACACGGCGTCCATGCCCTGGCAGATACCAAGAACGGTATGCTCCCAGCCAAAGCGTTCGGCAATCTTTTGCTCGCTCGTAATGCCGTTGCATAGCGAGGCGATGAGCGTGTCGGGTCCCACGACGCTTTCCAGGGTTTTGAGCGCCACATCGAGCCCGGTTGTCTTGACCGTGAGGATGACCAGGTCGGCGGGCGTTGCCTCGCTGGCGCGGACGGACTTGAGCGTGCAGGGCTTGCCGTTGACGGTGAGCGCATCGCCCGCGTGACGCTCAAAGCGCGCGTCGTCCATAACGTATTCGACGGCGTCGTTGCCGAGCGCTTGGGCGATCATGCTGCCGTAGAGCAGGCCGACGCCGCCCTTTGCCGATAAAGGTGCGACCTTGTTGATCTGCATATGAATCATCTCCCCCATGTAAAAAGGCGCCCGCGTAAGGGCGCCTGATGGATTGTATGCTGCCGGGTGATTGGTGGGTGCGCGGGGCGGCTGTTATAAAAAGAAACGTTTGCCTGGCGCTACGCTGCAGGGCAGACCGCAAAAACGCGTGCGGGATATCCAACACCATCACGGACCTTAGGGAAGGTGCAGAAGATGACGGCGCCTGTGGCGGGAAGCTCGTCCAGATGGTCCATGACCTCGATCTGATAGCGGTCGACCGAGAGGATGTACTGTTCGCCGGGGTAGGGGTAGGCGTCCTCACGCGTGGTCACGCTCGCCGGGTCGGTGTCAGCCGGCTCGTGGCCGATAGCGCCGATGTTGCGTTCTTCAACGAGCCACTTGATGGCGTCGAGGTCCCAGCCGGGGTAGTGGGGCTGGCCGTCTTCGTCCTTGTTTTCGAGGTCGGCAAGCTTGGACCAGTCGGAGCGGAAGGCGACAAAGGCGTCCTCGGGAATGCGGCCGTGCTCGTTCTCCCCAGGTCTTGAGGTCATCGACGGTCAGAATAAAGTCGGGGTTTGCGGCGCACTCCTCGTGTTTGTCGATGACGCAGAGCGGATGCATAAACTCGATAGGTTCGATCTCGCCAAGGGAGCGGCCATCGACATGGAAATGCCGCGGCGCGTCGACGTGGGTGCCGTACTGCGAGGCGACCGAATACTGGAAGCAGCGCATGGGCGCGAGCATGTCCTTGGGCGTGTCGGGCAGGTAGTCGAAGAGTTTGGTGGACTCAAAGGGCTTAAAGCCAAACCAGTGCGGGGTGTCGCACGAGAGCGTGTGGGTGAGGTCGACCCAGCGATAATCGGTGCTTTTGAGCTGGGAAGCAAGGTTCCAAAGGTCGAGCGCGGGCATGGTGGCTCCTTTCATCGGGCTTTTTGCTGATGTTAAAGCGGTGTCGTGACGGCTCGATTTCTGCTGCGTTACGATACGTTCTCGATTGCGATTCCGTATTGTTTCGGCCGCGTGACCGTTGTGTTTCGCCTTGCCGGGGCGCTGATGGCGAAGGGGAGGGGCCGTGCAATACCGCGTTGACCCCAAAAGCGGCAACCGTATCTCGGCGTTGGGGCTGGGCTGCATGAGGTTTCCCGGCGCGCCGGGACGCCCGGATGCGAAGACAGCCGACGCCATCGTCTCCCGTGCGGTGGAGCAGGGATTAACTACCGGACACGGCCTATCTCTATCCCGGCAACGAGACTTGCGTGGGCGCTTCGCTTGAGCGCCCGGGCTTGCGCGACCGGTTTTGCTCGCGACCAAGCTGCCGCATGCTTCATGCAAAAAGCGCGGAGGATTTCGATCGGTTTTTCGACGAGCAGCTGCGCCGCCTGCAGACCGACCATATCGACTACTACCTCATGCACAACATTACCTCGCCCATCCAGTGGGAGCGCGTGGTGGCGTTGGGTATCGAGGACTGGATTGCGCGCCAAAGGGCTGCGGGGGCGTATTCGCCAGATAGGTTTTTCGTACCACGGCAGTGCGGCGGACTTCCTCACGATGCTCGACGCGTATGACTGGGATTTTTGCCAGATCCAGTACAACTACGCTGGAGAGCGTTACCAAGCGGGAACGGCGGGACTCATGGCAGCCGCCGAGCGCGGCCTCGCGGTGTTTGTGATGGAGCCGCTTTTGGGGTGGACGCCCCCGGCGGGCAAGCTGCCTCCGCGAGCCCGCGCCGCGCTCGATGACGTACTCGATCCATACCTGAAGACGCCGGCTGCTTGGGGTCTTTCGTGGGTCTGGAATCATCCTCAAGTGACGATGCTGCTTTCGGGCATGACCGATACCGCGCAGGTGGACGAGAACGCGGCATTGGCGGATCGCGCACTGCCGGATTCGATGACGAGAGCAGCTCGATACCATCGCACGTGCTGGATGAGTTTGAAAAATCGAATCGCGTGCCCTGCACGGGATGCGGCTACTGCATGCCGTGCCCCAAAGGGCATCAATATTCCCGGCTGCTTTGGCGCCTACAACGCGAGCTATGCGCATAGTTGGTTTACGGGGGCTGTCTCAATACTTTACGGCGAGCGCGGTACGGACGAGTGAGCCCAAGTTGGTGAGCAATTGCGTCAAATGCGGCAAATGCGCACGTCACTGCCCGCAGCACATCGATATTCCCGAGCGTCTCGACGATGTGCGCCGACGTTTCCAGCCTGGCCCCCGTAACGGCCGCGCTTAAAGCCTTTTGCAAAAACGCGTTCCTGATGCCCCTTTATAACTTGCGCTGGAATAGTTCCTGCTTGCGGCAGAATAGGGCTTAAACAGGAACTATTCCACCGCAACTGAAGGGGCTGTCGTGGGCCGTCGGGATTCATGCGATGATTCGTGTGAGGTTCGTTGGGGCATTTTGGGCGCTGGGCACATTTCTCATCGATTTGCATCGTCGCTCAAGGAGGTCGACGGGGCACGGCTGGTGGCTGCGGCCGGCCGCACTCCTGCACATGTCGAGGAATTTTGCCGAGCGTTTTCGATTGATGCTGCGCATGGCCATGCCTCGGTCGACGATAACGGCGATGCGGCTTATGACGCGCTGATTGCCGACCCCGATGTCGACGCAATTTACTTGGCTCTTCCGCATGGCATGCATACGCGTTGGGCCTGTCGCTCGCTGCGCGCCGGAAAGGCCGTGCTGTGCGAAAAGCCGGCCGTTTTGAATGAAGAAGAGGCTCTCTCTCGATTGCTTCCACCTCTCGCGAGCGCGGCGTGCTGTTTATGGAGGCGATGAAGAATCGGTTTTGCCCGATGCGCACTCGCGTGAAAGACTTGCTTGCGTCGGGTGAGCTTGGCCGTATTGTCTCGATTGAAAGCGTGCAAAAAGCTCGATTACGGCGAGTCTCCTTCGGGCTATCTGCTTGATCCGTTGCAGGGCGGCTGTCTATATGACATGGGCTGTTATGCCGTCGGTTGGTTTGAGGATTTGCTCGCGGGCGCGTGCGAGGTTTCGTCCCGTGAAGTTCGCTGGCGTGACGTATCGGGCGGCCGCGTCGATTGGGCCGACGAGATCCATATGAGCGTCGGCGGTATACCCATTCATATGGTGTGCGACGGCAAAGCAGCTATATGAAAGCCGCTTAACGATTGTCTGTGAGCGGGGCTCGTTGGAAATCGAGCGTCTCCATCGCCCCGAGCTCGCTCATGTGAAGTATTCCGACGGTCGAACGCTCGAAATAGATGCACCGTTTGAGGTCGATGATTTTACGGCGAACCAGCATGCGACCCAGCTCATCGGGCGGGGAAACTCGAGAGTCCCATCATGTCCCCTTGCCGCCACACAGCGCTGCGCGCATTATCGATGCGATTCGCTTGAAACTATAGGGCGTGGGGGCATGGCGCCAGCGCCTGGAATGCCTTGGAGGCCTTTGCCCCTGATGCCCCTTTTATATCTTGCGGTGGAATACGGTCTGTTTGCGCCAAAATAAGGCACCAATAGACCGTATTTCACCGCAACTGATGAGGAGGGAGCTGGAGATGCTGACGATCGGGTGTCATCTTTCGACGACGAAGGGCTATCGGGCAATGGGGGAGACGGCGTTGTCCATTGGCGCCAATACCTTTGCGTTCTTTACGCGCAACCCGCGCGGTGGCAAGGCAAAAGAACTTGACATGGATGACGTGGCGGCTCTGCGCGAGCTTATGGAGCAAAACGACTTTGGACCGCTGGTGGCGCATGCCCCGTATACCTATAACCCCTGCTCAGCCAAAGAGCGGGCGCGCGAGTTTGCCTTGGAGGCCATGGCGGAGGACTTGCAGCGTCTGGAAGCACTGCCCGGCAACTACTACAACTTCCACCCCGGTGCGCATGTGGGGCAGGGCTCCGACGCCGGCATTCAGATGATTGTCGACACGCTGTGCCAGGTGATGTTTGAGGGACAGCAGACGACGGTATTGCTCGAGACCATGGCGGGCAAGGGCACCGAGGTGGGCCGTAGCTTTGAAGAACTGGCGTGCATTATCGAGGGCGTTGCCGCCAAGCGCCCAGAGCTGTCCGATAAGCTGGGCGTTTGTTTGGACACCTGCCATGTGAGCGATGCCGGCTACGACATCATCCATGATCTGGACGGCGTACTCGACGAGTTCGACCGCGTGGTGGGTATCGATCGCTTGCATGCCGTACATATCAACGATTCGAAGAACCCTTGTGGCGCCCATAAAGATCGTCACGAGTGCATCGGCAAGGGATACCTTGGCAGCGAGGTATTTGGTGGCGGTATGCAGGTTATGCAGAATATTGTATCGAATGGCCACTTGCGTTCGCTGCCGTTTATTTTGGAGACTCCGAACGAACTTGCAGGTTATGCAGCTGAAATTAGACTATTAAGGCCATTGCAGCAGTAATGACTGTCACAAAGTAGAGTATTCCATTCACGTTATGGGTTTGTTTCAATCAGTTTTCTCATTGCAGATTCGTAATTCCGGGTGCATAATAGCCAACAGTTTTTGCAGACCTCTGAATCAAACGGGGTCACCGGAAGGAGACTGATTATGAAGCTGAAGAAGCTTGGCGCATTTGCCGCCACGGGTGCTATGGCGCTCGCCCTTGCTCTGACGGGCTGCGGCTCGTCCAACGCCACCTCTGGTTCTGATGCTGGTTCCAGCAGCTCTGACGACGCTAAGGTCGAGAAGGTCGACGGCTCCAAGGAGTACGCGCTCGTCAAGGACGGCACGCTGACCGTCGGCACCTCTGCCGAGTACGCGCCGCTTGAGTACAAGGATGACAACGGCGACTACCAGGGCTTTGACCTTGAGCTCATCAAGGCTATCGGCGACAAGCTGGGCCTGGATGTCGAGTATGTCAACAATGACTTTGACACGCTGGTTCCGGGCGTCGCTTCGGGCGCCAAGTATGACGTTTCCATCGCGGCTATCACCGACACGCCCGAGCGTGAGAAGGAAGTCACTTTCTCTGATTCCTACTACATGGACGATCAGGCTATCGTGACCAAGGTCGATAACACCGACATCACGGCCGATAACTACAGCGAGAAGCTCAACAACGCCGACGCTACCATCATCGTCCAGTCTGGCTCGACCGCCGAGGCCTTTGCCCAGGAGAACTTCCCGAAGGCCAAGATCGTCCCCTACAAGGACGCCACCGAGTGCTTCAGCGCTCTGCAGTCCGATAAGGGCGACGCCGTAGTCACCAACCGCTCCGTTGCCAGCCAGCTGACCGCCGAGCAGTTCAACACCTGCCAGACCATCAAGCAGATCAGCACCGGCGAGGAGTACGCCATCGCCATCAACCAGGGCAACACCAAGCTCAAGGACGACATCAACCAGAGCCATCAAGGACCTGACCGACGACGGTACCGTCGACGCCCTCATGGCTAAGTACAATATCAAGTAAAATAACTACTTGATTGCGCGCGGGCCCTTTCCGTTTTGCGGAGAGGGCCTTTGCGCTTCTCTTGACGGAGACCGTTTCCGTCTCGTTTTGCCGGCAACTTCTACGATAGGAGCCACCTTGTCTCGACTGAACAAAGGGGCCGCGGAGCAGCGTTTTCCACTGTCCGCCTTGCTCCAAAAGCTAGCCTGCGTCATGGCTGTGGCGCTCGCCCTGGTATGCGCGGGGGCCTGCGTGCCCACGACCGCCCAGGCACTTGAGACCGCAAAGATTACCGCCCGACCCAATACCGGTTCGGGTAGCGACGTAGTCGGTGGCACCGAGACTCGTATCACCTGGGAGGTCCAGGCCGATGCCGACGAGGAACTGAGCGGTCTTTCGCTGACGTTTGCCGATGGCACGACCTTTGGTGCGGACGACACGCGTCTGACGATGCTCTCGGGCGATGACCTTATGGACCGTACGCCCATGAAGCCTACGTGCAAGGTCGACGGCCAGACGCTCAAGATTGACTTTGGCGAGACGGCGCCTGCCGGCGGCTTTTTCCGTGTCGAGGTTTACGGCGTGACCTTCCCCGTCGAGGGCGGCGATGAGGCCTTTAGCGGCACCTATACGCTCGCTGACGGGTCGACCAAGAAGATCTCCAAGATTCCGTCGGTTGAGATCAAGGGCGTGACGGCCTTCGATAACTTCCTGGCTGACCTTAAAGAGCAGCCGTGGGTCGAGGCGTGGAACTCCAATATGTTCCTGCGCCTGTTCCTGAACCCGGTCATTTTGGTCCAGAGCCTGCCGATCGTCTTCAAGGGCTTCCTCATGTCGCTTTCGATCGTGCTTGTGGCGTTTCCGCTGGCAATTCCCTTCGGTTTCGCCCTGTCGCTCATGCGCATTTCCAAGTCGCGCATCCTTCGCTGCCTTGCCGGCATCTATGTGAATATCATCCGCGGCACGCCGGCGTTCTTGCAGATCTACATTGCGTTCTTCGGTCTGCCGTTGGCCGGCGTCAAGGTTGATGACTACGTGCTCGGCGTCATCGTCATGGCCATGAACTCGTCCGCCTACCTGTGTGAGATCTTCCGCGCCGGTATTCAATCGATCCCCAAGGGCCAAAACGAGGCTGCTCGCTCTCTGGGCATGAATGCCTTCCAGACGCTGCTCTACGTTATGATTCCGCAGACGTTCCGCAATGTCCTGCCTACGCTGACCAGCGAGTTCATCCTGCTCTACAAGGACACGTCGCTGCTTGCCGCCGTGGGTGTGGTCGAGATCGTCATGAACGCCCGTACCATCGTGGCCACGACGGGCTCCATTACACCGTACGTGGTTGCCGCCCTGTTCTATCTGGTCATCACCCTGCCGCTCGCTCGCTTGGTGAGCGGTCTTGAGGCGAGGCTTTTGGGCACGGCCGAAACCAAGAAGAAGCGTCCCGCCAAGAGCGCCGGACAGGTTGTCGCGACGCCCGCCGATCATATCGCCGGTCTGTAAGGAGGTCCTATCATGAGCGAAACCAATAACTCGAACGAGGTCGTCGTCAGCATCAAGAACCTCCAGAAGGCCTTTGGCGATAACGTGGTCCTGCGTGATATCGATCTGGACGTGCACAAGGGCGAGGTCGTTGTGGTCCTGGGCCCCTCGGGCTCGGGCAAGTCGACGATGCTTCGCTGCATCAATCGCCTGGAGCATCCCACGAGCGGCTCGATTGTCGTTGAGGGCGTGGATGTGTGCGCCAAGGGCGTCGACCTTAACAAGGTGCGTACGCACCTGGGCATGGTGTTTCAGCAGTTCAACCTGTTCCCGCACCTGTCGGTCAAAAAGAACGTCATGCTTGCGCAGCAAAAGGTGCTCAAGCGCAACAAGGAAGAGGCCGAGAAGATTGCCATCGAGGAGCTGACCAAGGTCGGCCTGGCCGAGCGCATCGATTTTATGCCGAGCCAGCTTTCGGGCGGCCAGCAGCAGCGCGTGGCCATCGCCCGCGCCCTGTCGATGAATCCTCACGTCATGCTCTTTGACGAGGCCACGTCGGCGCTCGATCCCGAGCTGGTTCGCGACGTTTGGGTGTCATGCGCGACCTGGCACGCGACGGCATGACCATGATCGTCGTGACGCACGAGATGGGCTTTGCCCGCGACGTTGCCGACCGCGTCGTCTTTATGGACGGCGGCGTTATCGTGGAAGAGGGTACGCCGAGCGAGGTCTTCGACCACCCCAAGAGCGAGCGCACCAAGGCGCTCTTGGGCAACATCTCGTAGCCGGTTGATGTAACTGCCGTTACAAAGAGCGGGGGCTGGACTTGAATCCAGCCCCCGCTTTTTTTGTAGGGATGGGGATGCGCTTTGATGCAGGCTCTTTTGGAGGTCCTGGGCTCGTTACGCGAGCTCGGCTCCGAGGGCCTTGCAAGCGGTCTCGCTCTCGTCGTCGGGCGCGTCGTAGCAGATGGTGGAGTCCACGACGTTGACGCCCGCCTCGTCGGCGTCGGCCTTCCAGTTGTCCATCCACTCGCCCTCGGCCCACGAATAGGAGCCAAAGAGGACGACCTTCTTGTCGCCGAGAGTCTCCTTGACCTCGTCCCACATCGGCTGGAAGAACTCATCGTACTCGAGTTCCTCAGAACCCATGGCGGGGCAGCCGAAGGCGAAGGCGTCATAGTTGGTGACCTTGTCGGCAGAGAAGTCGGCGCAGGAGATGACCTCAGCCTCGGCACCCGCGGAGGTGGTGCCCTCGGCAACGAAGTTTGCCATGGCCTCGGTGTTGCCTGTACCGCTCCAGTAGACGACTGCGATCTTGCTCATATGTCTTCCTTTTCGGTTGTGCGGCGTGCGGCCGCGTTTTTGTATGCTCTATCGGGTTGCCTGGACAAGTTGTCCCAGAGTGCAGCCCTGTTGATAGATGTAGGTAAGGTATTGCGTGCATGCGCGATAGGAATCGAAGGTCGTGAGCGCCTGCTCAACGTTTGTGTATACCTTCCATGCGCCAAAGACCTTATAGTTTTCGCCGTGCTGGACGATAAACTGATGGACATCTTCGTAGGGATAGCCCAAAAAATAGCCAATTTCGTGGGGGAACTCGCACATGCACCCCGTATCGCAGTGCCCATTTCGCGCGAGTGCGCAGACGCTGCCGTCATAGGCGCTTTCTGCGGCATTGCTGCTTGCCAGCGCGATGCGCGCGGCGAGATGCACCAGGGATGCGTGCAGGTTGTGGACATCGTAACCTTCGGCAACAAGCGCCGTCGTGGCGCGGGGGTCGGAGAGGTATCGCATGAGGTCCGCAGGGCGGTACACATAGATGAGCGCTCCGCAGGGGCGCCAGACCAAAACGCTCATATGGATCCCGAGTGGCTGGAGCTCGCGGTTGCATTGGGCTATGACGGCGAGCAGGCGAGAGCGTCGCTCTTCGATATGGGCGGCGCTGGGTTTTCCGTTTTGGTTGGCGTAAACGCCGGGATAGGTAAAGAGCGAAGCCGGCTTGATACCTGCGAGCGTAGGGGAGCAGTTGCGCACGACAGCCGTTTGGTATGTTGGGATGTCAATGGTTCGAGTCACGATGCTCCTTTTGGGTCCTTAGTTGTTAGCCTAGGGAAAACTTATACACGAAAGTAAGCCATGGTCAACAAAAAAGTTTGAAGCGGGAAACTAATTGACCGAACGGACATGATTTTGGGTTAAGATGGGGACACCCCATGGGGGTATCTAGATAGTGCTACTTGAAAGGGGAACGCATGAGTGACTTGCTCAACCCTGCGAATCTCATCGTGCTGGCCGTCATTGCCGTCGGCATGTTTTGGACTGCGTCGCATTGCCGCTTCGACACACGGGAAGAGTTGCTGCAGCGATGGTGCGAGCGGTAAGAAGGCCAAAAAGGTAGTGGTTGCGGATACCGATCCGTCCCACTATCCCTATAGCGATGAGCTGCTCATCGGCGGCATGAGCTGTGACGGCTGCGCTCAGAACGTAGCCAATGCCCTCAATGCGCTGGATGGTGTGTGGGCAACGGTGACGTATGCGGACCACACGGCACGCGTGCGCTCTAAGCAGCCGGTTGATCGTGGTGTCCTCGAGACGGCCGTGAAAGACGCGGGCTACTACGTCATGACGCTGTAAGCGTCGCTCTGGATGCGCTTCCTTGGCTAGGCTCGTCCGCGCAGTTCGATGTCTTGGATGTCGTCGAAGTCGATGGCGATGTCTCGGAGCTTGAGGAGCTTGAAGGCGGGGAGCGCCTCGTCGAGGATGCCGGTGCGGCTGCGATAGCCGTATGTATCGTAATAGGTGACACGAACCAAGTCGCCACGTTTGAGACCCTCGAGTTTTTTAGAAAGCACGAGGGCTTTTTCTTCCGTGAGCTCACGTTTTGGCTCGACGGTGATTTCCTGCTTGCGCACGAGTTCGTAGTATCCCGTGAGGGCGGCAAAGGGCATAAACTGTGCGGCGCGGTTGGCGCGCACGGCACCGTTGGCAGTGAGGTTGGGGTCGGCGGCGCGGCGTCTGCCCTCGGGGTCCGCCAGGCGCTCAAAGGCGGTCGGCGGGCGCACGGGCTGTTGTTTGGGTTTAGGCACGGTGTCCTCCAACTTGTTCGTTGCGTTCGCGCGCGGTGGCGCCAGCGGTAAAGCTTAATCCCTTGACCAGAGCGTTCTTGCCGTACTTGCCTTTCACGGCCAGGACGGCGCGCGCCAGGTCGCGCTCGCGCTCATCGGCCTCGATATCGCTGAACAGATCGATGGTGGCAAATTCCTCGGGCACAAGATTGCCAAATCCCAGGTTGATGCGCTTGACCGGTCGCTTAGGATCGACAGTCTGCGCCCAGAGCTCATCGAAATAGCCCATGATCTTCTTAAACGAATTGGTACGCTCGGGCAGCTTTCGCGAGGCGTTGGAGTGCGCAAAGAGTGCGGCATAGCCACCACGCGGTTTGCCGCCATGCTCTCCCACAAAGATGCCATCGATTGCCTGCGCTTCGCGCACCAGGCGACGCCGTTCGTCATCGCGCTGGACGGGCTTGGGCGCACGGGGCGCGAGTTCGGGGCCAGCGGTTGCGGTGGGCTTCGATACTCGACGTGCTCGAGCGCAGGTGCCCACATCCGTCCACATATTGCGCCGTGCCGCTGGCGTCGAGGCGGCGTATGTCGGCGCGCTCGCTCGCGTAGCCCACAAAGAGCGAGATGCTGTCGCAGACCACGTGCTTATCGACTAAGTCCAACACGGCGTTGTCGACCATCTCGCGCAAGACGGTATAGGCCTGTTCGTAGGCATAACCCTTCGAGAGCACCTGTCCTGTGGTGGTCGAAGTTGCTTGCGGGCGATAGGCTTGGATATCGGCGATGGTTGTCGGCTCGCGCCCGAAGGCATGGTCGATGAGATATTCGGCATTGACGCCGAGCTCGTCGTAAAGCAGGTTTTCGTCGAGCGCCGCGACGCCCATCAGATCGTAGACGCCGTATTTCTCGAGGCGGGCTGCCACGCCGGGGCCGATGCCCCAGATATCGGTGATGGGACGATGGGGCCAGATCTCCTTGCGAAAGGTCTCGTCGTCGAGTTTGCCGATGCGACTGGGTACGTGCTTGGCGGTGACGTCGAGCGCCACCTTGGCCTGGAATAGGTTGGGGCCGATGCCGACCGTCGCCGTGATGCCGGTGCGCGCGAGGACCTCGTCGCGCAGCGTGCGGGCGAGCCCTTCCGCATCGGTGTGATAGAGGTCCAGATAGGGCGTCACGTCGATAAAGCATTCATCGATGGAGTAGACGTGCACGTCCTGGGGGCTGACGTATTCCAGATAGATACCGTAGATTTTCGCCGACACCTCCATGTAATGCTGCATGCGCGGTACGGCCGTGATGTAGTCGATGCAATCGGGAATTTCGAACAGGCGGCAGCGATTGTGAATCCCTAAGTCCTTCATGGCCTGCGTGATGGCGAGGCAGATGGTCGTGCGCCCGCGCGATTCGTCGGCAACGACTAGGTTGGTGGTGAGCGGATCGAGCCCACGGTCGACGCACTCGACGCTGGCATAAAACGTCTTGAGGTCGATGCAGATATAGGTGTGCTGCTCGTGCGCCATCCGTGCCCCTTCATCAAACACATGTTCTTATCGAATACCTGTTCGATAATACCCGCTCATCCGGACATCGTCAAAACCTGTCAAAAAGGGACTGGTTTGTTTTGGTAGGTATGGTCGTGCGGTTGGATCGGGTTTTTAACGCAGCCCTAAAGAGCGCGAAACAGCTCGGAAAAGCTCGCTTCGTAGCATGAGCCTAACGATCGATACCGCCTATACGCACGGAAGGGTTGTGGGAAAGATGGTCAATTATGGGTTTGGTATGCCGACGCGCCTTGTTGCGGATGGAGACGTGGCTCGCTGGTGCGGACGATTGGTCGCTCACTACGGTGGCACCAAGGCGCTGGTCGTGCTGGGCGGTGACAAACATACGCACGATGAGCTCGTCTCGGCGGCGCTCGGCTCGCTTGATCGAGCTCTGCTCGAGCGCGTGCTTTTTCGCTGCGGCTCGGTTGAGGGCGACGGGGGAGACGAGCTGGTCGACGAGGCCGTAGCCCTGGCGACCGACGAAGGCGTGGACTTTGTCCTGGCGATTGGCGATGCCGATACTGCCGGCTTTGCGCGCGAGCTCGCGCGTCGCATGGCGGCGCTCGATGCCGGCGAAGACGGCTTTGTGCCTTATGGATGTATTGTCTCGGAGGGCAAGGTGCCTGCTGTCGTGGGCACCGGCGAGGTTCCCGTTTTTGCCATTATCGCGCCCGAACTGCTGGAGGGCATCGGGTCTCCTCTGCGTGAGTTACTCGGTAGCGTCTGCGCCGCGGCCTAATATTTGCCATAAAAAGGACGGGTTTTTTTGGTTGGTAAAGCGTTTGACCTGCCAAAATAAGCCTGTCCCTTTTTGATCGGTTGCCGTTTGGGGGCCGGATTGGCAACGCTCGCTGATTGTAGTCTTGACCTGCGCTAGAATAGTGGCATCTGAATGTCCGGGCGCATGGAGGCGTGCGCCCGTATGCTGAGGAGGACTCTATGGCAACTGTTGCCGCACCTATCGATGCTACGTCGACTGCCGCTTGGAAGGCACTCGAGGCTCATCAGGAGAAGCTCGAGGCCGATGGTATCGACCTCAAGGCCTCGGTTCGCTGCCGATGCCGAGCGCGTGAACAAGCTGAGCTTTGACGCCGGTGACCTGCACTTCGATCTGTCCAAGAACCTGGTGACCGATGAGACCGTCAAGCTGCTGTGCGATCTTGCTCGTGAGGTGAAGCTCGAGGAGCGCCGCGACGCCATGTTCTCCGGCGAGCACATTAACACCACCGAGGACCGCGCCGTCCTGCACACCGCGCTTCGCCGCCCCGCAACCGAGGAGGGGCCAGCTCATCGTCGACGGCCAGGATGTCGTCGCCGACGTGCACGAGGTCCTCGATCGCATGTATGCCTTCGCCGAGCGCGTGCGCTCCGGTGAGTGGAAGGGCGTTACCGGCAAGAAGATCGAGCACCTGGTGTCCATCGGCATCGGCGGCTCCGATCTGGGCCCGGTCATGGCTTACGAGGCCCTGCGCCCCTATGCCGACGCCGGTATCGATTGCCGCTACATCTCCAACATCGACCCCAACGACCAGAGCCGAGAAGCTTAAGGGTTTGGACCCCGAGACCACGCTCGTGATCATCGTCTCCAAGACCTTCACCACGCTCGAGACCCTCACCAACGCCCGCGAGATCAAGACCTGGATGCTCGAGCAGCTCAAGGCCCAGGGCGCCATCGACGGCTCCGATGAGCAGAACGCCGAGGCCGTGGCAAAGCACTTCGTCGCCGTTTCCACCGCACTCGAGAAGGTTGAGGCCTTCGGCATCGACCCTGCCAACGCCTTCGGCTTCTGGAACTGGGTCGGCGGCCGCTACTCCGTCGACTCCGCCGTGGGCCTGTCGCTGATCGTCGTGCTCGGTCCCGAGCGCTTCCAGCAGTTCCTTGAGGGCTTCCACGCTATCGACGAGTACTTCTGCAACACGCCGCTCGAGAACAATGCCGTTGCGCTAATGGGCCTGCTCAACGTTTGGTACGTCAACTTCTTCGGTTCCAAGAGCCACGCCGTGCTGCCGTACTGCCAGTACCTGCACCGTTTCCCGGCCTACCTGCAGCAGCTCACCATGGAGTCCAACGGCAAGCACGTCCGCTGGGACGGCAGCGCCGTGACCTCCGATACCGGTGAGATCTTCTGGGGCGAGCCCGGCACCAACGGTCAGCACGCCTTCTACCAGCTGCTGCACCAGGGCACCGTGGTGGTCCCGGCCGATTTCATCGCCTTCGCCAATACCGCCAACCCTGCGACCGATGGCGGCCAGGGACGTGCATGAGCTGTTCTTGGGCAACTTCCTGGCCCAGACCAAGGCGCTCGCCTTTGGCAAGACGGCCGACGAGGTTCGTGCCGAGGGCACGCCCGAGCAGATCGTCCCGGCCCGTTGCTTTGAGGGCAACCGCCCGACGACCTCGATCTTTGGCGACAGGCTGACCCCGTTCGCACTCGGTGAGCTCATCGCCCTGTACGAGCACATCACGTTTGTCGAGGGCACGGTCTGGGGCATCGACTCCTACGACCAGTGGGGCGTCGAGCTGGGCAAGCAGCTTGCCAAGCAGATCACTCCAGCCTTCCACGACGACGCCGCCAAGGCCGAGCAGGACGCTTCGACCCAGGCGCTCATCGAGGTTCTACCGCGCGCATCGCAAGTAGTCGCTGCTGTTAACGCATCGCGCCTTATAGTCAGGGGCCCGTATCCTATCGGATGCGGGCCCCTTTGCTTTGCCGTGGTCCCGGGGCGCACGGCCTTTGTGGAACATCGCCGGGGCGCCGCGCGCTGCGAGAACCCCTGCGCCTAGATCTCGGCCTCCGCATGGTCTCGCTGCGCCTCGGGCAGCTCCCCGTAGAGCGGGTGGTCTTCGAGCCTAAAGCGCTCGACCTGTTCGGGAGTGCGACCGCGTACAAAGAGCCACGAGCGATCGATCGGCGTCGCCATGAGCGTGCTGGGCAGCGCGTCGGCGCGGTCGGAAAACACCCTGGCACTCTCGGGATCCTGGAACGCCAACACCAGATGCGTGTCGCAGTTGCCCATGATGGAGCGTGCGCGTGCCTCGCCATAGAGCGCATCGAGCTGGTTGGTCGACTGCAGCAGCAGCGTTGCCCAGATGTTGCGGCTTCGGATAATCGAGAGCACGTTGTCGATCTGGGGGATCTGCAGATTTGCGAAGTCATCGAGCATAAAGCGCACGGGCACGGGCAGGCTGCCGTCGGGCTGCCTATCGGCCTCACGAATGAGGCCCATAAACGCCTGCGAAATAAAGAGGCCGGTCAGCGGATCGAGATTGCGGTCAATATCGCTCACGGTTACAAATAGGGCGCAGGGGGTGTGTCCCATGGAAGCGAAGTCCACCTGATGGCACTCACGATAGAGCTGTGCCGCACCGTCGAATCCCAGACACATGACCTTTTCGGCAAGGATGCCGACGATGCTCGCGTGCATGCGCTCGGCATTTTGCGTAATGGCGTAGCGCCGCCATAGCGAGGGAGGGCATAGCTTTGGGGGTCGATCGTGATCAGGTCGTCAAACAATCGACCTGTGGCACCGTCCTGCAGGTGCTCGATCAGCTTGATGACCGAGCTGATCGTCTGCTCGTCGGCGGGTAGCTGTTCGGTGACGTAGGCGATAAGACACGACAGCAGGTTTGCCGCCGCATGATCCCAAAAAGGCTGGTTGTTGTCCTCGATGGGGCAGATGGCCTTTGCCACCGAGAGGATGTCCTGCTGGTTGGGCCTGCCGTCCGCCTTGCGGTGAATGTGCCTCAGGGGGTTGTAGCCGCAGCGCTCGATGCCGGGCGCAAGGGCCGGGACGGTGTTGAGGTCGGCGAAGTTGAGACATTGCACGCGGTAGCCGTGGGCTGCCAGCACGGGTCCCACTTCGCGACAGAGCGTGCCTTTGGTGTCGAGCACGATGTAGCTTGCGTTCATTTGCAGCAGGTTGGGCTTGAGGACGTTTCGGGTCTTGCCGGCTCCCGAGGGGCCGATCACAAGTGCATTGTTGTTGAGTCCCGTTTGGCGGGTGTCGCAGGAAAGCGTTCGATCCTTGGCGAGGATGGTGGACGATGCGGACTCAGATGCGGCGAGGCGGCTGGCGAGGTTAGACATGGGCGACCTCCTTGGTGGTCGAGAGGATTTCGTGGGCAAAGCCGAGCTCGACGGCGCGCTCGGCCGAAAGGTAGGTGTCTTTTGCAGTGAGGGACTGGATGCGCTTGGGCGTGAGGCCGCTGCGGTCCGAGAGGATTTGCGTGAGGGTCTTGCGGGTCTGCATGAGACGCCGGCTGGTTTCCTGCAGCGCAAGTGCCGAGCCGCCTGCCCCCTGGGGGATCAGCGGGTCGTGAATCATGAGCTCTGCATGGGGCGCCATACGGCGATCGTCGCCGCCCATAAAGATCACGGCGCCCATGGACGCGGCGAATTCCAGGCAGACGGTGCGGATGGGGCACGATGCGAGGCGCATGGCGTCATAGATCGCAAGACCCGATCGCACGCTTCCGCCGACGCTGGCGACAAATATGGTGATGGGGCGGCTGGGGTCGGTGGCATCGAGCAGGCGGATCTGCTGGCATAGGTCGTGGGCCATCGGGGTTTCGATGTTTCCCATGACGGAGAGCTCGCGACGGGCGAGCATCTCATCGTAAATGCTGGTGAGCGTGATACCTCGGGCGGATTCACGCATGGTGAGGGGGCTGATGATGGGGGAATGATTGGTGTCCATGAGGACTCCTTTCTGTTGGTTGTGTTGTGGAATAGGATTGTTGCCCGCGGAGGGGCTGGCGGGCTACAGGGTTCGTCCGAGCCTGAGATCGAGCTCGGTTGTGGGGCAGGCTGCCTGTTCGTGCGGCTCGCAAGCGCCAAGGGCTCCAAAGCGATGGAGCGTTGCGGCGGGCGTGGTGTAGGCGAGCCGCAGCTGATGCTCGACAGGGGCACATCCGTCATTTTTGTAATGAGCCGCGTAGTACTGCGCGATGCTGGCGTTCATCTCGCTGCCATTGCGATGGCGCTCAAACTGGCGTCTGCAGGTTTCGATGATCTTTGCTACCGACTTGGGTGCCGTCGCGGGAACAAGGGCGAGATAGCCCTCAAATAGCTCGTTGATGCTCAGAAGGCACAGCAGGTCGATCAGCGTCCTTATGGCTGCTCCCTCGGCGGAAAAGTGCGCGGTCATGCGGTTATATCGGTTGCGGTCGACGATGGCCGCATGGGGTCTTGGAGTTTTCTGCCCCGTGGTCCCGGGCTTTTGCCGCGCCTGTGTATTGAGCTCGACGTTGCAGCGCTTGAGGCCGTCCAACGGAAGGAACAGTGCGGTGCGCAGGGTGTTCCGCTTACTTTCGAGTTCATGACGCTCGTCGGGTTCCCATTCGAGCTTGAGTTTCGTGTCGAGCGCCGTAAGCATATGGGCTAGGCAGCCTACGGTAAGAACGTACGAATCGTTGTCGCGTTTTGGGGCATAGGGGTCTGTCAGCTTGCGAATGTCGGGGTCGCCCATGATCTTTGTGCAGCGCTTCAGCAGTTGAGGGTGGTCGGCCAAGATCGTCGCGAGCGGTAGCGACGCGTAGTTCTTGATGGTCGCGGCGGCAAAGGCGGCGTCATATTCGTTTGCATATGCTCGCTCAATGCGGGCATCCAGAATGCTTTTCTTATCGCCGTCTTCAGCGCGGTGGTTTGTCATAGCTTCTCCAATCGGTTGATGTTCGTGCTGTTTGTTGATGTGTTGGTTGTCGTGAGTGATGTGCTTGCCGTGGGTGATGTGCTGACGTTGGGGTGCTATGCGGTTTTCAATGAGCCCGTGAGACAGTTGCTGCAGGGGCGGGATGGAACGGCCCATGCAAGGCGGAAGGCATCGTGCTCAAAATCGAGACAGCAATGCCCTGGGTGCCTCACATGTGGCAGTTACCTCATTAAGTTGTCATTGCGTTTGGGGTTGTACTTTGCCGATCTTCTTTCTCTTACACGCTAAAACTGAAATTTCATATGCTCGATCTACTTAAAACCGCAACGGCGGCCTTTTATCAACTTATATGTCGGAACGCGTCTTTGCAAGTACTTTTTTGCGTTTGTTTCAAATGGGGTGGTTTTGCAACCGTCACGCGCCACGCTATGCGAACGTGCCCCGGCTCGGATAAGATGGTGCGATCGAGTTCTACCGTGCTCACCGCAAGTAGTCTTTGTTGCTGAGATGGGTCATGGCCGAAAGGGGCCCGTATCCCAACAGATACAGGCTCCCTTGCTCTTTAAATGGGCATGAGGGTGTATTGAGGGGGGATGTCTTGCTGTCGGCATCCGCGTGCGGTGCCATTCGCTGTCTGTAAATATACGTTTACAGCTAATTTCATACCACTTGTCGGAATGCGGACGCTGTCCTTGTATGCCGGGCGTACATTGAACGTGGTATTTCGCGTGAAACCACGAATCGGTTGTCAGTCCTGAACAAGGAGGCCCAGCATGACACTTGCCAAACCCATCAATAAATACATCGACTATATCGATGCCCCCGAGGACACGTTTGAGCAGTATGTCGAGAAGGCGTTAAAGTACAACTTTCGCTGCGTATTTGCGAACCTGCAGGAGTACGAGACGGGCCGCGCCATGCTCGTGGACTCTGACATCATCCTTGCCGGCGCCATCGACTTTCCCCAGGGCACTATGACGCTTGAGGAGAAGCTTGCGAGGTTTGAGGAATACGCTGCGTGTGGCTTTACCGAGATTGACTACGTTTTGAATCAGGGGTCGATCGAGAACCGCGATTTTGATGCCATCGAGCGCGAGATGACTACCATTGCTGATTTTTGTCGCGCGCATGGCATCACTGACAAGGTAATCGTCGAGATGTGCAAGCTGGACGGCGACGACGCCGCCAAGCGCCGTGTATGCGAGATCGCGCTGGAGGCCAAGCCGGGATTCCTTAAGACATCGACCGGCAGAAGCTTTGGCGGTGCTAAGCTCGAGGACGTGCGGCTGATGCACGAGGTGCTCGGCGATGCCGTGGCAATCAAGGCGGCGGGCGGTATCCATAATTACGAAGAGGCTTGCGCATTCATCGAGGCCGGCGCCAGCGCGTTGGGTGCCTCGGCGGGCATCGCGATCGTCGACGGCGCACCGACGGATGAGCGTCGCTAGCAGACGTATTTGACCTGAGCGATAAAGCTTCACGACTACGCGCCGTTCATGTTCGAGACAATATGACTTTTTGCCCGTTGTAAACGGAGTCGCGATGGGTGTTCTGTATGATGACTCAGACAAGGTTGCTCAATGACAGGGGAGGCACATATGCCTATTAAGGCCATCGCAATGGATATCGACGGCACGCTTACCAACGACCAGAAGGTCATTAGCCCGCGCACGCGTGAGAAGCTGCTCGCGGCGCAGGAGTCGGGCATTAAGCTCATCTTGGCCTCGGGCCGTCCCGCATGGGGGCTGCACGCCTTGGCGCAGGAGCTCGACCTTCAAAACCATGACGGTCTGCTAGTTGCCTTTAATGGCGCGCACGTGGTCGACGCTCAGACCGATGAGGTCCTTTTTGACCAGGCTATGCCGGCTGACGAGCTGCACCGTCTGATTGATCACCTGCGTAATTTTGACGTGATCCCTATGATTTCGCTCGGCCGCGACCTGCATGTCGAGGATTCGTATCACTGCATGATTACGCTGCCGGACGGCTCGCAGAAAAACATCGTCAAATACGAGCGCGATGCGTGCGATCTTAAGATCCGTGAGGTCGAGAGCCTCCATGAGGTTGCAGATGCCTATCCGGTGGACAAATTGCTCACCGCGGGCGACCCGGCCTATCTGCAAGCGCATTACGAGGAGATGTACGCGCCCTTTACTCAGACGCTTTCGGGTATGTTTACGGCCGACTGGTACTTCGAGTATACGGCGCCCGGCATCGATAAGGCTCGCGCGCTCGAGGGCTCGCTGTCCAAGCTTGGCATCGATGCCAGCGAGGTCGTCTCGTTTGGCGACGGCCAGAACGACAAGTCCATGATTGAGTGGGCCGGAACCGGTGTTGCCATGGGTAACGCCGTCGATGAGGTCAAGGCTGTAGCCCAGATGGTGACCGCCGATAACAACGAAGATGGCATTGCGGTGACGCTGGATAAGCTGCTGGGTTAGAATCGCCGATTAATGCATGGCTCGGGCGCCTGCTTGCGGGCGTCCTTTTGTTAGAGGAGGGTGCCGTGTCCGCATTTCCGTTCGACGCCGTTATCTTTGACATGGACGGCGTCATTGTCGATACCGAGTATTACTACTTGGGCGAGACTGCCGCGTTTGCCAAGGAGCTTGGACTTAATCTGACTCAAGAGGAGTTGAATGGGCAGGTCGGTACCTCGCATCAGTTCTTCCTGCATATGCTGGTCGATTGGTTTGAGCGCGCCGGTAAGGGACACTTCACTGGCGATGAAGCGTTGGCCCGTTGGGACGAGTGGGCTCATAAGCGTCCGCGCGACTATCAGGCTTTGATTAACCCAGGCGCCGTGGATACGATTCGAGAGCTGCCGCGCCGTGGCGTTTCGCGTGGCGCTTGCCAGCTCGTCTCCCATGGTTAGCATCGAGGAAGTGCTCAACGCATGCGGGCTGTCGGATGCCTTTGAGTATGTGGTGAGCGGCGAGCAGTTTAAGGAGAGCAAGCCCGAGCCCGACATCTACCTGCATGCGCTGGACCTGCTGGGGCTGCCCGCGAATCGCTGCTGCTGCGTTGAGGATTCGGTGCCTGGCATCACCGCTGGCAAGCGAGCCGGCCTGACAGTTATTGCCAAGCGCGAGGAACGCTTTGGCTTTAGCCAGGATGCCGCGGACAAGATTATCGACCAGCTGCCGGAGCTGCTCACGCTTTCTTAGGAGCGCGGTAGTTGCGCGTTTTTCGGGTCTGATGAGTAAATAGCCAACATTTTGGTGCGACACCTAGCATACTTTAAGCTAATGCGGGCTTAAGGGCTTGTTGAATGCCCCTGAGCCCGTTTTAGAATTAATTGTGCTGGGAGAGGGTATATGCCACCGACTGAAGGGCTAACTGACGGTAAAGCAGCGATACCGCTGTACCAACAGGTCATTGATATCATTAAAAACGAAATCAACTCCGGCGCCTACAAGGCAGGCGCGCGGATACCCAACGAATTCGAATTGGCTGAGAGCTATAAAGTTGGCCGCGTTACCGTGCGACGCGCTATTGAGGAGCTCGTCCAGCAGGGCTATCTAACGAAGCGACAGGGGAAAGGCACGTTTGTCAATGCCCCCAAGCTCAAGCGCAAGATTCGCCAGAAGGATGACGTTCAGAGTTTTTCGGACGCATGCCGCGTTAACGGAATGGAACCGGGGGCGTGTGTCATTTCGAGAAAGATACTGCCGGCGGATTCCACCGAAGCACATTTCTTTGGTGTTCCCGTTGGAACTGACTTGATTTGCGTTGAGCGCGTGCGCACTGCCGATGGAGTCCCCGTCATGCTCGAGAACAACATATACGTTTACGAGGACAACGCCTATCTATCAACGGCGCCTCTATCTAACCAATCCATTTTTGAGTTCGTGCGCAACCAGACTGGCCGCATGCCCGCGTTTACCGACCCGTGCACGCTCGAGATCGCGTGCGCATCGCCCGAGGTCGCTCGGTTGCTGGCGGTTCCCGTTGGCGAACCCTTGTTTTATATGGAAGCCTTCTTCTTTGATGAGCAACGGCGGCCGTTTATCATCGGTCGTCAGCGAATCGTTGGGTCTCGCTACGTTTTTGACATCTAGGACATTGCGAATGGAAGCGCCCGGTGGATCATCTCACCGGGCGTTTCCATACCGTTCACGGCGCGAACGCGACCGTTCAACCGCGTTGCGGCAATCAGTTTGAAATTATCTTGATGACGGGAAAAGCTGCTGGTAATCTATAGAACGTCATAGAACGTTTGCCTTGTGCAAACGTTGAAGCGAGATGCGATGCAGTCTCGAGTTCTTTGGAGGTATCTATGTCAGATACGAAGGCGAAGAAGACAAACAGACGTTTTAAGTTCAAATTACCGCATGTCTATACGATCATGTTCTTGCTGATCGTTGTCTTTGCGGTCCTGACTTGGATCGTTCCCTCGGGTCAGTATCAGCGCAAGACGATTTCGACAGCGGCGGGCGAGCGCGAAGTCGCCGTTGCTGGAACCTATGAACAGGTCGATAAGAACTACACCGATTCCGAGACCGGCGAGACCATCAATCTGGGTCAGGATATCTTCGCGGTTCTGCAAGCGCCCACTAAGGGCTATCCAGGAGGCTGCCGACGTCGTTGCGTTCGTCTTATTGATTGGCGGATCGTTCGCAATCATCACCAAGACCAACGCTTTGAATGCCGGCATGAGCCGTGTGATTAAAAAAGCTCAAGAACAAGGACATCCTCATCATTCCCATCACGATGACGTTGCTGTCCATTTGCGGCACTACGTTTGGCATGTCTGAGGAAGCCCTGCCGTTCTATGCCATCTTCATTCCCATCATGATGGGTATCGGTTATGACTCGATGACGGCATTCATCATCATCTGCTTCCTTGGTCCTAACCTTGGGATATTGTGCTTCGACCATCGACCCGTTTAATGTTTTGATCGCCCAAGGCATCATTGGCATCGAGGGTAATCCGCAACTGTGGCTGCGTGCCGTTTCTTGGGTCATCTTCACTGCCGTCGGTATCGCATGGGCCATGCGCTACGCCATGCGCGTCAAGAAAAACCCCGAGTCGTCCATTACGTACGAGGACGACAAGCTCAAGCGTGTTGAATTTTCCGTGACCGATGCCTCCATCGAGGAAGAGTTCACTATCCGTCAGAAGCTCGTGCTTATCGATTTTGCTTGCGGTATGGGCATTATCGTCTGGGGTCTTGTTACCCAGGGCTGGTACATGAATCAGATTTCCGCCGTGTTCCTTGGCATGGGCTTGCTTGCCGGTATCCTGGGCGGCCTTGACCAGCAGACGATCGCAGAGGAGTTCGTTAAGGGTCTCGCCGACTTTGCGTACGCTGCCGTCGTTATCGGTATCGCTCGCGGTATTCTGGTCATCGCCGAGGGCGGCATGATCATCGACACCATCCTCCAGGCGCTCGCTACCGCGCTCGCCGGTGCACCCGCCGCCGTCTACACCACGTTTATGTATGTCGTCCTTGGTCTGCTCTCTTTGCTGGTTCCCTCGAGTTCTGGACTTGCGGCGCTCACCATGCCGTCATGGGTCCGCTGACCGAGCTTATGGGCCTCAATCCCGAAGCTGCCGTTACCGCGCTCCAGTTTGCTAATCAGACCATCAACACCATCAGTCCCGTGGCGGGCATGACGGTCGCCGGCCTTGCCGTGGCTAAGATTTCGTTTGGCCAATGGTGGAAGACCATTTGGAAGTTCTTCATTTTCATGGTCGTGTTTGGCTTGGTCATTACTGCCATTTCCGGCATGCTTCCGGCGTAGGTGGTTGTGATGTCTGATCGTTTGACGGTCCTGACGTCTAAGAGCGTCTTTACCGGTACGGGGGACCTGCCGTTTGAAGGTTTCGTAGCGGTCCGTGGCAATCGAATTGAGGCTGTTGGCACCAAGTGTGAGGTAGCTTCGTATTTGACCCAAGCGGACGAGGTAGTTGACTGGGCGACCGTACCGTCATGCCTGGCCTGATCGATGTGCATACCTTCTATACAGGCTGGGCGCTGCGGACGTTGGGGTCTGATCTGTCCGGCATCGCTGATGCCAAAGAGGCCGTGTCGCTCTTGCGTGCATGGAAAGAAGATCATCCGGATTGCGCGGCGGCTTTTGGCCACAGCCTACCCGAAACGTTGGCATCGGATGCCGAGAACGCAAATACGGCAGCTGTGTTTGACGAGTGTTTTGGCGATATCCCTGTCGTCTGCTTTACGCCGGGCGCGGAGACCTGCGTTCTCAATGCTGCCGCCAGTGCGCGATATGGCTTTACACCCCAGGCGTGCTATGCCGAGAAGATCTGGCGCATGATGAGCGATTTCCTTGCGCTGCCCGAGGTGCGTGCGGGGTATTCGGACTACATGAGCATGCTTAACGAGCGCGGCGTTACCGCCATCAAGGAAATGGCGTTTGATGACTACTACGGTTTTGCCGACGAAATGGCTCGCCGTGAGGAATCTGGTGAGCTGACGGTTCGCGTCTCTATGATGTCGCAGCCGGTGGGTGCCGGTGCAAATCTGGCATATGCCCGCGAGGCGCGAAGCGCTTCCGGGGACCGTTCGTTCGTTTTTCTGGCTTCAACCGTATGACCGATCGCGGCGTATGGGCGGGGCTTGCCGAGATGATTGACCCCTATGAGGACACGGCCGATGCGGGCGCTGCCGGCAAGACGGTTGTCGAGGAGCCCGAGTGGGATCTGATTGAGAACGAGCTGCGTGCAATTGATGCTGACGGCTTCCGATATTCCTTGCATTGCCAGGGCGATGGCGCCGTTCGTCGCACCGTGGCGCTCTATGCCTCGCTGCCTCGAGACGAGCATGGACGGTTGCTTCGCCGCCATGCGATTACCGATCTCGAGAACTCTGACCCGACCGATCTTGTCGAGTTTGGCAAGTTAGGTGGAATTTGCGAGGTCTATCCGCAGATTCTGACGTTGGACCGGCGCGAGGATTGCCTGTCGATGATGCGTCGACAAATTGGCGAGACGCGACTTTTGCACAGCTGGAATCGCCGCGGCATGGAAGATTCCGGATGCACAGTGTGCTGTGGAACGGATTTGCCACTGCTGATTCCGAGCCTGGGCGAGTCAATCTACAGTGCGTGCGGCGGATACTTCGACGACGGACTGCCCGTGAATGAGGTCAACACGCTGACGCTTGTCGAGCTCTTGCGCGCTTGGACTGCCGGGGGTCGCGTACGATCTGATGCGCGAAGACGAGCTGGGTACGCTTGAGGTTGGCAAGCTTGCCGATATCTGCGTGCTCGATCGGGATGTGTTTGACCTCGATTATCGCGACGCGCGCGATCTTGCGGTTGATATGACGATGTCGGACGGACAAATCGTGTTCGATCGAAATAAGGAGGCATAAGATGTCTGAATCCAAACCGACGCTGCACCGCGAACAGATTGCGGGTATGAATATCCACTACATCATGTGGTCGCTCGATTACTTCCTTGATGTGCAGCAGCGCTTGGGCTTTGAGTCCATTGAGCTGTGGTGTGCGGAGCCGCATGTGACGCTCGACCACACGGGCTACTTTGAGGCTGAAGTCCTGGCGAAAAAAGCTGCAGACCGTGGGCTTAGGTATCGTACTCTGTGCCCCGAGAATGTTGTCTATCCTTGGCAGTACTGCGCACGCAAACCGCTGCATGAACAGCGCAGCCTTGGCGTACTTTAAGCACGGCATTGAGCTTGCCGAGGTACTTGGGTGCGACCGTATGTCCATCAACTCGGGCTGGGGCGACTGGGACGAGGACCGCGAGGAAGCCTGGAAGCGCAGCCGCGAGCACTTGTCCATTCTGGCGGAGTATGCCGGCGAGCACGGTCTGGTGCTTACGATGGAAAGCCTGCGTCCCGAGGAGAGCAACCTTGTGACGACGGTTTCCGATGCGAAGCGCATGATTGACGAGGTCGCGAGCCCGTACTTACAGCCCATGGTTGATACAACCGCGATGGGCGTTGCAGGCGAGACGCTCGAGGACTGGTTTGCCGCCTTTGGTGATGGGGCAATTCACGAGATGCACTTTATCGACGGTGACCCGTATGGCCATCTGGTGTGGGGCGATGGCAAGCACGATATGGACGCCTTCGTTGCCACGCTCAACGCCCATGGTTTCGATGGCATGCTGGGCCAGGAAATCACGGACGGTCGTTACTACGATGACCCGGCGGCGGCAGATGCCAAGAACATGGCCGCATTCGAGAAATATCTGATTGACTAAAACAACCATCGGCCACGCAACCAACGTCATTGATTGCGGGCCAAACAAGAAAGGAACTGGATATGAACGCACACGATCTGATCAAAGAGGCAATTGCCGAGAAGGGCAAGTTCGACAGCGTCTACTGGATTGCTTGCGGTGGCTCCATGATCGATTTGATCCCGGCTCATGAGCTTCTGCAGCGCGAGGCAACCACCTTCACTTCGTATATCTATACGGCTCGCGAGTTCGATATCATGCGTCCGCGTCGTCTGGGCGAGAAGTCCCTGGTCATTGCTTGCAGCCACAGTGGCAACACCCCCGAGGTCGTCGAGGGCTGTGAGATTGCCCTTGCTGCCGGCGCTACGGTGATCGCCCAGACCGACAACGCTGGATCCAAGATTGACTCCGGCAAGTGGACCACGTGGGTCTACCCGTGGGGCGAGGGCGTGCCGCAGGCCGAGGTCCCCGCTGGCATTTCGCTGTCGCTTGCGGCAGAGCTGCTCGATCAGCAGGAGGGCTACGCCGATCTTGCCGATATGTATGCCGGTATCGCCGAGACGGATAAGATTCTTCCCCCGGCACGCGAGAAGGTAAATGCCGAGCTGGGCGATCGCTTTGCCAAGCTTTGCCAGGAGCACGAGTTCTTCTATATTCTGGGCAGCGGTCCCAACTTTAGCCAGACCTACGGTTTCGCTATCTGCTCTCTTATGGAGATGCAGTGGCAGCACTGCAGCTACATCCACTCTGCCGAGTACTTCCACGGCCCCTTCGAGGCTACTCAGGATGGCGTTTTTTACTTCCTGCAGATGGGCTCCAGCGAGTGCCGTGCTATGGACGAGCGCGCCCTGGCGTTCCTTAAGACGCATACCGATACGCTGATGGTGCTCGATGCTAAGGAGTACGGTATGGAAGCCGTGCCGGCGAGCGTCCGTGCCTATCTGGACCCGGTGCTGTTCTACGCCATGAACTGCGAGCTGCGCGCCGCACGCGGCAAGGTGTTTGATCACGATCCCGATTTCCGCCGCTATATGGGTGTTGTCGAGTACTAGAAGGGGCAAAGGCCATGGCATTTAACGTTAACGCGCTCGGATTTGGCGACAACGTCGTCGATCGCTACGAGCATATCCACACCATGTATCCCGGCGGCAACGCGGTGAACTTCGCCGTTTATGCCAAGAAATGCGGTGCCGCACGCTCTGCATACATGGGCATTTTTTGGCAATGACGCCGCTGCCGAGCATGTCATTGCAAGCCTCGAGGATGAGGGTATCGAGCTTGACAAGTGCGAGCAGATGATTGGCGAGAACGGAGCGGCTCGCGTGACCGTCGTTGACGGTGACCGTGTTTTCCTTTGGCTCCAATGAGGGCGGCATCCGTGGCGATGCGCGCTATGTGCTCGATCGCTTTGACCTTGCGTACGTGAAGCAGTTCGACGTAGTCCACTCGGGCAACTACTGCTTTACCGAGCGCGAGCTGCCCAAGTTGAAGGCTGCGGGCGTCACGGTCTCTTTTGACTTTTCGGACGACTCCACCGACGAGTACTACGAGCAGATTGCGCCCTACGTCGATTTCGCTTTCTTTAGTGCGGCGGATGCCGCGAGCGAGGACGAGATTCGCGAGCGTCTGGCATGGGTGAAGGGTCTGGGTCCGCGTTTTGTGTCGGCTACGGCGGGCGCCGAGGGCTGCATTGCTTACGACGGCGAGCGTTATTACCGCCAGCTGGCTAAACCGGTAACGGACATGAAGGACACCATGGGGGCGGGCGACTCGTTCCTCACCTCGTTTTTGATGTGCTATCTCGATTCCGTCAAGCGTGGTGAGGATGGCGCCGAGGCCATCGAGCGCGCGCTCGACTTTGCTGCCGGGTTTGCTTCGACCGTGTGCGGCATGGAAGGTTCTTGGGGCCACGGAGCACCAATCGTCGAATAGCTTAAGAAAGCGTACGGCGGTCTGGCTATGAGGCCTTGGACAGCCGATGCAAAACAATATGCGAAACGCGAAAAGGGGGCTCGCCATGGGTGGGTCCCCTTTTTGAGCATTGGAGAAGACTATGGGTATTAAAGCGTGTGCGGCTGGTTTTTGCTGCGCGGACGTCTATCAAAACATCGGCGTGTTCTATCCGACTGGTAACGGCATTGACTGGGGTATCCATCTTGCACGAATGGGCGTTTCGGTATCCGCCGTGTCGGTTGTCGGCAAGGACGAGTACGGAGACAAGATGAGAGGGCGCTGGCCGCCGAGGGGCTTCGATATCTCACATCTGCGGGTGGAGGATGGCGACACCTCGGTGATGCTCATGGCATTGAAAGACGGCGTCGATCGCGTACATCTCGAGGCGATCGATGGCGTAATGGAGACATATCGACCGAATGAAGACGACCGGGCGTTTATCCTGGAGCATGACATCATTCATACCGACCTGTTTGGCAATTGTTTGGACCTCCTGCCCGAATGGCATGATGCGGGCAAGACGGTGGTTATGGACTTCTCGGTGTTCAGCCAGGATCCCGAATATGCATGTGAGGCTCATTTTTCCTTACGTAGACTATGCGTTCATGTCGTTTGAAGAGGACACTCCGGAGCTACGTGATTGGGTACGTCACGTACAGGGAGTTGGGGCCGCGCGTTGCGGTTGCCACGCTTGGCGAGAAGGGAAGCATTGCCTATGACGGCGAGCGCTTCTATGAGTGCGGGATCGTGCCGGCGGAGAAGGTCGTTAACACCGTGGGTGCCGGCGACTCGTATATTGCCGGGTTTACCAAGGGCGTGATCGATGGCCTTGATATTCCGGCGTGTATGAAGGCGGGCGCTGAACTGTCGTCCCGAGTGATTGGTTCGTTTGAGCCGTACTAGGGTCAAATGCCTGGAAAGGAGTACGAAATGGTTATCGACATGTTGGTCCATCCTATGCTCTATGGCGAGATCTGTACGCCAGGTGATGAGCCTGATGGATTCGGTTTTTGGTCACGAGAATTTGGTATGGGGCATATGGGTCCCATGGATTGGGATGAGCTTCAAGTCGAGATGGACGTCTGCGATGTGCAGAAGAGCGTGCTCATGCCGCTCGATGTAACCACGGCATGCGGAGGGCATTTTGGCACCAATGACCAGATTGCCATGCTGGTTGCCGCGCACCCCGATCGTCTGTGGGGATTTGCGAGCGTAGATCCGCAGGTGAGCGGCGCCGCAGGCGAATTGGAGCGCGCCTTTACCGAGTTGGGGGCAAAGGGGCTTTGTCTGCATCCGGCAAAGCAGGGTTTTGCCCCCGATGATGCTGTGGCCGAGCCGCTTTACGAGCTGTGCGAGCGCTATAACAAGCCGGTGGTTTTCCATGCCGGTATGTCATGGGAGCCGGGCGCAGAGCTCTCGCGCGGTAACCCGCTTGCATTTGAGCACACAATCGCAACGCATCCAAATGTGCGCTTTAGTTTGACCCACTTTGGCTGGCCCTGGGTGCGCGAGACCGTGGCGATGCTGCTCAAGTATCCCAACTGCTACAGCGGACACCTCTAAAAAGGAGAGGACTCTCAAATGCATTTGTCGGGCCAGTTCCGAGAAAAGGGAACAGAGAATGGTGACCCAATCTTCACCTTCGTTGCAAAACTTTGACGATATTTTTTAGCATATCGAACTCGGTAAAACCTAAACAAGGTTCGATTTCTGAGATTTTTGTATCTTTACCATGTGTTTTATTTTTAATTACCCCCCGTTTTGGCCGTCAAACCGTTTTTTGGGGGAATGGATACAAAAAAGGCAACTAACTCGCAATGAATTAGTTGCCTTAAATTTTATTATTTTAGAATATCCCTACGTCATCTAAAACCTTTTCAACAACTATATCCATAGAAGTGCATTATTCACACAAATGCTGCCAACTTGACAACAGACAGCATTTATAAGCCAAAATTTACATCAATAAACCTTAGAGTGCTTTCTATCGCACTCTTAATCAACGGTTCCATAATATCATACCCCTCGCCTGTCGGATGCACTCCATCTTTAGTATATTGGGGATTCAAGGCCTGATTTTCATCAACCACCATTGCCTTATAATAATTAACAAACGGAATTTTATTAGCTTTTGCATAAGCCTCTATCCGATCATTTAAAGATTTAATTTTCTGTGGAACATCTTTTTTTATTTCCATTCTCCACTTAAATGCAGCAGCAGGCAATACGGAAGTCAAAATTACTTTTATTTTATTTGCTTTTGCCAGTTCCGCCATAGAAACAATGTTTCCGAATGTATAATATTCATTATACGCTTGTGTATTTTCAGCGACATCATTTGTTCCGGCATTAATCACCACTAAAGCAGGAGAAAGATTAATCACATCTTCCCGAAACCGTAACAAGAATTGATAGGAAGTCTGCCCACTGATTCCACGGCCAATATAACCGTTTGATTTGAAAAAATCCGGATGAGTACGTACCCATCCTTCCGTAATGGAATTTCCCATAAAAATAACTCGTTTGTCTTTCTTGGTCGCCTTTGGAAGTGCAGCATTTTTTTTGAATAACGACGTAGATTAGCAAAATCATTTTTTCTGTGCATAGCTTTCTCCTATCGAGAAACTCAAGCAAACAACAGCCAATAATATCCATTGGCCCCATCTTCTTTTATCCATGTTTATATTAAGTATTAGTAATATGATATTTCATGCAAAGATAAAAACTCCATACATAGACGCCTCAAAATATCGAATAACCGTTAAGGAAAGAAGTTTTTCTTAATCTATGTTATATAACATGCCATTTTTTTGGATTATTTGCTAATTTCACGATAGTCCGTATCTTTTGCACTGTGTTTTTCATAGTATTAGATTTAAGGTTAACAAAAAGGTTGGAGCAAGGCGTTCTTTTATGCCTTCACCTATATTAGAAGTGAGTTTAACATACCTTGAATAAAAAAGTGATATACGTTTCTTTATTCCCAAATATAACTTTACCTTTACTGAAAAATCAGAATATGGCAAAGATTACAGTTCAGAAAACAGATGTTACTATCCTAAAAATCAACGATACAGATTACATTTCCTTAACCGACATAGCTAAATACAAGACGACAGATGCTAATGCTGTTATTGCCAACTGGCTACGTAATAGAATGACTATTGAATATCTAGGACTTATGGGAAATATTATATAACCCCATTTTAAACCCCTCGAATTCGAGGGGTTTAGAAAAAAGAAGCAGGTTTAAATGCATTCACTCTTTCCCTCAAAAATGGATAGAAACGACCTGTGCTATTGGACTCATATCCAAATCCGGAAGATATGGCGGCACTTTTGCCCACAAAGATATTGCATTCAAATTTGCAAGTTGGATTTCCGTTGAATTTGAATTATACATAGTAAAAAGAATTCCAACGTCTCAAAGAGCAAGAGCAAGCTCAACTTGGTTGGTCGGCAAAGCGAGAATTATCTAAAATTAATTACCATATTCATACTGATGCAATCAAACAACATCTTATCCCTCAAGAAATCACCCCACAGCAAGCATCCATGATTTATGCCAGCGAAGCTGATATCCTTAATGTAGCCATGTTTGGAATGACAGCCTTAGAATGGCGGGATACACACCCTGATTTAAAAGGAAATATCCGCGATTATGCCTCAATCAACGAACTTATCTGCTTATCAAATATGGAAAACTAAAATGCAGTTTTTCATAAACGAAGGTTTGGCACAAAAAAGGATAGACTCATCAAATTAAATCAAATAGCAATTCAACAAATGAACATATTAGAAGATATTAAAAATAAAAAGTTATTGAAATAATTTATGGAACAACAAATTCAACTCAACGACCACAACAAGCAGGAGTATCCTCCTATGCATACAGCAGAGCATTTACTCAATGCAACCATGGTAAAAACCTTTGGCTGCCCGCGTTCTCGCAATGCCCACATCGAAAGAAAAAAGAGCAAATGCGACTATATACTTTCTTCATGTCCGACAGCGGAACAAATCCAGTCCATTGAAGAGAGAGTGAACGAAGTAATCAGTCAGAACCTACCTGTGACTGTTGAGTATATGACACATGAACAGGCCAAAGACATCGTAGATTTAAGCAAGCTACCTGCCGATGCAAGCGAAACTCTTCGCATTGTCCGCATTGAGATTATGACGCCTGTGCCTGTATCGGATTGCATGTATCAAATACTTCTGAAATGGGAACCTTCAAAATCATTAGCTATGACTATGACGAAGAAAGGCAAACACTAAGAATAAGGTTCAAACTGATCGAGAAGAAGTAAACAGGTTATCAAATTAATATCTATCTTATATAAAATAAATAAAAACAGGATACATTTTGTCATTTATATTGCAAAAAAATGACATTATAAAAATGACAAATAGACAATTTTAGTCTCAAAAATCACTTGGCATAAGGTTTGCACTTATGGAAGCGAACAACGGTTCGAGAGCAGACGATGGAAACCGGGACAACCGGATATCATCAGAAGTGAAAAAGCCGAAGTTCAAGATTAATTAATTGAATGTTTAACTTAAAGGATAGGAGACTAAAATTATGATGCCTGTTAGAAGAACTCAAAGTTGGTTACCAAGTATCTTCAATGATTTCTTTGATAACGAATGGATGGAAAAGCAAATGCTACGGCACCTGCCATTAACGTTTTGGAAACGGAAAAGGAGTACAAAGTAGAATTGGCTGCTCCTGGAATGACCAAAGATGACTTCAATGTTCGCATTGACGAAGAAAACAATCTGGTTATCAGCATGGAAAAGAAGACGGAAAACAAGGAGGAAAAGAAAGACGGTCGCTATCTGCGTCGCGAATTCTCATACTCTAAGTTCCAACAGACAATGATATTACCGGACAATGTGGACAAGGAAAAAATTGCTGCATCTGTAGAACATGGCGTTCTAAATATCGAACTTCCGAAACTCTCTGAAGAAGAAGTGAAGAAGCCCAATCGGCAAATCGAAATAAAGTAATACGGTAACCACTTGCTGTTCACCGGAAACGGTGATAAAAAGTAATAAAACAGCTCTTTCCCCTGAAAAAGGAAACGAGCTGTTTTTTATATTATTATCCTTAGTTATTCTTCCGATAACTAATCACTGCCCAACTATTAAACACTACTGCAAAAAGCAACAATATTCCGAACTGCGGCAGCAAATCAAAGAAACCACTCCCCTTTAAATACACCATTCGCATCACTTCCATAAAATACCTCAAAGGATTGAGCCTAGTAATTAGTTGAGCCCATTCCGGCATACTGCTAATGGGAGTAAACAAACCACTCATCAAAATTACAACCAACAAACAGAACCACATAACAAACATAGACTGTTGCATCGTTGCCGAGTAGTTGGAAATGACTAGTCCGAAGCCGGACATCACCAGAACAAAAGAACCGCGAAAAAGTAAATCAACAGAAAAATGCCCGACAGGTACTATGCCATAAATTAACCAGGCTAATATGAAACATACAGTCAGCACCACAAAACCAATCAACCAGTAAGGCAAGAGCTTTGCCAAAATAAAGATAAACTTCGGAACCGGCGTCACATTGATTTGTTCTATTGTCCCCACTTCCTTCTCGCTAACTATATTCAATGCAGGCAAGAAACCACAAATCAAAAGTTAATAACATGACCATCAATGCCGGAATCATATAGAGCTTATAGTTCAGATTCGGATTAAACAACCCCTGTGTATCAATGCCTATCGAAGGGAAAGCACCGGAGACTGTAGCAGTTGCAGGATATTCCGAACGCAGCTCGGCTGCATAATCATTAATAATAGAAGATAGATAAGAACTCCCCAGCCCTCCTTTTGTCCCATTCACAGCATTGGCTGCTATCAGTATGTGGGTATCTTCTCCATTCATCCAATCCGTTCCAGATGCCGCGGAATTTCCATCACAATATCCGCCGTTCAATTTCAATATTCCGTAGGCCTTCTTCATACGAAGCCGGCACTTCCACCAGACGGAAATAGGTAGAGGCGGCAATCTTATTGACTAAACGTTGTGAAATAGCCGAATGGTCATTATCCACAATATTCAGCTGTATATTCTTGATTTCCAGATTTACCGCCCAAGGCATCAGCAGCATAATCATGCATGGAAATACAAGAATCAATTTGGGAAGAAACGAATTGCGAAGCAATTGTTTAAACTCTTTTTCTATCAGGAACTTTATCATAAATAATTCTTCCATTTATCAATCTGCCCATTAGCACACTGTATAGTATTCATACAGCCAATTGGCATATCGACATATTATTCCAATCTATACTTAAATTTCTTGATACTGATCGTAATAAGTACCGTCGCCATCAATAACAAGATACCAATCTCTTTATACACCAATGCAACTGGTACTCCTTCAATCATCAGTTTACGCACAGCCTGTATATACCAACGTGCCGGAAGTATATCCGAGATCCATTGAAGTATCACCGGCATACTCTCTATAGGGAAAATCATGCCCGATAAAAGCATTGTGGGCATCATCAGCATCAAACCGGAAACCAGCATGGCCGCAACCTGTGTACGTGTGACTGATGAAATCAATAAGCCCAATGCCAACGATACGAAGATAAACAGCAAAGATACCGTGATTAAGAAACAAACTCTCCTACCACCGGAACATCCAACACAAAGACCGAAAGTAAAAGAATTGTTATCAGATTGACAAACGACAACACAAAATAAGGCACAGCCTTTGCCAAAATAATAAATAGTGGCTTCACAGGCGAAACCAGTAATACCTCCATGGTCCCCGTCTCTTTTTCACGAACAATGGAAATCGAGGTCATCATAGCGCAAATCAGCATCAGGATCAACCCCATTACCCCCGGAACAAAGTTATAAAGCACTCTTCATTTGCGGGTTGTAGAGCAATTTGATATCAGGAGTCAGGCGGGCAGCCGACATATTCGGGGGAATCATCTCCTGGCCTACCATAGAAAACGATTCCTGTCGCATAATTAACTTGCGAAGTCGACATATTGGGATCTGTTGCATCTACTATCAGCTGTACACGAGCATCACCCGTATAGAGATCATCCGCAAACCGTTCGCTAAAGACAATCGCCATATCAACTTCATTCTTTAGAAAAGCAGCTTCCATTTCCTGGGGCGAATGAAAACGCGCGGTAACAGTGAAATATTCACTGGCGTCCAAACGATCAATTATTTTTCGTGTCACCACATCATTAGAAGGATCGAGCACCGCCAACCGAACATTCTTCACTTCCGTGCTGATGGCAAAACCGAATAGAATAATTTGCACAACCGGCATCCCCAATAAAATCAGCATGGTTCGCCGGTCACGGAAAATATGATAAAATTCTTTTTCTTTACAAAAAGCTATAAACTGTCTCATAATCAATCTGCTTTGCGCACCGCACCGCGGGCTAATTTCTGAAAAACGTCATCCATCATTTCCGCACTGAATTGTTGTTTCAGACGGGCAGGTGTATCAAGTGCTTTTATCTGACCGTCCACCATGATAGATATCCGGTTGCAATATTCTGCTTCATCCATATAATGGGTAGTGACAAACACGGTAATACCCTGATCGGCTGCCTGATAGATCAATTCCCAGAACTGTCTTCTCGTAGCAGGATCTACTCCACCGGTCGGCTCATCCAGAAAAACGATTCTCGGTTCATGGAATATTGATACTGAAAAAGCCAATTTCTGTTTCCATCCCACCGGAAGGCTCTTCACCAGAGTATCCCGTTCGGCAGTAAGCCCCAAACGATCCAACAATTCTTCTGTCTTCCGTTCTATCTCTTGTTCCTTCATGCCGTAAATCCCAGCAAACAGCCGGATATTCTCCCACACTTTCAGGTCTTCGTAAAGCGAAAACTTTTGGCTCATATATCCGATATGTTTCTTAACTTGTTCGGCCTCCCGGTAAATATCATATCCTGCCACCTTCCCGATGCCTGATGTCGGTTTACTTAATCCGCAAAGCATACGCATAGCTGTCGTCTTTCCTGCTCCATTAGCACCCAGAAAGCCAAATATCTCGCCCCCGGTTCACCAGAAAGGAGATATGATCTACTGCGGTAAAATCTCCAAAACACTTTGTCAACTGTTCCACTTCAATGACCGACCGGAGCTACTTCATGCTTCACTTCCTCCCGTTCCAAGGAAGGAGGGCAAAGGATAGACGCAAATTGATGAAGAATACGTTCGGGAGTATCAATGCCATGAATCTGTCCATGATTGATGAAAGCAATCCGGTCACATTGCCGGGCCTCATCCATGATGGGAGTAGAAACAACAATGGTAATCCCCTGTTCCCGTAAGTTTCGAAGCATTTGCCAAAATTCCTTGCGCGACACAGGATCCACTCCGGTAGTGGGTTCATCCAGAAATAAAATATCAGGCTTATGGATCAAAGCGCAACTCAATGCCAGTTTCTGCTTCATACCACCCGACAAAGCTCCTGCCCTTCTTTTCCTGAACGGTTCTATCTGCTGATAGATATCTTTAATTAAATCATAGTTCTCCTGAACAGTCGTATGGAATACGGTAGCGAAAAACTCCAGATTCTCTTCTACTGAAAGATCCTGGTAAAGTGAAAAACGACCGGGCATATATCCCACTTTCGTACGAATCTGTTTATAATCCGTTACCACATCCAGCCCGGCAACCATGGCCGTTCCTTTATCCGCCAGCAACAAAGTAGTCAGAATACGGAATAAGGAACTCTTACCGGCACCATCAGGCCCTATCAGACCAAAGATTTCTCCTCGTTCCACAACGAAAGAAACGTCTTTCAGCGCCTCCACCGTTCCATAGTTCTTGCCGACTTCTTTCACAACCACTATGGGTTCTCCCTTTGCCATCTCCTCGCCGTTTAATTTTTTTAATCTTCAATCATTAATTTTTCAATGTCACTCCTCCGTACATACCAATCTTCAATGCTCCGTCATTCTTCACGGCAATTTTCACTGCATATACCAAATTAGCACGTTCGTTTTCGTCAGAATTGTTTTTGGAGTGAATTCCGAACGATCAGAAATCCAAGTCACTTCCCCCGGATAAGCTTTCTGCTCCGAGTTGCCATAGTCAGCATACACAGTCACTTGATCTCCCAGTTTCACTTGCGATAACTGTTCGGAGGTGATGTAAGCCCTCAAATACATGCGATCCACTTCAGCCACTTTAAACAGCGGTTTACCTATCGCCGCCAATTCACCGGCTTCTGCATATTTTGCCAATACTGTACCTTCGATAGGCGACTGGACATGACATTTAGCTAACTGATCCTCCATCTGTGCAACCTGTATGGCAACCGAATTTCCTTGTTCTATCAGGCTATTTGTACTATTCTGCAATGATGATTCCTGTGCGACAAGCAAGCTGCCTTTCAAGCAATTTGACTTGTGCATCCCAGTCGTCCAACTGTTTCTGATTCGCCGCTCCAGCAGCAAGCAGGTTTTCCACGCGTTTCTTTTCACGTTCAGCTGTTGCTATTTGCTGTTTGGTAGCAGCTATCTGTTTAGCAAGATCCGGACGTTGGCTTTCCACAGATTTCATACTGGCCTCCAGTTGTAATTTCTTCAAATACAATTGCACCGTATCCACCAGTCCAATCTCCTCACCTGCTTTCAGTCTTGTCCCCTCTTCTACCTCCAGTCGCAACAGCTTTCCGGCAGCTTCGGCAGAGACTATCACTTCCGTGGCTTCAAACGTGCCGGTTGCATCATAGCCGGGTATTCCCTTACCAAAGCAGCCAACATTATCAATGCCACTCCAACCATTCCTATCTTTGTCATTCGTTCCATATCTAAAGAAGTTATATTAATCATTCGTAGTATATTTCAATTGATAAATTCCATTAACCGTTGAATTTCATGCAACGCTTTCGACTGACGTGCCAAACTCTCATTGGTCAATTCCCGAAGCATCTCGGTCACCGTCAATGTTCCATTCGCCACTTTGGCCTCTGCCGATTTGCGAATATTGGTACGCAAACGGATAATCTCATCATCATCCTGCATTTGTCTTTTCCAATGATTGATGGCTGATCTTGTTGTGTCATCTCCAATCTTTGTATTAAACAGAAACACATCCCGGTTATTATCCAATTGCCGGCGTTTATTT
>VOFK01003001.1_pt1 | contig 38432 bp, 51 predicted proteins | sample 5384121 | NCBI WGS metagenome assembly VOFK01 (sample SAMN12384730, study PRJNA508395) | human gut metagenome | isolation source: healthy gut J | host: Homo sapiens | reverse complement strand
ATACTGATACCCCTGATAATCGAAAACAGACGGATTCGGAAGCGCTTAACGTCAACTTCCCCCAAAAAGAAACAGGGAGCGTCTTTTTCTCTATTTCACTGTATTTGGCGAGGCATAGTTCGTCCTGGTCGGCAGCGCGTTGCAATGCAGACAGAGCGGCGTATTGATAAGAAATGGTATCAGCCATAGTTGGATAAATAGGTATTGGGTTGCTTATTGCCCCAATATAGAAATTTATTTCTTGCAAGAAAAGAAGTTGCGGGATTTACATTACTTCTGAGGGTATGTTTCACATTATAAGTTGAATAATTGAAGTTTGTAGAAGTAATATAACTACAATTCTTTATAATTTTGAACTATTCTTTATATATAAAAATATTATTCTTTATAACTAATATTAAATCATATTCTGCATTTAAATGTAAAATGATACCTTTGTTCGAGATTTGAATACCGTAATGACATAATTTAATTTATTAGATATACCATATGAGCCATTTGTGAAAATCGCTCCAATATTGTTTGTTTTGTTTTGTGTTATCCCATTTTGAGTGTCAAGTGTGGCATCAGAATGGGATTTTTTATTTTCTCAGATAGAACTCTTTAAAACTTTACATTGATCCAAAACTTGCCCGTCTTTTATGTTGAGCCGCTTTTATTTAAGAATAGACATATAACAAACAAAGAAGCCTTGTAAACATTACATTTACAAGGCTTCTTATGTGGACCAGCCTGGGCTTGAACCAGGGACCTCCAGATTATGAGTCGCAAATATTTGATTTTCAGCGATTTGCATTTTATATCTTTTCATATCCATACATCTTGATTTCCAAGCCCAAAGATAATATTTCCTTTTCAAATAATATTTCTTGTTTTCTTCTATTTTCCTAAGATGTGTGCAAATTGTGTGCAATTAGATTTGTACGGTAATATTGGGTTATATCAATAATAGGAAGCTTGTCATCTTATATAAAACTCGAAGACCTCCCCGGGTGCGCTATTCAAATGGGAAGCGTGGGAGGTCATATTAATTGCAAATATACTAAATGTATTTGAATATTCTATTTTATCTCTCTTGATATTGAGCTTTTAATAGAATACAAATTAATATCATGCTGATAAAATCCTAAAACAATAGCCTCATTGATATTATGTTGATGAGCAAATTGTTTTTATTTTCATTTGCATTGCATGTGGAGAAATCATGGAATGTTGCTTGAGGAATGTATTCCATAAGTCTTTACCAATTAAAGAGCACTTGGCGAATTTGTTTTGCTTCTTCCTCGCATTTATTTATTTCAGCTCCTTCTATGGCAATGTATTTCTGTTCTCTATTGTTAATAAGATGCATATAAACATGGTATATCTCATGCAATAAAGCGAAAGCATAATTATCGATTTTGTTTAATCGTAATGTTAATACAATGGTCGGATTTTTTCCTTGCCAAAAAGAAAATCCATCAATCGGTGTTTTGTCGAATTTAGACACTATAATAAATTTAATTCCATATCGTGACAGAATTTCTTTTGTCTTATCAATAGTGTTTATGTTTACAACAAACATTTGATTCAATTCCTGCACAAGTCTTTCTAAACTGTTTTCATCAAAATCGGCAACATCCGGCATTTGTGAACTTTGATAGAAAGCAAAATGTTTCCATGAGAAAATGTTAATTGGGTCGCTCTTTAAACATTCAGATTTCTTAAAATAAGAAAAGTTCCTTTTCTGAAGAAAACGAAGCTATTAGTTCTTCAACTGAAGTTACGCCGAAAATTGAATATATTATTTTTATGTTTTCTGATATTTTCGTTCCAATAACATTTAATTTCTCGAAATATTTGACAGAACAATATTGAGAAATTACTTTCCATATCTCAATATTCTTTTTTCGTTCTACTATTTTCTTATTTATATTTTGCTTGGTCTATATCATATTGATTTTGTAATGATAACCAATATGAAGCATCTATTCTAAAATTTCCTGTAGCAAAACAGCAACTTCAGGAGTTACAGCACGACGTCCCTTTATAATATCATTGAGTACGGAAGTAGGCATGCTCATAAGTGAAGCCAATTCTTTTTGCTTCATTTCTCTTGCATCTAATTCATCCTTAATGATTTCACCCGGATGAATGGCTATACAAGGTACGCAATCGTTTAATTTGAATTTTTAGTCGCCATAATGGTTGGATATTTCTATTAATTCTATTTCAGTAATTATCAATGAACCGTCTATTGTGGAACTTTGAAATATTAATCTCCAACGTCCGGTACATCTAACCGATTCAAAGTCTTTTAAGTCACCTTTCAATCGTTCATAATGCAGACTTCCGATTCTGAATAAATCTTCTATTCTTGTGGCTGCTTTTAAATGATTATATGCTTTTATATAACCTTTGATTACATCCTTAGGAAGTCTCTTGTATCTTTTGTCATTGGTGCAACCCTCTTCCAATAACTCAATTAGTGCTTCATCTTCTGTATAGATATTCATGCAATTCGTTATCTTTCTGCAAAAGATAAGTATTTTATTCTTTATGATAATATATATCATAGAATAAATTATCAAATTTGATAATTACATGATATTGTTTTTCAAATAAACAATAAAAAAAGGATATATTGTTTCGTGAAAAACATCTTTTCAAAATTATTGGTGTGTTAATGATTGGCAAACCATTTAATTCAATTAATATGCTGCACTTATTCTATTTTCTATGTTTATTTTATGCTCGGAATCTTCAAACATAATCTGAAAATCAATGCGAACTCTTTAAAATTGAAGAATCGGATTCAATGGCTTTGAATGTTTAACTTTTATTATCTATTTATCGATAGCTGTATTTTTTCCGACTTTTAGTGATACTTCTCAATAATGTTCTTGAAATGAGCGAAGCGTATAATTCTTATTTACAGACTAATATATATACTATGTTTTGCTATTATCGTTTTAAACCGTTTGAAACTAATATCTAAACTGCTCAAAACCAATATTCAAAAGGCTTCAAAACGTTTATATTTCCATTCAAATGAGGATATATAGACTATCGTAAGCAATTCCGCTTACGGGTAATCACTAAAACCATGTATAATTTTTCAAAAGACGGTATCGTAGTCTCTACGGTACTTGATGCACGTACTGCCAACAAAGAAGGCAAATATCCTATTAAAATCAAGGTTTATTATCAAAGAAAGCCCAAGTATTATTCTATTGGTATCTGCATGACAAAAGAAGAATGGAACAAACTGCCGGATAGCAAATCTTCTGAAAGCAAGAAAATCAGACAAGCCATTGAAAGTAGTTTTTCTTTAGTCCGTATGAATGTTGAAAGCTTTGGCAGAGAAAGGAACATTCTCTTTCAATACGCTCAATTTACGTTTGGGAAAAGCTACCGGTGATACTCTGAACAGTGCCATACGAGCTAAGATTGAGGAACTGAAAAACGAAGAAAGAATCGGGACAATGCAGTTCTATCAAACTACATTGGTAATGGTTGAGGAAGTCGGCGGCAAAGATATTCCATTTAGTGCCGTTACGGTTGAATGGTTACAAAAATGCGAAAGACTTTGGTCGAAAACGAGAAGTATTTCTACAATCGGTATGCACATGAGAAATATTCGTACTTTGATGAATGAAGCCAAGAGAGCCGGCGTTATCAAAGAATCGCAATACCCATTCGGAAAAGGTCTGTTCGAGATAAAGACCGGTATCGGAAGAAAGAAAGGATTGACAAAGAAACAGTTGAAGGCCATTTTCGATTATAAGAGTGAAAATGAAACCACTAACAGATATAAAGACCTCTGGATATTCATTTACTTGTGCAACGGTATCAATCCGACAGACATGCTGAAATTGAAGTTCTCGGATATTGTGGACGGTGAAATATGTTTTGTGAGACAGAAAACAGAGCGCACGACAAAGAATAGGAAAAGAGATACGTGCGGTTGTTTCTTCCCAATTACAGACAATAATTGACAAGTGGGGAAACAAACCGTTACCCGATAATTACATATTTCCTTATATGAAAGGGCATGAAACGGCTATAGAGCGTAAAGCGATTGTACGCGATGTTGTCAAGCGAATCAACAAACGTATGAAGTTGATAGGTGAAGAATTGGGTATCGGCAATATCACCACATACACCGCAAGACATTCATACGCTACCGTATTGAAACGAAGCGGAGCCAATATCTCTTATATAAGTGAATCCTTAGGGACATACCGACCTGAGGACTACGGAAGCATATCTGGCGAGTTTCGAGAAAGAGGAGCGTGCTAAGAACACTAACCTTTTGACCTCGTTTTTGTAGCCTATATAGCCTATATGGGGTTCTTCTTACTTTCCTGCCCGGTAATTCTATTCATTAGGAAATCGGGCTTTCTTTTATGCAAAATTACCGGTGCGAGAGCTTAATTCTGGTTAAGAATATAGTTAAAATACCTTTTTTCTTTTATATTCCGGTAAAAAAGAGGATATATGTAATGTCCGATGATTCATGTATTCGGAGTATTACTAAATTCAAAAATAAATAAAGTTATGGCACGAAAGAAAAAAGTAGAAGAAGAACAACCGGTGACTGCCGAAGTTGTAGAGACTAAAAAGAAATCTTCAAAGAAAGCACCAAAGACTAAAATGTCTGCTCAAAAAGAAAGCATACAGGAAACTGGTGTTCAAGAGCCGATTGTCAAAGAAGAAAATACGAAAGATTCTTTTAAAGACAAAGATTATACAATCGATGAGCTTATAGATATGTTAGGGCCGGATATTGATTGTGAGGATGATACAGAGTTTTCATTAACGGAAGATACTTCTTCACAAGAACAGAAATACACAATGGAGGATATGCTTGCTGTATTGGACGAGTCAATCGATAATGACGATGAAGAATGTGTTTCAGATGAAATACTTGATAAATTCGACAAGGCACTCGAAGAAAAAGGTTTGGGTGATGATTATTTTCGGAAGAAAGAAGAACGGCTTAAAGAAATGGAGCTGGAGCATGAACTTCACGAATTCGCCATTGATGAAATGCTGAATGAATAAGAATATCTAATTTTGTAACCTGTAACAGTCTCTTTATGAGATGTAACTTTGTGATGTGCCTTATTTTTTCTAATTTTGCATCGTCATGGCAACATGGCGGACATATTAGAAATTTAAGGTACACGAAAGTGTTTAACTGATTCTCTACGACGAAGTCTGGTAAACTATCTGTAGAACGGGAATAAGTTAGCATCTCTCGCGTCATATCCGTATATGGCGTGGGGACTGTTGCTTGTTTTAGTTCAAGGTCTTACCAGAGCCCGTCGTATAAAATAAGTTAATGGCCTCACGCTTTCTGCATTTATGAACTCTTCTGATTTGGGGCTAAGGGAGAAACGACATTCTGGTAATTATGAAGAAATTTTTATTAATGTTAGGTGCGGTAGCTTTATTTACTGCATGTAGTGATGACGGTGGTTCCGGTAGTGGCAATATCAATTATGAAGAAGGTTATAAATACCTTACGAATTTGAATGTGAGTGACGCCAAGATGATTTATCAGAAATCATCCGCAACAAGAGCAACAGGGGACGACTCTTATTACAAACTTGATTTATCAGGCAATGAAGTAAAGTTGTCAATCAAGGGAGAGGACGGGCAAGACCATAATATTGGTATTAGTAAGGTTGTCAAACTGAGTGATAAGATTATTCTGGTGAATCCTGTTGAACAAGATATTGTTGATTTGTTTTATAAACCCGGCCCTGATGATGATTATATATCTGTTAGCAATCAAAGTATTAGGTATCTCTCAATAGTAGATGTTCAAACAGAAAAGTTATACAGATGGCCGAAAGATGTACATATTGATTTGTATTACGGTTCATTGAAAACAATATTGGATAATCAAGGAAATATTTATATTGCTTCTTCTTCTAATTCAAATTATCCAGAATATAGACAAATATACAAATTGAATGTTTCAGATTTCACAATGCAGAAAAATGTTACCTGATGAAGTTATATGTAATAATTTCACTGTAACCGATAATGGTTTTGTTGTGTATTGGAGTAGTCAAGAACAACAACAGAATTGCCGTGTGAAATGTCCGGGTGGCAGAATTTATCCGATTTCAGATACTTATACATTCATCTTTAACGGTAATTTATATTCCATTCGCAATAATGCGATTATTCAACATAAGACTATTGGAAATAATGACTTAGAAGAAAAAAAATAATATGCACCATATCTGATGAACAATTCACTGGGTATGGGGAATTTGCTGTTCCTAATCATGTGCGCAAAACACTGTTGCTGAATGAATATTATGAGTTTGACGGAGAAAAATGTACAAAACTTGATAAGCAGATTAATATTGGAGATATTCGCACAAATAAAGCATGGTACAACCGTAGCAATACAACTTTCTCAAAAATAGCAATGAAAGATTATCAAGAATCTCAGTTTCAAATTTTGGATTATGAAATACAAAGTCTTTCGGCAAATTCTGAAAGTTCTAATATCACATTCACCGGTTTCAGATATTCGGACGGCGCCAATGTTGTAGGAACTATCACAGAATCAGATGAAGTTGTTATCGATAATGTTGCAGAAAACGGAAACAAAATCATCAATCTTATTTCGTTGAACTAATATCAACTCAAAATAATATCCTCTTGTTGTGTCTATGCAGCAAGAGGATTTTTTATGCCTTAAAATCTGAACTATCGGAAAAACGAGAGTTCTATATGTGCTATGTTTCTCTAAATCAAGCAATATTTACGTTTCTTATTTAGCTCCATAAATCCGAGCTTACTATATACCCATATCCCAAATAAGGCTGCTTTCGTCTCCTGTATCGAGCTTTTCTCTTGCCTCCAATACTCGGTATAAAGAAGCAAGAATATATCTCGAATATGAAAGAATAAATTAAAGTAGAAAATTCTTACATAGTGAAGTAAATGAATGAAATGAACTAATTTTATACCTAAACTTTTTATAAAAGAGTATATTAATATAATATATAAAGATTTTTATATAAGAGTATAAAAAAGCTGTTCACTTCATTCATTTACTTCACTTTTATAATAAAAGGTCTGTACAGCAGAAGTCAGTATCGAAGTTTTCTATAATTGTCCATAATGGATCGTCATCAAACAATGGCTCTATTATGACTTCTGGTAGTTCTACTTTATTGGAAATCGGTGTTAGTCGAAAACCGGCAGTTTCAAATTTTCGTCCAATTTTACTGTGCATACCATAAGATTCAACGACCTCAAAGGAATACTCTCCTAAAAATTTCAATCTACAATATTTTTTTGGATACCAGCCAATGGTTATTTCGTCACTTTCATTCAAAGTGCTGAATTTATAGAAGTCAATCGTACTGAAACCTTTTGTTACGTCATACTTCTGTTCTGCTTTCTCACAGAAATCATCCCAACTCAAATATCCTAGTTTTCTGGCGTATAAAGAACAACTGGATAGACTAGGTTTAGTTTTGCTATTGATTAGTCCGAAATGGCGTTTTATTGAATCCTCGCTTACCTTATCCTCACTTTTATGCCCTTTTTTCTTATTGTCAATCCTATTGAGCTCCTCATCTAATGTCTCTTTGTTGATAAAAGAGCGGAGTTTCTCATAACTTCCGAGAGTTAATTGGATTTTTAACCGCTCCTTATACTCCTGTTTCAAAAGTTCAAATAGCTCTTTATCATATTTATAACTGTTACTTCCCATAATTCGTCATTTAAAATTTCCATAAAAAGTACAATAAAAATTTCATCCCGTCAAATTTGCCACTAACCTGCTTTTTGAAATCCCGGTTAATTTGCAACATAATTCAAAATTAATGAGCTATGGACAAATTAAAGGATGATGTAATGCAGCAATCGAAACCAGGAAAAAAATCACTTAAATACCAATTATTCTGGTTTGCCACTAACCTGCTCCTGCCGAGATGCCGACCTTTGCATCATAATTCTAAACAAAGAAATAATGGATGCAATAAAAGAAACATCAGCAAGCAAAAAAAACATCAAAAATCAAGAAAAGAAGAGTTTGCCACTAACCTGCATTTTTCTGTTTTCGGACTTTTGCATCAGAATTAAATGAATAAGATATGAAAACGGATTATAACAACTTACCAGAACGAATAGATTATTTGATTTCGGAAATAGCAGGGATAAAAGAGTTATTAACGCAAAGGATTCGAAACCCCGAAGAGATACCGAAATATTTGGATATAAACCAAGCACTGCTCTATTTGGGAAAGTTAGGATTTTTAATTAGCAGGTCAAAACTATATAAGTTAACCTCTGGAAATAATATCCCATGTCATAAATCTGATAACCGGATTTATTTCTTTCCACAGGAGTTGGATAGTTGGCTGTCTAGCCAGATTGAAAAGAAAAGTGAAACGAGCCAGAACTTTTCAGACCAATCAAAACAATTTATTATAAAAACGGCTCAATATAAAAACAGGAAATAAAATGAAAACGGATCTCAATATTATCAATATCTGTCTATCAGACACTCCTATGCAAGAATTCATTAGAGAAAATAGAATACTAGGTCGTATTATCAGTGCAATACCCGAAATCCCTTTTGAAAAAGTAAAAATAGGGGAATGTATACGTAAGGGTCGGGAAGATTTATTGTATGAGAATAAAAAAACAGGAGCAAAGCATACAAAAATAACAATTGAAGAGAAGGGTGTGTATGTATCTAAAGTTTTGAAAAAAGTTGCGGAGGAACATAATTCTGATTTTCTGATATTGGATGGCTTTTTGCATTATTTCAATGGTGCTTATTGGGAGAAAATTGATGAATCCGTTGCTTCGGATTGTATTTCTATGGCGGCAGAAAAAGCAGGATTTTTGCCTGTTGAGGCTCAGCAGGAAAACAATAAAAAGAAACTATTGCGACAATTTATTGCTGATTATAAGTGTCCTCCCATCCAAACGAAAGATGATGATTTAAGCATCTCTGTCAATCTAAGAAATGGAACCCTGAAATATAATAATGGAGAGTTTACACTTCGAGATTTTCAAAAAAAGAAGATATGTTGAGATACCAACTTTCTTTTGATTCCGATTCTGATGCGACTTGTCCACAATTTGATGAATTTCTTGATTATGTATTACCTGAAAAACAAGCTCAAGATGTTCTTATGGAAATGATAGGGTACTGTTTTATTCCTACCCGCAAATTGAAGTTGGAAAGAAGTATGATGCTGTATGGCGAAGGAGCCAATGGCAAAGGAGTAATTTACGAACTAGTGAAAGAAATTCTTGGTAAAGAACATGTGACAGGATTCTCCATGGCTGCTCTTTCATTTGATGCGAATACAAGGGCACAGCTTAGTGGGAAACTTCTTAACTATTCATCTGAATTAGGTGGAAAATGTAATCCTGATATGATTAAGAAGCTTGATAAGCGGTGAGGACGTGGAGGTAAAAACACTCTACAAAGATGTTTGGACTATGCAAGACTATACATGTAAGTTCATGTTCAACACTAACTCTTTACCTAAAGAAACAGAAGCGAATGTCGCTTTTTTTAGAAGATGGATTATTTTACCTTTTGATGTCACAATCGCGAAGGAAAAGCGAGACAAAAAACTTCCGGACAAACTAAAAAAAGAACTTCCCGGCATTTTTAATCGTGTAATATCCGGTATCAAACGGTTATTGGAGAGGGAAGACTTTACGGAATCGGAATTGGTAAACCGTACACTTGAAGAATATAAAATTCGTTCAAATACTGTTTTGTTCTGGGTAAAAAAAGAGGGGTGGTTTGCCGTTGTTCCTCCTGAAAATACCGAACGTAAATATGCGAATGTTCCACATATAGAACTTTCATTTTTATACCAAAAAATATTTGATTTCTGTCGTAGCAATGGAATGCATCCAGCTAATAATATCACATTTAATGAGAGGATTAGAAAAACTATTTTATGTCCAGACGAGAAGTACCAATAATGCTACATGGGTGTTTTGTGATAAGCCTAAAGAGAAAGGATATTCCAGTTTCCGATGATACGCAATCTCCAAAAAGCTATGTGGAGAGATTTATAGACAATTTAAATGAAGAAAAATGAAAAATTCAACAGTCAGTTTGTTTGAAAGTTACAAGCAGAAACTTCCAATCGGGCAAGTGAAGCTATTTGATTGGGTATGTAGTGAACGTTACAAAGAAGAGGCGAAATACATTCGCTCTCTTTCAGAGAAAAAGCGAACAACGGAAGTACAAGGGCAGAATTGCCTTTGTATCACTCCGAGTGGTATATTTTTCTTATTGTAGTGATAAGTACTTGGATTTGCATAGCGGTTATATCTGCATTGATATAGACGGTGGCAAGGATAATCCAAAAATTACAGATTTTGAGAAGCTAAAACAGGATTTGTCAAGTATTGAATATATTGCATATTGCGGTTTGTCAATTAGTGGGAATGGTGTGTTCTGTCTGATACCGATTGAGCATCCTCGCTATCATAAAGAGCATTTTTATGCTTTGGAAAAGTTCTTTCGAGGCAGAGGCATTGTAATTGATACTTCATGTAAGAATGTGTCAAGGTTAAGGGGGGCTTCTTATGATGCAAATCCTATATTGAATTCCAATGCCTCAACTTTTTACAGATAGAATAGAACAGCCTATTAGGCTAATTAAGCAACATACAAATGATGAGAATATGCAAGGTATTCCTATAATAAAAACACCCCAGAATATTCCCATGATTATGACACCCATACTACAACGAATAGGAGATAATCAAATGGATATAACGGGTAATCATCTACGTTGGTTTTCTATTGGTTGTGCTTTGGCCGGAGAATATGGGGAAGAGGGCAGATACATTTTCCATGCAGTCAGCCGGTTCTATAAGACGGAAAGTTATCAATACACTCGTGAAGAAACCGACATCATGTATGATTCATGCCTAAAGAACTATAACAAGTATAAATACACGATAAGAACGTTCTATTATTGGTGCAAAGAATACGGTATGATATAAATTTTATTCTAACTATCAATTATTTAATTATGATGAATGATAAACTTAAATTAGAGAAGGAGTCACATGCTCTACAGAATGAGAAATTTACTTTTCTCAAAAAATGTTCGTGTTATACTGACTGGCAACCATTGTTCAGGTATGAGCTATACTTTCGAGACATTGCAGCTTATGAAAACGAAGAAACCATGAGGCGTATTTTCCCACCTGCTTTTATCGTGAAGAAAAGGGATAACTACCGGTATGTAGCTTATCCCTTTTTTTCTTCTCAAAATGTGTGCAATTTGTGTGCAAAATACCGAAACCAAGGATAACCTATACCAAAGGAAGAAACAGAAAGAAAAAGAATATCATTTACCGGTGTGTCACGTTTGTCATTGATTATCACCACTTTCCAAAGGTTGTGTGCAAATTGTGTGCAAGGAGTTTTAGTGTGCAAGAAAAAAGCCGCCACAAGGTTGCTTGTAACGGCTTGATTTCCTTTATTCTATGTCTTGTGGACCAGCCTGGGCTTGAACCAAGGACCTCCAGATTATGAGTCTGTTGCTCTAACCAACTGAGCTAAAAGCCCGATGTATCCATTTTATCGGATGCGGTGACAAAAGTAGTATTTTCTATTGAATTATGCAAATCCTTTCATAAAAAACTACGTGACTTTTCTTCTCAGAATTTATATTTGCGTTCGGGTTCTTGGGGAACCAGCCTTTTTGTTACTCTTTCTTCCTGTTCGAAGACCTCTTTAATGGTCCAGAAGGAAGAAAATGCAAATACGCCTAACAAAGAAGATAATATCACATTGTCGATGCTTAACGATGCGGCTACACCGGCTATACCGAGTACCAGAAATATCCACCAGCATTTGGTACCCCAATAATATTCGGCCTTTACCACAACAGGGTGAAAAAGGCCGATGATCAAAAAGGTACAAATTCCGATGAATAACCCCGCAAGGTGATATTCACTTAGAAATTCCATGGGCTTACTTTCTACTCGGATAGGAATTTCTTTCTTGATGCTCTGCTCTAGAGAAATCAATGTCTCGGTAGCTACTACACCCGGTATCTCTTGCATTTTGTTATTCAGCAAATCCATTAGGTGTTCATTGTCACATGCATAAAGTTTGGTCAGCATGGTATACGGGCCAGTGGTGAAGTGACATTCTACGATTTCCGGAATCTTCTGCAGCTCGGCCACTACAGATTTGTACATAGAGCCTTTTTCCAGTTTGATGCCGACATACGTACATGTTCTGTATCCCAATGATTTCGGATTTACATGATAGCCTGAGCCTACGATGACACCCAAGTCAATCAATCTCTGCACACGTTGATGAATAGCTGCGCGTGACACTCCGCATTCGGCTGCTACGTCTTTGAAAGGGATGCGGGCATTCTGTGAGATAATCTCTAGAATTTGCCTGTCGAGGTTGTCTATTCTTTCCATAATAATAAATTGTAATTTCCAGTTGTTATCAAATAGTAAGCAAATATAGAGATTTATTTTAATTATTCTTCTTTTCGAGAAGAAAAATAGGAAAAAGCAAAAAAAAGAGGTACAAACGTTTTGCACCTCTTTCCTTTTTCTATTTAGACAAGAAAATTATTTCTTATCCTTCTCGATACTCAACAGTTCAACTTCGAAAATCAAAGTAGAGAACGGTTTGATTTGATTGCCAGATTCTCTAGCACCGTAAGCAAGTTCTTGCGGGATGTAAAGTTCCCATTTAGAACCTACGGGCATCATGGTCAATGCTTCTGTCCAGCCTTTGATAACTTGGTTAGCACGGAAAGTAGCCGGTTCGTTACGTTTGTAAGAGCTATCGAATTCAGTACCATCGATCAAAGTACCTTTATAGTTCACTTTCACTTTGCAAGTGTCGGCAGGAATTTCACCTTTACCTTCAGTGATTACTTTATATTGCAGTCCGCTCTGAGTAGTTTTTACGCCGTCTTTCGCTTTGTTTTCGGCAAGGAATTTTTCGTTTTCAGCTTTGTAATCAGCATATTTTTCTTCCATAGCTTTCGCTTTGATGGTTTCCATAGCTGTGCGAGTATATTCCTGTGCTGCTTCCATAGACATTACACCACCTTTTTCCAGTACCTGCGATGAAACCTGCCATGAAGTTGTCTTTGCTGATAGTTTTAGTAGAGTCAGTGCCAAACAGTTCCTGGTTGATACCTTTCATCATCTGGTTGCTGATTTGCTGACCGATTTGCAGACCTGCCATGTAAGCGATGTCTTTTTTGCTAGTCTTGTTAGCACCTTCATTCAAACCTTTGATGAAGTCTGCCATGTAAGCAGTATCAACATCCAGACGACCTGTCAGATAGCCTTTCAGACCTTGAGTCTGCGCCATACCGATAGAATAAGACAGTGAGTCGAGGTCTGATTTCAGATTTGCTTTAGGAGCTTGAGCTGTACAAGAAGCAAGGCTTGCAGCAGCGGCGATTGCCATAAAAATACTAACTTTTTTCATTTTGCTTTGAAATTTTTTATTTATAATACTTCGAGTAATTCTACTTCAAAAACGAGTGTGCTGTGAGGAGGAATCATTTCTCCGGCACCTCTTGCGCCATAAGCGAGTTCCGATGGAATATACAGTTTCCATTTAGAACCTTCCGGCATTAGCTGTAAAGCTTCTACCCATCCCGGAATTACTTGGTTGACGCCGAATACAGCCGGTTCGCCGCGTTGGATAGAGCTGTCGAACAGGGTGCCGTCTATCAACGTGCCTTCGTAGTGGCATCTTACTTGATCGGTCGCTTTCGGCTTTTTACCTGTACCTTCATTGATGATTTCATATTGTAGTCCCGCTGGGAAGGACAACTACGCCCGGTCCTTTTTTGTTTTCTTCGAGGAAGGCTTGTGCCTTGCTCGATGGCAACTTCACCCATCTTGGCTTCCAGTTCTTCGAAATACTTGTTTACTATTTCGCGGGCTTCCTGATGGCTGATAGCCGTCTGATTGCCTTCTAATACATCTTTGATTGCTTGTGCGAAATCATCTACTGCAAGACCTTGAATTCCCATACTTGATAAGTTTTGACCGATTCCAAGGCCAATAGCGTAACTAAATTTATCCATATAATGTTTTTTGTTGGCGATTGAAATGTATCACCTTCATGGTTTTAGCTTTCAATCAATTGCAAATTTATGAATCGCAAAAGTACACGTTTTATTTGAATCATTTAGCATTTGGTATTTAAAAATTCTTATATCCGTGAAAGTTAACTGCTTTTCTTTAGATTATTTATTCTTTTTGTTCCTGAGATTTAATCTCATTGATTCTAGTATTTGTGTATAGATTATAGTATCTGATGTGATGCTAGTCTTTACGGCTAAGTCTTCAACTTAAATTAAACCCCGCATTTTCAGAAGCTAGATTATTAGGTGCAAAAGTTTTCTTTTATTCGATGATTCTGATTACATTTGTATGTCTTAAAATTAACAGAAGGAGGAGTGATTATGAAGAATATGGTAGTTTTGACGGGTGCGGGCATGAGTGCCGAGAGTGGGATTAGTACATTTCGCGATGCAGGCGGTTTGTGGGACAGGTATCCTGTGGAGCAAGTGGCCACTCCTGAAGGCTATCAGCGTGACCCGGCTTTGGTGATAAACTTTTATAATGAACGCCGGAAACAGTTGTTGGATGTGACGCCGAATCGCGGGCATGAATTATTGGCGGAGCTGGAAAAGAATTTCAGAGTAACGGTGGTAACGCAGAACATTGATAATTTGCACGAAAGAGCCGGAAGCAGTCATATTATTCATCTGCATGTCGAACTGACAAAAGTGTGTTCCAGCAGTGATCCTCATAATCCCCACTACATAAAAGAACTGAAACCTGAAGAATACGAGGTGAAACTGGAGACAAGGCGGGAGACGGAACTCAGTTACGGCCTTTCATAGTATGGTTCGGCGAGGCGGTCCCCGAAATTGAGACAGCTATTCAATATGTGGAGAAAGCGGACATTTTTGTAATTATCGGTACGTCGCTTAACGTGTATCCTGCAGCGGGATTACTTCATTATGTACCGCGGGAGCAGAGGTGTATCTCATTGACCCAAAGCCGGTGGATACACATACTTCTCCGTCCGGTACATGTAATTCAGAAGGGAGCTTCTGAAGGAGTGGCTGAGTTGAAACAGTTGTTGGGCGTTTGAGAGTTTTTCCCCGTTTTATTCCAGTTCACAGGTAAAAATATGATTATTCCGGAGTACTTCCGAAATTTCGAGTGCGGTGATGCCACTGCACTCGATTCTTAATATTTTCTCCCAATCCTCAAAGTCCACATTCCATTTGTCTATTTGGGGGATACTGTGCCAGAAGTTTCTCGATGCGTTTGATGTCGCATTTTCTGGTGATAGAAGTTCGAAAAATCAGAATCTTATTTTCCATGTCTTTTAGAGTTTTATTGATGTGAACGGAACTCTCGAATGGTCATATTGAAATATTGTCTGAAGTTGCGACTTAATAGTGAAAGGCTGCTAAAGCCGCATAGACGGGCGATTTCGGTGGCGGAAAGTTCCTTGTTCGTCTTTAATAATAGTGCTGCTTTTTCAATCCGAGTGCGTTTGATATAATCCGTAGGCGTTTCGCCTGTCAGGATTGTAAATACGCGATGGAAGTGGAAAGGAGAAAAGCAGGCGATACCTGCCATTTTCTGTAATGGTAACGGCTGGTCTATGTGATTGTGAATGTAGTCGGTCACTTTATTGATCCGTAACTGGTATTCCTGTTTATTGATATCTTTCGTCTCCATGTTTTCTGCAAAGTAAAGGATAATAATTGCCGGAGAGTTGTCCTATCTTGCTAACTTCTCCGGCAGCTGGCAATCTTTTTTTTGTCCTATATAGAATACGTAGCCGTAGTATTCTTTATACTTGTCATACAGACTCTCTCATACCGTTGCCCGGTGATGAGGTCTGCGGCTGCGGCATTTCCTGAGTATTCCTTCAAAAAAGCTTCCTGGGCAGGGAACTGGGGAGCGTAAAAATGCTCTGTCCAGCAATTTTCCGGTAAAATGAAATGGGCTGTCGTGTATAGCCTGCTTTCTCCATTTGCATTATCTTTCTTGGATCGTATCGATTTCCGGGTAATTGGCGAGCCAGAAGTCTTCTATTTCGGAGGGCGTTCCGGGGTAAACCAGGAGGCTTCTGTTACAGCGATAAATCCGTCCTTTTTCAGGAATCTGTTCCATTCGTTCATGCCGCGTTCGAATCCTATGTTATAGATAGCGCCTTCGGACCAGATCAGATCGAGTTCTTCCTCTTGAAATGGCAGAGCGTCCATGGAGCCGACGATACCTTTTACTCTGTCTTCACAATGGGTATCTATTGCATTTCTGTTGAATAGCTCGATAAAGTCGGGGAAAAGGTCGATACCTGTAATCTGTCCTTTCGTATAGTTAGCTAATGCCATTGTCTGACCGCCTGTACCACAGCCAATGTCGGCGATTTTGCCTTCGTCAGACAGTTCGTTGATGAAGCTTACGGCTTTTTGTGTGACTTCGGGACTTCCGGGACCTTGGCGTTCTAATAACTTGAAGTAATTACATATCAGTGTGAAATCGAATTCGTGGATTGATTTTAAATCGTTACTCATTGTTTTTTAATGTTTTAGTTGTACGCCAAATGAATGCATATAATGATGCTTGACTCATTCGACCATACAAATAGTTTGAAAATTTAGATATAGAAAATAACTCTGACAAGAGTATGTCAGAAAACATAAGGGATAATCTGTAGTGAGAGGAAGGCTTACAGATTATTTACAGAACGGAATCCTTACGGAATGAAAATGAGTTAAACATCCAATTTTTCTTTTAGTTCGTGGCAAAGATATGTTTTTTAGAGATAAACGTCCGTAAATTCTATAAAGAAAAATACTGTAAACGTGCATTTTAGCAAGAATCGTCAAGTGTATTTTTAGTACTTAGTCGAATAAATGATATAAAAAGGCTATGTATTGAAGTAATAATTAAGTATTATTTGTATTTTTGTAACTTGAAATCTAATTATATATTACATGAAAAGAAGCTTTTTATCTTTCTCTTGGGCCTTTTGTGTATTATAATGGTGGAGGCTAAAAACCATTACTTTAAACATCTGGGAGTTTCTGACGGATTATCTCAGGTTTGTATATTTTCAATTTATCAAGATGAGTTGGGTGCAGTATGGTTAGGCACTTCGGAGGGATTAAACAGATATAATGGTAAAGATGTAAAAATATTCCGTCCTTCGCAGGGAAATGAAGGTCTGACGAATAATGAGATCAATAAACTGTGTGGAGATAAAAAAGGAAGAATATATATTCGTTCGGGTAATGACTTGATAAAAATTTGAACTTTATAAAGAACGGTTTACCTGTTTACTTCGAATGATGTAAGAAATCTTTTTCTGTAAAGAAGATACGTTGTGGGTTAGTTGCAAATCTGGTATCTATTATTATACAGCCTGAAAGTTCAGAATTGACTTTTTTCACGAAATTACAGGGAGGAGTAGGTGCGGAAGGTATGATATATGTCGATAACGATTTTATATGGGTTGCTACCAATCATCTAGTTGCTATTTCGCGCAAAAATCCAAAGCAACAAAAGATACTAGCTTCATTCGACAGAGGTAGCCAATGTATTTCAGGAGATAGTGCGGGTAATATATGGGTAGGTACCTGGAACGGTTTGTATAAAATCTCCGCCAATAGGGAAATGACACGTTATATAAATTCTTCAGACAAAGGAGAATTGTCGGATAATCAGATTCGATGTGTATTGGAAGATGACTTCAAACATATATGGGTAGGTACTTTTCGCGGACTTGATTGTTATGATCCTACAATTGATAAATGGGAGCATTATACACGTTATGGTGATTCTCCAAACACCTTGAGCCACCACTCCGTTTTATCTCTCCACAAAGATATGCAAGGTAATATTTGGGTAGGAACTTATTATGGAGGTGTAAATGTCTTTTAATCCGAGTAAGACTAGTAATCATTTTTACTATGCAGAGCCGTTGCAGGAAGACTGTTTGAGTTTTCCTGTCGTTGGAAAGATGGCGGAGGATAGTAGTGGAAGATTGTGGATTTGTACAGAGGGGAGGAGGATTGAATTGTTATAATGCAGATACTGGGATATTTACTCGGTATCAACATCGGAAAAGGTGATGCAGTAGTGTGGGTAATAATCTCAAGTCAATATTCTATCGAAAAGAAAATGAACGGCTATATGTTGGTGCTCATCTTGGGGGAATATTTGTGTTGGATCTGAAATCGAATAAAGGACATACGCTTCATAATATAGTAGGTGATCCCACATCATTACCGCATGAGATAGTGAACGATATTCAAGAGTATAAGGATGGGCTTGCTTTATTAACACAGGGAGGGGTTGCTTTTATGGATCCGGTGACTGAGAAATTTTCACCACTCTCGAATGATGTAAATGTCCGGAAGCTATTGAATAAAAGATATGCTTTTGAAACGTTCCTGATTGATAGTCGACAACGTATGTGGTTGGCATCGGTTAATGGAGGTGTTATTTGCGTGGATTTGCCTTCATCAAAAATAACTGAGTATGCAATGGATACTAATAATCCTTCTTCAATAGGACGATTTAAGGTTGTCCATATTTTTGAGGACAGTAGAGGAAGTGTATTCTTTTTGTACGATAGGATCGGGTATATATGAATATCAAGAAGGGGAGCAATCATTTAAGTCATACAGTACCTCGAATCAATGTCTGCCGAGTGATTATTGTTATTATATCTGTGAATCTGTTGAAGATCATCGTTTATTTATTCTTCATGGAAAAGGACTTTCTATTTTTAATAGAGAGAAAGGAGAAGTTGAAAATACCTATCACCTGTTTAATCAGACTTATAGTCAGGGATCTGCTTTTGTATCTAGATAAGAATGGAACTCTTTTTATTAGCGGTACTAATGGCTTGGCTTTATTCCAGAAGCAATCTTTATATGCTTTACCTTCCAAGAATCTTTTGAATTTTGATAAATTGTTTATTTTCAATGAAGAAATTTGTCCTAATGACCAGTCTGGTATTTTGACTGATATACTGGCGAAGACATCGGATATTTATTTAAGCTATAAACAAAATAATATAACTGTTGAATTTGCATCCTTTAATTATAATAATGATCGTAACCGTTTATTTGAGTATCGTTTAGAAGGATTTGATAAGGCTTGGACTCAAACCACTGGTACAACAATAACTTATACGAATTTACCTCCTGGTGAATATATACTTAGAGCCCGTCCATTAGCTGGTAAAGAAAATCTGGATGAGGAAGTTCATTTGAATATACATGTTTCTGCTCCTTTTTATGCCACTGTCTGGGCCTATTTTTTTCTATCTTCTATGTTTGCTAGGGGTGATGATTGCATTTATTCGTTTCAAAACTCGTCAGGCTGCTTTAAAGTCCTCTTTGGAGTTTGAAAGAAAGGAAAAAGAGAGGATTGAAGAACTGAATCAGGTAAAATTACGTTTCTTTACGAATATCTCTCATGAATTCCGTACCCCATTAACACTCATTCTTGGACAGATTGAGGTATTGATGCAGATGGATTTGGGCACAACTATTTATAACCGTATCCTTCGCATTTATAAAAAATGCATGGTATATGCGGAATCTGATATCAGAATTGCTTGATTTTCGTAAACAGGAACAAGGTTATTTGAAACTTAAGGTTGAAGAACAGAATCTGGTCACATTTACGCGACAGATTTATATGTGTTTCTATGAGTATGCACAAAAAAAAAAGAGATTACGTATCGTTTTTGATAATGTAGAAGAAACAATTTCTGTCTGGTTTGATTCAAAACAATTACAGAAAGTTATTTTTAATTTATTGTCGAATGCTTTTAAATACACACCCAATAAAGGAAGTATAAGGGTAGAGGTAAGAATGCTTGCTTCTCAAGCGATTGTGTCGGTATGTGATACAGGAGTCGGCATTCCGGAAGAACATATTTCAAAGATTTTTGAGAGATTTTATCAAACAGATAATTCTTCTTCGTTCACATTAGGAACGGGCATAGGATTGGCATTGGCTAAAGGAATAATGAATATGCATCATGGAAAGATTGATGTAGAAAGTACTGTGGGAAAAGGTACTAAATTCACGTTATCTCTTCCTTTGGGAAATCGTCATTTTAGTGATGAAGAAATGGCTACTGTAGAAAGTAGAGAGTCAGTAATTATTTCCGAGGCGGTTCCTATGCTTCCCTTTGAACAAATAATGGATGTGGAAGAAGAAAAACGAAAGTACAAGAGAATATTAAGGAAGAAGATAAACCCATTATTCTTTTGGTAGATGATAATGAAGAATTGTTGTCTATGCTGGAAGATCTGTTGTTGCCGATATATAAGGTATATATTGCACATGATGGACGTGAAGGATTGGAAATGGCACGACAAATTCAGCCGGACTTGATTATAAGTGATGTGATGATGCCTGAAATGTCTGGTAAAGAATTATGTTATAAGATTAAAAACCAATGTGGAACTTTCTCATATTTCTGTGGTTTTATTAACGGCTCAGACTTCTGTTGAGTATGTTGTGGAGGGGTTAATGTTTGGTGCAGATGATTATGTAACGAAACCATTTAATGTAAAAAAGTATTGATTGCTCGTTGTAATAATCTGATTAAAAATAAAAACGTTTGATAGCACATTACGCAGGCAAGACCATTACGGAGTCTCCGGTAACAGAAGCTATAAATGAAAGAGATAAGGAATTATTAGCGAAATGTGTGAATATTATTAAGGAGAACTTTGAAAATCCTGCTTTTGATGTTACTGCTCTTGCTTCCGAACTCTGTGTGGGACGTAGTAAACTATATATGCAATTCAAACAAATGACCGGATTGACTCCGAATGAGTTTATTCTAAAAATAAAGTTGGATGAGGCAATGTCTTTATTGAAGAACCATCCGGAATTAAATATCTCGGATTTCTATACGGTTAGGGTTTTCTTCTCCACGTTATTTCCAGTAAATCTTTCAAAGCATTTTTTGGGGTCGCTCCGCAAACTGTAAGAAGTAGGAAGAAAGAATAATGTGTTTTTCATCTACTATCAAATTATACATGACATCCACTAATATTGTACACAAGGAGTCCTATTAATTATGGAAAGAGGCTAAAATGTGACCAAATCTTCCATTTTAGGTGTTCATTTTTTCCATGTGGATTCATGCGTCTGTTTTTTGCAATATTTGTATTTATAGGTATTGTGTTTCTCCTCTACTTTTACATCGCTTTAATTTAGTTTTAGTACATAAAATCAAAAAGTTAATTAAACAAGTATGAAGGGCACAAAAAAATATGGAAATAAAATTTTTATAATTACTGAAAATCAGACCAATGCATTAAGAGAAGAAATTAATATGGCTGATTATAAAAAAAACGGTAATAGATGTGGCGGCTATGACCGATGAAATATGAGAAGATTTCAAGCAATCAAAGACTTCTAATTATACTCATTATAATATAACTTATCACATGAAAAGCAAATTAATAACATTATTCTTACTATTAGTTACTATTGGTTCGATAACCTCCGCTCAGGGAATTAAAGAAGAAATCTCTTTAAAATATGGAGCAACGAATGAGGGGAAGCGACAGGATCCTGCAATGCAAAAATTCCGGGATAATCGTTTGGGAGCCTTTATTCATTGGGGATTGTATGCCATTCCTGGGGTGAATGGAACGGAAAAATGTACGGTGGGGCTGCTGAATGGTTGAAGAGTTGGGCAAAAGTACCTGCTGATGAATGGCTGAAACTGATGGATCAATGGAATCCTACCAAATTTGATGCAAAGAAGTGGGCAAGAATGGCTAAAGAGATGGGAGCTAAGTATGTAAAGATAACAACGAAGCATCATGAAGGTTTCTGTTTGTGGCCGAGTAAATATACTCAATATACGGTAGCGAATACTCCTTATAAAAAAGACTTGTTGGGCGAAATGGTAAAAGCCTACAACGATGAAGGTATTGATATACATTTCTATTTTTCAGTGATGGATTGGAGCCATCCGGATTATCGTTACAGTATAAAATCTGAAGAAGATAGTATTGCGTTCAGCCGTTTTCTGGAGTTTACAGACAATCAATTGAAAGAACTGGCCACACGTTATCCTACAGTGAAAGATTTCTGGTTTGATGGTACATGGGATGCAAGTATTAAGAAGAATGGTTGGTGGACAGCTCATGTGGAACAAATGCTGAAGGAGATGCTTCCGGGGGTTACTATTAATAGCCGTCTGCGTGCCGATGATAAAGGAAAACGTCATTTCGATAGTAATGGTCGTTTGATGGGAGATTATGAATCAGGTTACGAACGTCGTTTACCTGATCCAGTAAAAGACCTTAAGGTTACCCAATGGGATTGGGAGGCTTGTATGACTGTACCCGAAAACCAATGGGGATATCATAAAGACTGGTCATTGAGTTATGTCAAAACTCCGATTGAAGTACTTGATCGTATTGTACATGCTGTTTCTATGGGAGGAAATATGGTTGTAAACTTTGGTCCTCAAGCAGATGGAGATTTTCGTCCGGAAGAAAAAGCTTTGGCGACTGCTATCGGCAAATGGATGAATCGTTATGGAAAGGCCGTTTATGCCTGTGATTATGCCGGATTCGACAAGCAGGATTGGGGATATTACACACGCGGTAAAAATGGTGAAGTGTATATGGTGGTATTCAATCAACCATATAGTGAACGTTTGATAGTAAAAACCCCGAAAGGAATTTCAGTTGAAAAAGCTTCTTTATTAGATACTAACGAAGATATCAAAGTTGTTGAAACAGCTCGTAACGAATATAATGTATCTGTTCCTAAGAAGAATCCGGGTGAACCTTATGTTATTCAGCTTAAGGTGCGTGCGGCTAAAGGAACAAAAAAGGTATTTATCGGGATGCTTTAACATAAATCAAAAAGAGGATTGTAATATGAAGTTCAAATTTACATTCATTTTGTTAGTATTGATCGGGCAGTTTTTCTCTCTCACTGCCCGGGAAGTGACCTCTTTCAATGAAGGTTGGTTATTCAAACGCGGTCCTTTTTCGGAAGACCCAGTAAAAGTTGTTGCTCAATGGGAGGGGAAATGGGAAACTGTAAGTCTGCCTCACACATGGAATGCTAAAGATATGCAGGTAAAGGCTGCTTTTTTTATGAAGGAGTTGGCTATTACAAGAAAAGACAATTCTTTAATGAAGAATTGAAAGGGAAGCGTGTGTTTCTTCGGTTTGAAGGTGTGGGCGCAAACACCGAGGTATATGTTAACAGTAAGCTTGTAGGAACCCATAAAGGAGGTTATAGTGCTTTTGCTTTTGAGATAGGAACAGCTTTGAAATTTGGAGCTGAGAATGAGATCATGGTAAAAGCTGATAATACCGCACGACCGGATGTTATTCCGGTGAATCATAGCCTTTTCGGAGTGTATGGAGGTATTTATCGCCCGGTATGGCTAATTATTACTGAACAAAATAATATAACAGTTACCGATTGTGCTTCTCCAGGTGTTTATATTACTCAGAAAAATGTTTCGAAACGTTCTGCAGATATTACTGTAAAAGTAAAATTAGACAATGGCAGCCTTACTCCTGCGAATTTAGTACTTGAAAATACTCTCTATACCCAAGAAGGAAAGAGAGTTGCTTCACATCGCCTTCCTTTGGAATTAACTCCTCAAGGAACGCAAACTTATTTTTCAACTTTTAAATTAAACAAACCTCATCTTTGGCAGGGACGTAAAGATCCTTATTTGTATAAGGTCGTTTCACGTTTGGTATCAGAAGGAAAGGTTATTGATGAAGTTATCCAGCCTTTGGGTGTTCGTAAGTTTGAGGTTGTTGCTGGTAAAGGATTTTATCTGAATGATGAGAAATATCCGATGTATGGTGTAACTCGTCATCAGGATTGGTGGGGATTAGGAAGTGCTTTTAACTAATAAAGAACATGATTTTTGATTTAGCACAGATAATGGACGTAGGGGCCAAACTGTCCGTTTCGCCCATTATCAACAATCAGATTATCTCTATTCTCGTTGTGATTCTTTGGGATTGGTTATTTGGGCTGAAATCCCTTTTGTGAATCGTGTGACAGGATACGAAACGGAAAACGCACAGTCTCAGCTTCGTGAGTTGATTCGTCAGAGTTTTAATCACCCTTCTATCTATGTTTGGGGGTTACATAATGAGGTATATCAACCTCACGAATATACAGCCGGGCTGACGCAGGCACTTCATAATCTTGCCAAGACAGAGGACCCGGATCGTTATACTGTAGCTGTCAATGGTTTCGGACATGCTGAACATGCAGTGAATCAGAATACAGATATTCAGGGGATGAACCGCTATTTCGGATGGTATGAGAAGAAGCTACAAGATATTGAACCATGGGTGAAAGGATTGGAAGAAAAGTACCCGTGGCAAAAGCTGATGTTGACAGAATATGGTGCGGATGCCCTAATTTGGAACATCAGACTGAATATCTCGGTGATGCATTGAATTGGGGAAAACCTTTTTATCCGGAAACATTCCAGACTAAAACGCATGAATATCAATGGAGTGTTATTTCGAAACATCCTTATATCATTGCTTCTTATCTATGGAATATGTTTGATTTTGCTGTGCCGATGTGGAGTCGGGGTGGTGTACCTGCTCGTAACTTGAAAGGCTTGATGACTTTTGACCGGAAAATCAAGAAGGATTCTTATTATTGGTATAAAAAGCCAACTGGAGCAAGGAGCCTGTATTGTATTTGACGCAGCGCCGAAAATGCGGATCGTGAGCGGAAACAGACCTCTGTGACAGTTTATTCTAATATTGGTACTCCTATAGTATATCTTAATGGTAAAGAATTGACAGGCATTCGCAAGGGATATACTGATGTGCATTATGTTTTTGATAATGTAACACTGGAACAAGGTAAAAATGTAATAAGAACCGTTGCAACACATAACGGAAAAGAATACACGGACGAAATTGAATGGAATTATACAGGAGAAAAGAAACGCAATGCTGACTCGCGTGAGAATAAGAACGAACATGCTGGTTGGTAATTGCTTGTTTAGAATATATAAAACAATATTGTTGAATCTTTAAATATGAAAGCCTATGTGAAACTATGATCTTACATCAATTCGAAAAACACTTAGAATTAAAAATGTTATGGAAAAAAAAACATCTAAATTACTTATGGAATACAAGAAATTTTATTTATTAATTATCGTATGCCTCTTTTCTATAGGAATATTCGCTCAGAGCGGTACGGAGAAGATTAGCATTTCGTTTAGTAAAATACCTTTAAAAGAAGCTATGGCAAGAGTAGAGAAGGCTTCGGGGTATTTGTTCTCTTATGATGCGACTGAAATAAATGCAGAACAATTGGTAAGTCTGAACTGCAAGAATGAAGAAGTGCGTCTGGCGCTTCGTAAAAATGTTTGAACCGACTAATATTACATTCAAATTTCAGAATAAACAAATCGTGTTGGCTCTTTCTTCTAAAGACGCGTTGACTTCTAAAAAAGGAACTACTAAAACTGTTACAGGTACCGTTTCCGATGGAGCAGGGGAGCCTATTATCGGTGCCACAGTAATAGTAAAAGGTACTATTAACGGTGTATTAACCGATATGGATGGTAAATACACTATTAAAGCAAGAGAAGGGGAAGTTTTGGAATTCCGTTATATTGGTTATAATAGTGTTGAACAGAAAGTAAAGGATAAAAGTGTTATCAACATTGCTATGGCGGAATCGAATGTAAATTTGGATGACGTTGTTGTCATTGGTTACGGTTCACAGAAGAAAGAAAGTGTAGTATCTTCTGTGAATACAATGAAACCTGCAGAGATTGCTATACCAACGCGTAGTTTATCAAATACGATTGCTGGGCAGGTTGCTGGTGTGATTGCTATTCAGCGTTCTGGAGAACCGGGAAATGATGATGCCGATTTTTGGATTCGTGGTCAAAGTTCGTACGCTGGTGGTACGAGTCCATTGGTGTTGGTGGATGGTGTTCCTCGTAGCATGAATGATCTTGATACAGATGAAATTGAGACATTTACTGTCTTGAAAGATGCCGCTGCCACTGCTGTATATGGTTCTGAAGGTGCTAATGGTGTAGTTTTGATTACAACAAAACGTGGGCGTGCACAAAAAACTATTATTACTTTCAACGCACAATATAGTATTGCTACTCCTACCCGTATGCCGGAGTTGATGAACTCTTGGGATTATTTATCAATGTGGAATGAAGCGTCTTGGAATGATGCTGGTAATCCTAATTGGGATAGTTATATGCAAAATAGTGCTCCATACAGTGCCGAAGCATTGGCAAGGTATCGGGATGGAGTTGATCCGGATTTATACCCGAATTCTATTTGGACCGACTTATTATCTAATAACACGCAGAATCAACGTTATACAGTAAATCTGCGAGGAGGTTCGGAAAAAAACTAAGTTCTTTTGTATCAGGAGCTTATTATAAGGAAAAATGGTATGTTTAAATCGAATCCATTGATGACTACAATGCCAATATCGGATTGGAACGTTATAATTTGCGCCCAATGTAGATATGGATATTACCCGACGACCAAACTTTCCGTTGATATGAGTGGACAATACAGAACTCAAAATAACCCCGGAAATTCTTCTGACCAGATTTTTTAAACATATCATACTTTTCCCGACTCATTTGGTACCTTTTACATGGTCGGACGGGACTGCTGCAGTTTGTGATACAGATGCAGACGGACGTTATAATCCTTATAACTTGCTTAACTACTCCGGTTATTCTAAGAAATGGTCTGTAGCAATGCAAACCAAGGCAACTTTAAGACAAAAGCTTCGATTTCATTACGAAAGGACTGTCTGTTCAAGGTAGTATAAGTTTCGATGCAGATTTCAGTTCTACTCTAGCCCGTTCGACGAGTCCGGATAAATATACAGTTAAAGGTAGAGATGAAAACGGTCAGCTTATAAAGACATTATTTGCAGAAGGTAGTCCTCTTGGAGAAGCATCTGTAAGTACAAGCAGTGGTACAAAGAAGATCTATATTGAAGCGCAGTTGAATTACGAACGAACTTTTGCCAAGAAGCATGCTGTTACGGGAACTTTTGTGTACAATCAAAAAGAAACTCAATACCAAGGTTCCAGAAATTCGAGTGGAGCACAAACTGTCGGTGGCTTGCAACTGTTGCCTTACCGCAAGCAGAATATTGTAATGCGTGGTACCTATGCATACGACGGTCGGTATATACTGGAAGCCAGTTTTGGTGCGACAGGTAGTGAAAATTTTGCTCCGGGTAATCGTTGGGGTGTGTTCCCTGCAGTAGGTGCTGCTTGGAATGTTCATGCTGAGAAATTTATGCAGAAGGAAAACGTCTTGGATATTCTTAGTAAATTGCGTTTAAGAGCTTCTTATGGTCTTACAGGAAATGACAACACAGGAAGTTCCCGTTTTTGTATATAGAGAACTATTGACTAATAGCGGTAGCCAGAATATCGGTCTGAATCCGGGAACAAACGGCGGTCCTACAACTTCTATAGGTCGAATTTATGAAAATACATTTGCTGCTCCATACATTAGCTGGGAAATAGAGAAGAAAAGTAATTTCGGTATTGATATGGGATTATTCCGTGGTCGTGTTGATATCACTGCTGATTATTTCTATAATCGACGTGAAGATATTTTAATTCAGCGTGTAACTATTCCTACGGCTACCGGTTTCCGTGTAAATCCATGGCAGAATTTTGGTGTCACGACTAATGAAGGTTTTGATGCTAGTATTACAGTTAAGCATAACATCGGAAAAGATTGGGTTCTTTCAGCCAGAGGTAATGTAACATACGCTGTTAACAAGATTGTCGAAAAGGATGATGATTCCGCAGGCTTATCCATGGCTTGCTCAAACGGGCACTTCTATCGGAACAAATAAAATATATGTCGCAGAAGGGTTATTTACGAATCAGGATTTTATTATTACTGAAAAGTCTGATGGTAGCTACAATTATAAGCTGAAAGACGGAATAGCCACTTATGCTGCCGACGTGAAACCCGGTGATATCAAATACAAAGACTTGAACGGTGATGGTGTTATTAACGATAATGACCAAACTTATTATAGTGGTATCTATCCAAATAACCCGCAGCTTGTTTACGGTTTCGGACTTAATGTGCAATATAAAGGTATCTATGCTGGTGTATTCTTCCAGGGAGTAGATAAAACATCTGTCAACTTGAAAGCTAATACAAGTTACTTTGTTCCGTTTGCTAATGGAAAAGACCAGTCTTCTGCACGTGTGCAAGCTGCCGATCACTGGAGGGCAAGTGATCCCAACAATATGAATGTATTATATCCTCGTTTGCATACCAATGAATATAGTAATAATACGCTGAATAGTACATGGTGGTATAGAAACGGAAGTTTCCTTCGCCTGAAGAATGTGGGAACTTGGTTATCAGTTTGATAAGAAATTGGTTCAGAGATGGAAAATGCAGAACCTTCGTGTATATGTGCAGGGAAGCAATCTTGCCGTATGGGATCACGTGAAAATGTGGGATCCGGAAATTGGAAACAGTGGTGCACGATATCCGATTAACGCTACTTGGACTTTCGGTCTTGATGTGACTTTTTAACCAATAATCAATTATAAGAATAATTATGAATATTATAAAAACAATATGTACAGCAACCGCCGTTTTATTGGCAGGTATGTTGACCTCTTGCTCAGATTATCTGGATGTTTCTAAAGAACTTGCTAAGAATCTGGACAAAGAAGAAGTTTTTTTTCCAAAGCTAAATATATCAAACAATGGTATGCGGAACTTTATCAAACCTGTCCGAATTATTCGGAAACAGGTTTGGATGTGCAAGGTTCAAATGGAACTGTTAATGCGCAAGCTATCTATTCTGGAGAAATTGTTTGTGCTCATCCTAATGTACTGAAATTCGGACAGAATACTTTTACCCCTAGTAGTACCACTCACAACCGTTGGTGGAATTGCTATAAACAAATTCGCCAGGCAATGATCTTTTTGGATATGGCGCCTGAAAGCATAGGTGATCCGATCAATGCTGACGGTTATATTTCAGTGGAAGAAATGCGGCGTTATAAAGCGGATGTTACTTACTTACTTGCTTATAATTATTTCTTGCTGTTTGAATTTTATGGACCTACGCCTATTATTCCCGAGACTGCTGATCCTTCGGATGAAAACCTTGATTATGCACGTGCATCTGTGGATGAAATGGTAGGGCACATTGATCAATTATTGGAATCTCTCATAAGCGGTGAATATAGAGATGACCTGCCTGAAACGATTAAGACAGGAACAGGGGATGATTCCAGCCATGACAATAGTATGTATAATCTTCGCGAAATCCTGCGTCCTACAAAAGCGGCAGCTTTAGCATTACGTGCACGTTTGTGGGTATATGCAGAAACTTCTCCTCTGTTTAATGGAGGTTATCAGGAGGCGTTAACTCTGACAAATCATGATGGAAAGCGTTTGTTTCCCGATCGCGATGCCAACAAATGGCAAACTGCCAAAACGCATCTTGAAGCTCTGTTGAGATTTGCAGACTCAAAAGGTATGGGCCTGTATTATTCCAAAGATAAAAGATCCTCATGCATCAATCTATGAATTGTTCCAATATTATAACGATGAGATTCTTTGGGCTAACGGAAATAACGATTATAATGATGGCGTCACCGCTAAAATGGAAGCTCGTACGATTCCCGGAGACATCCCTAGCGGTATGGGTAATGTAGGTTTTTACCAGAATATTGTAGACTTGTTCTTTACAAACAGTGGGTTGGATATCAATGAAGACCCTGATTATAATGAAAACGGATTCACGGACTGGGCAAATATTTGTAATGAGAAAAAAACATGTCGACAAGCATATCTTCAATATGTACATTAATCGCGAACCCCGTTTCTATGCGGATGTTACATACGAAGGAAAGAGTTGGCATATACAAAGAAGCGGTTATGCGGATTGGGGAGCCTATTTCAGTAAGGGGTGGTGCAGCCTATAGAGATAATACAATGCATGCACGCGCCGGTTATCTGCTCTATAAATTTAATAACCGCTCGTTGCTGAAAGAAGGATCAAATCCTACGGACTGGGGACGCTCGTGGATTTATTTCCGTCTGGCAGACTTCTATTTGTACTATGCAGAAGTATGTAATGAGATAAATCCGAATGATGCAAATATTATCAAATATTTGGATTTGGTACGTGAACGTGCCGGCATTCCCGGATATAAGGATCTGGCTACGAAGGCTGCGCCTTATGGAAAGAACATTATAGGAAATCAAGAATTACAACGTGAGGCTATCTACCGTGAGCGTATTATTGAAATGTTGGGAGAAGGAAACTATTATTTTGACATGCATAGATGGATGCGTGCTGGATGGTCGCAAGATGGAGACTACCGGTAAATGGATCAAAGATAATGAAGATAAATTATTGATACGTTACGGTATGGACATCGATAAAGCATCAGTGAAAACGTACAATAGTGCTAAAAACACTGGCATTGAATTTTATGATAAAATCGGTGAAGGTTCATTTTATAACCGTATTGTAGTGGACAGATATCCATGGTCAAAAGCTATGTTACTTTATCCTGTACCTTACAATGAAATGCAGAAGAGTGAATTGACGGTTCAAAACCCGTTGTGGAATTAATCGTAATGACAATTTGATAAACAAAGGCAGAGACCGGTCTCTTTTTGTACCGACTTTGCCTTTGCTTTTACACATTATCCATAGTGGACTACCTTTAATATAAGTTCTAACATAAATAAGTTAACGTAAAATATCGAAATAAGGTCATGAAAAATACAAAAATACGTATCATAAAAGGCCAATGGTATAAGTTGAAGGTAATCTTATTATCTCTACTTTACCCTTGTTTAAGTTACTCATGTAGTAGTGTCAGCGCAAGTCCGGCTATTCCTGATGATTGGCTTACTATTTCTACAGAGTCCGTGAGTTTCTCTTATGAGGGAGGGACAGAAAATCGTAAGTTCGTATTGGGGCAAGGATTGGATATGAACCAGATAACCTCTACTTTAAGTAATAAGGGAGACGACTGGTTGACTGCCCTTGTTGAAAATGGTAAAATGACGATTATATGCGAACGTTCTTTCACAGAGAGAGTCAGAAGTTCTGTGTTGACATTGATGTATGATGACAATCATAAATGTAATATCACAATTTCTCAAGAAGCAGCTCCCAGTTCTGCTGACAAATTGATAAAAGTAATTGGCGGCGAGGCCACTTCTGAGGAAACGCAAGGTAAAGATACAGACAAAAATCCGTTGACCTTAGAGATGTCCTATGATGGAAATAAGAAAACATATTTTAATTCCGCTTTCGGACAGGTTTCGTATCCGTTTTCTATCAGATATGAATTGGAGAAAGGGGCATACACTGAACAGCATCGTCTATACTCCACGCACTGACTCTGGAAACAAATGGGGCTCATTCGATCAATTTACAGTGGAAGTTTCGACAGCCGACAAGCCGGATGATTTTGTGAAAATAGGTGATTATGCAAGAGGTAATGGGGTGCATACGCCATTTACCATAAAGTTGTCATCACCTGTGGAAGATGCTAAATTTGTTCGTTTTATCATAACTAAAGCCTATGAGGATAGAGTAAGTTGTGCTGAGATGGAATTTTATGAAGCTAGTAGTAATAAATTTGATCCAGCTGCAATTTTTGCTGATAATATGGGTTTACAGCTTAAAGCTGGCGTGACAGAAAAGCAGATTAAGCAAATCCCTAATGAATATTTGAAAGAATTGGGACTTGCTTTGCTGAGTGGAAACTATGAGTCTGCTTATCGACTGGCGGATTATCGTCCTTATCAGAATCCTGCAGTAATGGCTACAAGGAATAAGACATCCAAATATAGCTTGAGAGATAATCCGACTGGAATTTATGCAAAAAGCTGATGAAACTTTGGCTGTATTTGTCGGTGACATTTATGAAGGTGGTAAAGTTTCAATGCTTATTCAAGATCTGAACGGCGGTTACAACAATTCGAAAACCTATGAGTTATCAGAAGGATATAATGAGATAACAGTAGAGGTAGGCGGTTTGATTTATATTTTGAATCATGTAAATGATGACATTCCTCTCCGGCTTGAAGATGCTGATAATGACCAGAAAAGGAATATTGAGGCAAAGACGGTAAAAGTACATTTTGCGAATGGAAAAGTAAACGGTTATTTTGATATTCAGAAAAACAAGGAAAGTGATTGGGCTCAGATTCGCGACAATGCAAAGTATCAGGAGATAGATGTCCTGGGAGAATACTCACATTTGACGTGGAGAATATCTGACTTCAAAAAAGTACAATACAGAGATAACGAAGACTATTGAAAATTTGGATCGTCTAGTATATTTGGAGGAAGAGTTTATGGGACTTGTTAAATATGATAAGATGTTCAATAACCGGATGCATTTTTCTATTGACTACAAGGCAAAGAGTCCGAACGCATCAGATTATCGTACAGTTTATAATGCCGGTGATTATTATGCGGAACCGTTCTGTAAACCAGAAAATTTTCCTACCCGTTGTTGGGGACCTGCGCATGAAGTAGGTCATTGCAATCAGACACGTCCGGGGCTGAAATGGTCCGGTTTGACTGAAGTTTCCAATAACATTATGTCGCTTTTTATACAGACATCATTCGGCCGTCCTTGCAAGTTGTTGGTTGACGGATGTACGTTGAAAGATGAGAAGGATCAGACATTGGGAACGTATAATAATATTTATCAAGGCGCTACGTCATTGATAGTGGATGGTAAACGTCCTCATTGTCTTCCTGGTATTGCAAATATTACTCGTGAAACTCAACTTGTACCATTTTGGCAGCTCAAACTGTACATGATAGATGTATTGGGAAAAAAAACTGATTTTTATCATAGGTTGTATGAGTACTTCCGTACTCATGAGAGCCCGAGTGACAAGGGTGAGAATCAAGGTATGAACCAGCTGGATTTTGTACGTCAGGTATGTGATATTTCAGGATTGAATATGCTCGATTTCTTTTGAGAAGTGGGGGATTCTTATATCCGGTTAAAAACAACACTGAATGATTATGGAAATAAAAGCATTCGAAATCACGGAAGAACAGATTAGACTGTTGAAGGAGGAAATTAATGGAAAGGGCTATCGAATGCCACGGGCAAATGTTCATCAGATAACAGAAAGTAATTTGAATGATTATAAATAATGAAATTATAAATGATCTATAATAATAAAAAATTAAGAATATGAAGAATATAACGAATATATTAGCAGTGATACTATTGTTGTTTGCAGGATTTTTTATTACTGCCTGTGATGACGAAGAAACGGTTGTCGTACCGGATAACTGGGTAACTGTGTCAACAGATCCAATGACTATTGGTTATGAAGGAGGAAGTTTGTCATGTGACTATGTGTTGGCCAATGGACTTGATGCAAGTGTGGTATATGTTATAAATCATGAAAATTGGTGCTCCGGCTATGTCAAGGATGGTAAGATACTGATAAATGTAGATTTATCGGAGAATATAAACGGACGTACCGCTAAGATGTCCCTTATTTATGATGAAAGCCATAAAGTAGAACTTGTGGTGGAACAAGGGAAAGGTCTCCGATAGTATTGGTTCAAGGGATTGATAAGAGTGCCATACCGGAATCTATCAATATAGAAGAGACGTTGGATTTGAATACGGTAGTGAAAGTATTACCGGCTAATGCAAGTTTCAGAATATGACCTTTACTCGCTGAAGGCAGTGACGCATTTGTTGAACTGTCAGATGCTGGCGTGGTTAAAGGAATTAATACAGGTACAGCGAAAATTAATGTTGCTACAACTGATGAGAGTGGTGTGACGGATGTTATCACATTGAATGTCAGTGGTAATATTAGACTAAATCGTGATTCTTGGACAGCTTCTACTTCTATTACCTATGCTAACGGAAATAATTATTCAGCAGATGGAAGTACCGGTAAACCGGAGCATCTTTTTGATAATAGTTCGACAACTTTTCTCTCGTTGGTGAAACCAGGTAAGAGTTATAGCGGTTGTACAGCTGGAGGTAAGGACGAACCTATTTATTTTGTAGTTGACATGCAGACGCAGCAAACTTTTAATTATTTTACATGGAGTCATAGATCTAACAACTCGTCCAATTATTTGCGAGTATGGGGAATATCTATGTTTGGAAGCAATGACGGTCAGAACTTTACTGAGATAAAATCCAATATTGCTATACCTTATGAAAGTAATGCGGATGAGATTTTGATCGATATTCCGGAATCTACTCATAGATATGTTAAGGTGCAGTACACGAACTGGAGTGATCTAAACGGTGTAACTGGCGGTTCAACAATGCAAGTTGCCGAATTTGGACTTGGTCTTAAACTCTAATCCGACAGTTTGAAATAGGTTCTTATACACAGAGGGCACTTTCTAAAGTAGTTGCTTAACAGGCTTCATACTTTTTGAAGTGCTCTCTTTTTATTTCTCTATAAGAGTAAAGTAATAATATCATTAATTATTCTATGTAGAAAATAAATTGTTGATATATGATGTTTTAATACAAGACTGTATGAGAAAAAAAAGTTTATTAAATCCATTCTTATTGTATTTGTATTGATAACCCAGTTATCTTTATTGAAGGCACAGACGCAAGAAATAGATCTGTCTGGTCAATGGGGATTTCAAACTGACCTGATGGATTTTCGACGCGGTTCTTTGGATATTCGTTATATGCATCGCTTGCAGGAGAGCATCCTTCTACCAGGGATTACGGATGACTATAAAATTGGTTATAAATCTCCTTATCGTCACATTGACCGTTTGACTCGTGTGTATGAGTATATGGGGCCGGCTTGGTATCAACGTGAAATAACTATTCCAAAAAGAGTGGAAAGGCAAACGTATTTTTATATCTTTCGAACGCGTACACTGGTTGAGTTCTATTTATGTAGACACAAAGGAAGTCAGTGAAATAGACTATATCAGTGTTCCCCACAATCACGAACTGACAGATTTCGTGAAACCGGGTAAGACGCATCTTATTACTGTATGCGTTGATAATCGTTATCAATACAATACCCATAAATGGGATCATGCTCATTCGGAATATACTCAAATAAACTGGAATGGGATTTTGGGGGAAATGAAACTGGTAGCTCTTGATCCTGTATATATTGAGGATATGCAACTGTATCCGAATGTATCGGAGCATTCAGTCAAAGTCAGGATGAAGATATTGAATCACACTCATAAACTCGTTACAGGGAAGGCATTTTTTACAATTTCCGGCGAACAATATAAGCAGACTAGAGAGACAATGGTTTCTGGGAATGATTCAGTATTTTACGTAGAAGATATCATAGCGTTAGGTAAAGATATTCGGTTGTGGGATGAGTTTACTCTAATCTCTATACGTTGCAATGTGATCTGGCAACGACTACGGGTAGTACAAACTATCAACATACACAGTCCGCTACCTTCGGAATGCGTGAAATAAAGGCAGATAGAGACAATATTCTGATTAATGGTCATCGGGTACATTTGCGTGGAACAGTAGAAAATGCAGTATTTCCTAAAACAGGTTATGCTCCAGTGGATGATGCTTCGTGGGAACGTATATTAACGATTCTGAAAGATTATGGGATGAACCATATGCGTTTCCATTCCTGGTGTCCACCTGCTGCGGCATTTCGGACAGCGGATAAACTAGAATTTATCTGGAGGTGGAAATGCCGATGTGGGGTAAAGATGCCCAACCCGATGAGAAACGTTATGACTTTTTCCGTCGTGAACAAAAAGCTATCTTGAAAGAATATGGTAATCACCCCTCTTTTGTTCTTTACTGTAATGGTAATGAGATAACCGGTAATTTTGATTTTATAGAAGAACTAACCCATTATGGGAGGGTCAGTGACAAACGCAGGCTATTTAGTGGTTCGACAGCCCGTACACGTGTGAAGTCTGACCAATTTTACATCACTCATCAAACGCCTAAAGGACATATGGCTATATACGAAGGACGGCCATATACTGATTGGGATAAAAATAAAGAATTGGGCATTGATGTGCCTGTGATCTCTCATGAGTCGGGACAGCGTTGTATATATCCTAACTTCAAGGAGATTCCAAATTTTACCGGTCCGGTTCAAGCTCGAAACTTTGAAGTTTTCCGTGAATCATTGGCGGCAAACGGTATGTTGGATCAAGCAGATGATTTCTTCCGTGTATCAGGGGCTCAGACTGTACTGGAATATAAAGATGTTATTGAAGCTGAACTTCGTACTTCTCTTAAATCCGGTTTTCAACTTCTGGCCTTGAATGATTTTTACAGGACAGGGATATGCTCCGGTTGGTATTCTCGACCCGTTTTGGGAGTCTAAAGGTTTGATTACTCCTGAAAAGTTCCGTGAGTTTTTGTGCACCCACTGTTGCTTTTACTACGTTTTCCTAAACGAGCCTATTATTGTGATGAAACTTTTTGAAGGGGAAGGCAGAAGTGTATAATTATAGTCCCTCTATCTTGAAAAGTGCAAAAAGCTAAGTGGTGGATTACCGATGCTTCCGGCAGAGTTCTGAAATCCGGCAGACTGAAGACACAAAGAATAGGAAACTATGGTGTCTTTCCACTTGGAACGTTTCAGTATATGTTGAATTCGGTGACTGCTCCGCAGAAATTAACCATACATCTGTCCGTTGGTGACAAAGTTCATAATAGTTGGGATATATGGGTCTATCCCCATCATAAAGATTTGATGCAGACAACGCCTGATGTATTATATACAACAACCTATGATGCGAAAGCGAAACAATATCTCCAAGAAGGGAAAAAAGTTGTTCTTTGTCCGAAGCCGAACAAAGTGAAAGGGCGTAAGTCTGTATTTCACAATCATTTTTGGAATCCGATTATGTTCAAATGGGCACCAACGACACTGGGTTGTCTTATTCATGCCGATCAGCCCATGTTTGCAGACTTCATCACTGAAAAGCATCTTGATTGGCAGTGGTGGGATATTCTGACGAATGCAAAAAGTGATTGATATGACGGATACTCCGCAAGAACTTCGTCCGTTTATCCAGGTAATAGATAGCTATGAAACCAATCAGAAACTAGGGATTGGCTTTGAGGCTAGGGTAAACAATGGTAAACTGTTGGTATTGGCTGTTGATACTCGGAAAGATCTGGATAAACGTCCTGCTACTCAACAATTGCTGAAGAGTATTGATCAATATGTGAAGAGTGGCCAATTTGCTCCCCGAGCAACTGTAAAAGAAGAGTTTATTCAATCCTTTTTAATAAAATAGTTATGCAAAGAGAATTATTTATATGTTGTTTATTTTGCCTGTCCTTACTGACTTTATCTGCACAGGAGATTCCGATGCAGGAAGTCGCGGCTTTAGAGCAAGTGTATGGTGATGTTCAGGAATCAGAGGGATTAAGCTGCCGATGAATGAATTGGGCATTGAGTTCGGCTATGCTTATATGAGGCGGAGATTACTGTGGAGGATGTGGATCCAATATTGGCGGTAGAGAATACTGGGACCATGCTCAAAGTCTATGTTGATGGAAGATTACAAAGGCTGATCACTGATAATCAGAAGAATATTAAGGGCTGACTGTTTCTACGGGTACATCATCTGCAACTTTATGCAGAGAATATAGGCGTATTACTTATGGACCTGAGATATTGGACAATTCCAAGGGGACTTTTCGGGGAGTATCACTTTAGAAGATGTTGAAATAGAGAACTGGAAAATGACACCTCTCCTGATACGTGACTGTGACGTGGAAGAACTCCAGTTTACCCCTTGTCAAACAAAAACAGTCTCCTTGCTTCTATCATCGCGGTACTTTTGAGATAGAAACTCCGGACAGACATCTTTTTTTGGAGACTTCGGGCTGGGGAATGGGAGAAGTCTGGATAAACGGGCAGTATATAGGTTCTTTTTGGGAGAATATTTCTCAGCGGACTATTCCGGTACCAGCTGCTATACTAGCTAAAGGTATAACCGGTAGTTTTATTTGAATTGAAGAATAATTGTAGGCAGGTGGTACGTGTCTATCTGAGAAAGCTATATTTGATTAATAAAAATAAGAGTATAATAGAAAGAAAATTTAATTATTAGGTTTGTGACTGTTGTTAGTTGCATATAGCAGCTGATTTTTTTAGCAACTGATTTCACATTACACTTGTAAAATATAAGGAGAAATCTAACTACAACAAGTAGATGGAGAAATCACTTTTTGTTTATATTTGGGGCTATCTGTGATGTTACCTCCTTCATTAATACAGGCTAGGTTATATAATAATGCGATAGAGACAGAAGTGTTGTCTCCCATTGTCGGT
>VOFK01001906.1_pt1 | contig 38456 bp, 62 predicted proteins | sample 5384121 | NCBI WGS metagenome assembly VOFK01 (sample SAMN12384730, study PRJNA508395) | human gut metagenome | isolation source: healthy gut J | host: Homo sapiens | reverse complement strand
TCTGCTACGTTCAGTTGCAGAATGATCGAATCCATGTTTGCCATTAAATAATAAACTTGCATCTTGAACACTACTATCATTTCATGGTAACGTTGTAACTCTGCATTTTGGTGTACGTGGCAGCCAATCAGGCCAATTCTTTCCCCTTCGGACAAGGATGGGGTGCCAGTCCTGTAGCTCCCAATTTTTATAATGATTGGAGTGTGGCAGAACAAGATGATGCCCGTCGTCCGGCCTCCGTATTCAAGACGGAGGATATGCCGAGTTATAAAAAGGTGGTGGTGACAGCTTTATCCAAGAAACAGTTATTATCAGATGAAAATAGGTTCTATCATGGCTTATAGTACGGATGCGGCTGGAAATAAAACGATTGAGCCGGTATTTGAGAAGATAATGTATGGTGCCGACGGCTGGATTAATGATAATCTGATGCAAAACCGGTTCTATTCATGATTTGGTTTTTTGATTCGTTTTGCGGATGTATTGTTGATGCAGTCTGAATTGAAGGAAGATGTTTCCGGTATAAACAGAGTGCGTAGTCGTGCCGGACTTGAACCTATTGGTACATATTCGTTGGCTGCATTGCAGAATGAACGCCGTTGGGAATTATGTTTTGAAGGTACTCGCTGGAACGATATTCGCCGTTGGCATATTGCTGCCGATGCCCTTTGAAAGACAGACGGGAGCAAAGGTTTATACAAATGGGGCTGAAAGCCGTAATGTGGCGCAGAACGGTGGTTATGCCGCACGTTATAAGGCTACGGCAGGTTTCAGAAGATTCCCGAAAACCAAGTCCTCCTGAATGAAGGAAAGGTAGAACAAAAATGAGGGTTATACGGATGCAAGTGCTGAGTATAATGGTTGGCAAGAATAGAATATGAATTTAAAATGAAAAAAAGATATGAAAAAGATATTATTCGCAATACCTTTGTTTGCAATGCTGCTGGTGGCTTGCGATCCGATAGTGGATGAAATCAGTCCGGATCCCAATGTCACACCGGAAAATCTTACTTTTTGAACTTGTGGCCAAGAACCAGGGAAACAACAACATTCAGATTGATCCTACCCGTCACGTTATGTGAAGGTTTATGATGCTACGTCTGATATCAAGTTGGCAGAAGGTACGGCTCCGTCGGTTCAAGTAGCTCCTCCTAATAAAGAATTGCAAGTATATGTAACAATTATTAATTCGGACGGCTCCATAACAAAATCGGCTTCCAAATCAATAGCAGTAACGGAGTATACAGATCTTCCCGCTATTTATGCTGATGTATTCGGCACAACTCCGGACGGTGGTTATGGAACAACCACTTGGGTCTGGAATACAGAAGCTGCAGACGGTTGTTGGGGTAATGGAGGTTATCTCGGCAATACCGGCCCCGGTTGGTGGATTTGTGATGCTGTGGGAGATGTCGGAAACGGTAGAGGGCAAATTGATGAACAAGCTGTAGGAAAAGGATTGCCTGATGATGGATTTCTAAATGGTTGGTTCTCACTTAGTTTGACTGGTGTTCAGACAAGTCGTCGTGAAAGTGGTTCTGTCAAGGTGTCAGAAGATGTGGTGCAATCCGGTTGGGATGTGGGTACTATGGAGTTCTCTGGTACTATTCCATTGTTAGGTATACAGCCGAATCAAGGAAATGCACGTCAGTATGAGTATCATATTTTGAAGATTACAGAAGATGAACTTCGTCTTTGTGCTCCTGAACCCGGTGCTGGCGCTTGGGGTACGGCATGGTTCTGGAACTTCAAGAAAAAATAGTTAATATTGAAAGGTACGGGTGGGTAACGACCACTCGTATACTTTTATTACTAATTAAAAAAATGCAACAATGAAACGAACTTTCTTTTTGATATTACTGTTCTTCTGTGCTCTTTTTGTTAAAGCGGATGTTTTGGGACCGTATACAATGGATAGTAATGTACCTCCCACACCAACCGGATATGCTCGGGTTGTACTTCCGATAGAGGTGCCCCTGACGCTTCGGTAGCCGTAAGCAAACTGTTTGTGACGAAAGTGGTCAACAGTATGTTTTGAGAACTACTACCCCAAATGCTGCTCCATATTGTTATTTCTTGGCTTATGGCGTTTACCGCGTGGTCGCTTTAGAGGATTGTACAGCACAATCTAATTGGGGGCACACTTACGGTTGGTACAATTTTCGAAGTGACAGGAGGTGGCTATATTTCTTTAAATTATATAGGAACAATCTCTACCCAAGTATTGTTCAAGCATCGGGTACTGATGATGATAATGTTCCTCCTTCCAAAGTAGGTTACAATATAATGAAAGTGTATGGAATAGAGACAAACGGCGGTGGGGTGTTGGTTGATTCTGACAAAAAGAATATGGTATCTTTAATTATACCGGACATATAGGCGGTGCTCATTACTTTTACATTAAGCCAGGCACATACACTATAAAATCTTTTGAGTGCTACCAATGGAAATTATATTTATTTGGAGTATGAAATGTTAGACAACCGCTTTTCTGCTGGTAGGACTTTCACAGTTCCTGCGTCATTCTTCTCCATTGTGTTTTCTAAAAAAGGCACTTTTAAGAATAATCTATAAATGAATTATTCAACTCAAAGTTGATTTGTCGTTACCCCCCGACTTTGGCTAGTCGCCCGTAACATCGGATAATTGTAAATGCATTAACCGAATAGTACAATTGTTTAATGGTTAAATCAGGAAAAGGCGAGTCGTGAGATTCGCCTTTTTCACATGTTCATTCTCTATTGCCTTTCCGGATGCAATTCACATTCCTTTTTTGTATTACCCTGATTTCAGGGGCGCAGAATGTTTCTTTTATCCCTGCATCTCCCTTCACCTCCTTCTCCCATCCTCCTGTTCATTGGCTTTCCCAGTGAAAAACTTTCCACCCTCATCGCCCCTTTTGCATCGCGCGACACGCCATAGTATCCCGGCATGGCCCGGTGGATGGGTTGCGTGGGCTTCCCCACATCTTCAGCTTGCCCTCTTGCTGCAACCGTTTCTCCAGGTGGACGTTCGCGGTGGTGCGCGCCATGCCGCAGAGCGCTTGGAAGTCACTGCGAATCAGCACGTCGTGGTCGGCAAAAAGTATTCTTTCAGCTTCATGTCTATCTCCACTTCCGAAAGCTTCAGGGAGTGGCGGGTGTTTACTGCGGATGGCATTGACTCCGTCATCGCTTGTTTCAGCCTGACGTCGGGACGGAAGCTGATGCTTTTTCAGCCGGAGTTTCAGGTGCTTGTTCAAAAGTGCTGCGGGTCACTTTCTGTGGCTTCCAGGGTGGGGCGAAGTAGCCCAGCCCTTCGATGTTGCACCTCGTGGCCGTCGCGCAGTTCTTCGCCAAATTTGCGCCAGGCAGTCTATCGCGTTCATCACGTCGCCCACCGTGAGCGAAGCTGCGGGCATGCACGCGGGTTGTAGAGCTGCCGCATGTTACTTTCCCCGTTGAGCAACGGGCGGGGATGGCCTCTCTCTTCAGGGGCTTCCTCATTAGTGCCCGGATTCTCACGTACAGTCATAGTCTTGCCATATCAATAGGTTTTAGTGCGTTCAACATACTTGTTTCTTCCCTCGGAAGTGTCTTCCTGTAGAACGACTCCGGGTCGGCCGAACGAATAACCCGGGTCGTTCGATTGAACGACCTAAGTCAGTCGATTGGACGACCCGGGGCGTTCACTTATAAAGAACCCGTGCAAGGTACTGAAAATAAAGGGTTCCAGCGCCAAATAAAACTATGTTTGTCGGCTTGAAGGGAATGATTTTTGAAATTTGCAAAACGCCCTCGACGAGCGACTTTGGCGAAGGCGAGAGGAAGAAAGGATGATTCCCTTCAAAGGAAACCTCCCAATAATCATTTAATAATGTTATGAAGAAAAAACTGATGACTTTTGCAGCAACACCACGGCTCTTGAAGGAAGCCGCAGGACAACCCCGATAGCCTTTTTCCGGGCTGAAACACACACAAAGAAGCGACCGACCAAAAACTGGAAGAGGCAGGGAAAACGCTTCGGAGCACGCAAGCACAGCACACCGTGACTGCACTGAGCGGCGACATCGAGGAGTTCCTCACTTCGCTACGACTTTCGCTATAATCTGCTGACGGATGGAAACCAGGGTTCCATACCCACCGGACAACGCTCTGCCTTCACCCCGTGGGTAAGCGCGAGTTGAACACTTTCTGCATCGAAGCCATTCCTTGCTGGGACAAGGACTTGAACCGACCGTCATTCCCACCCGCCCTGCACACCACCCTTCCCAGCTCTATGGACGGGCACCCTACTGGGACGGCAGGACCGGCAACCGCGCTTGCCTGCACATCTCCTCCCCCACTGGGTGCGAGGGATTCCAACCTGGATGCTAAGGACTTACCTCCAGCGGATCCGAGCCAGCCACCACACCCCCCACAGCCAGGGACAAATCAGCTTTGCCGCGCCCTTGATGCCCGATGCTGACACGCTACTACCGACAACCTGAAACTGACCTCGCAGGGACAAGCTCGAAGAATCACTGGCGGAAATGGGGGCTGCTCAATATGGACAGTTCGACAAGTATGCCGACAACAAAAATGCCCACTTACCAAAAAATCTGATGCAGATGTCCGGTACTCAACATCACAAGGCCTATCACAACGCAGAACTTAAAAGGCAACTGCCCAAAATAGTTCATCGGCACCAGCAACCGGTTCGACCGCTGACCGACCCACCGAGGCCGGCGGGTTTCCTCTCGCATCGAGGGGTGAAGCGCGACATCGACTGCACCGGCATAGAGGCACGAGTTTTTCGCTTAACTGAAAGCGGAACTCATTGCCGGACGGCGCAGCTGGTTCACCAAGTCAGGAGGAGGAGGGTACAACGGCACAACAGGGCTTTATCATTGTCGGCCTTGCTTGCCGAGGAGGCGGTTCGCAGCTTGTTCCGTGCCCACTTCCTGATGCGTGGCGGCAATCCGTAATACAGTTCGGCTCATTTGCTGCTGCAGGCAGCAATGGCACGAGGTGGTGAGAAGCAATACGTAACGGGGATAATTTTTCACAGATGTTTGCATCCATGGACGATGAATATATGCGTGGAAGAGCAGCAGATGTCAAAGATATTACAGAAAGACTGTTAGGAATACTTTCTGGCAATACAGGAAGCGGTGTAGATGTAGATGAGCCTGTAATTATGGTGGCAGAGGATCTGGCACCATCAGAGACAGTCCAGATGGATAAGAGCAAGATATTATCATTTGTTACACAGAAGGGTTCAGTTAATTCACATACTGCGATTCTTGCAAGAACAATGGGAATTCCGGCTTTAATTGGTTCAGATATTGTCATTGATGAATCGCTTAATGGCAAGTTTGGCGTTGTCGATGGAACTAACGGTGTCGTATATATTGAACCTGATGAGGCAACTCTGTCAGCAATGCAGGAGGAACAGCGAAAAGACAATGAGAAGAAAGCTCTTTTTTTACAGGAACTTAAAGGCAAGGAAGATGTGACTTTAGATGGCAAGAAGATTAAGCTTTACTCTAATATTGGTAATATTAAGGATCTCGCAAATGTTATTGCCAATGATGCAGCAGGAATCGGACTGTTTCAGAAGTGAATTCATATATCTTGAATCTGATACATTTCCAACAGAAGAAGAACAGTTCAACATATATCGTACTGTAGCTGAAAGCATGGCTGGAAAAACCGGTAATTATAAGAACTCTTGATATCGGTGCTGATAAGCAGTGTGATTATTTCGGGCTCGATAAAGAGGATAATCCTGCTCTTGGTCTTCGTGCAATAAGAATATGTCTTACAAGACCTGAGATATTCAAGACACAGTTACGCGCCCTTTACAGAGCAAGTGCGTATGGAAACATATCTATCATGTATCCTATGATAATCAGTGAACAGGAAGTTGATAAGATTAAGGTTATTGAGAATGAAGTTAAGGCTGAGCTTACAGAGCAGGGAATTGAATTCGGTAATCCTAAGAGTGGAATTATGATTGAGACTCCGGCTGCTGTAATTATGAGTCGTCAGCTTGCTAAGAAGGTGGATTTCTTCAGTATCGGAACTAATGACCTGACACAGTACACGCTTGCGATTGACCGTCAGAATACAAAGCTTGATGATTTCTACGATGCTCATCATCCAGCCATTCTTACCATGATAAGAATGGTTGTTGAGAATGCACATGCAGAGGGAATCTGGGCTGGTATATGTGGTGAACTCGGTGCAGACACAACACTTACAGAAGAATTTCTTAAGATGGGTGTCGATGAGCTTTCAGTTTCAGCAGGTAAAGTGCTGGCTGTGAGGAAGGTGATTCGTGAGACGAGAGTGTCTTTTAGGGGCTTGCTGGCTAGTTTGCTTGATTGCTGCGGCGTTGGTGATGGCAGCATCAATGCATCGGCGAGATCTGGCAGCTTTGGCGATTTCGCATGAGGAAATTCAGTCGCTAATGTATAAAATATAGTGTGGAATTGTCGTCTTCCTATAAGAAACATTTTTTATGTTGACTGATAGGTAGTTTTGGCAGGTAAATTGAATACTTAGAGTTGAAAAAAGCCTATAAGATTGTTTTGCTTGAACATCTTATAGGCTTTTTTGATGCAGTATTGGCTTGAATATGATGATTTGATGGGAAAATTACCCATAAGAAGTTGTAAAATGCGACTATTGATAGGTATCAGGTGTTAGATTGTATTATATTTGTGTGACAGAATATAGATGATTAGTATATTGAGAACTGAGCATGGATAGAACTCTAAGGAGATATTCGCTTATTATATTGCTTATTCCCTTAAAAAATAGGAGAGATTTAAGGGAATAGAATTGATGAAATATTGAAAAGTCAGTTACAGGAACTTATGTCTAATCTAGGGTTGGATATGACCACATTTTTTACAATGGCAGCAAAAACAGGCCGTAAGGGAACAGGCGTTGCCATTTCACCCAGATATGAATAGTGGTATATATGGAATGCAGGCGTATAAGCTGGCTATGAAGAATACGAATTATAATAATACAGGAAAAGCAACTGTATCATCTGCGGATGAATGGAATGATGAAACAGAATGGGATGATATTTCTTACAAAAAGATAGTTTTATATTTAAGATAGGAAATCATAATAAAGATGATTTGAAAAGAGTTGAAGATATGTATAGATAATTCTTATCGGATAATAGGGTTATATAATTGCATAACTATTAGAATGATTAAAATGTGACTATTGGGAGATATTAGGTGATAAATTGTGTCCAACTTTGAGTGGCAGTTTAATAGAAGCTACTTTGAGAAAAAATGCTTGCATCTTGAGAACTGAAGAGAGAGAAAAAGAAAAGAATACTTGCTATTTTTCAATGAATAAAAAAAAGCCTATAAGCATGTTTATTAAAACAGCTTATAGGCTTTTTTTAATGTACATACAACTAATATAATAAAAACAAGAATTTAAGAAAACTGTTTTCATACAAAAGTTGTCTGTTTTTTTATAATTGTAGGAATTAATAATTGTAAAATGGAGGCTAAAAAATAAATATGCAAAAATACGGTTATATAAGAGTTCCAACAAAAGAGCAGAATCCAGAAAGACAAATATATGCTATGGAGGCAGAAAACATTAAGAAGCAGAATATATATGTTGATAAGATATCGGGAAAAGGTTTTGACAGACCTCAGTATTGCAGAATGGTAAAAAAAAATTGAAAGCAGGGGATATTGTCGTAATTAAAAGTATAGACAGACTGGGGCGCAATTACAATGAAATACTGGAACAATGGAGAATCTTTATTAAAGAAAAAAATGTGCTGATATACAAGTAATTGATATGCCCTTGCTTAATACCAATCAGAGAAGTGATAATTTGACAGGAGTATTTATATCAGATTTGGTTTTACAGATACTTGCATATGTAGCGGAGACAGAAAGAACATTTATAAGACAGAGGCAGGCAGAGGGTATAGCTGTAGCAAAGAGAAATGGCAAAAAAATTTGGCAGAAATAGAAATGTTTTTGCCAGAAAATTTTCTAGAATACTATCAGAAATGGAAAAATAGGGAAATAACAATAAGACAGGCAGCAGAAGCATTAAATATGAATTACTCAACATTCTACAGAAGATGCAATGAATATGAAAAAAAGAAACTTGTGTCAAATAGTAGACTATTTGACACAGTCTGAAAAACTAAAAAATATCTAATTATTCAAGAAAATCCCTATGAAATAATTATACATATATTGTGTTGAAATGTCTACTTTATGACACGAACAGTCTAAGAAAACTATAATTATTGTATAGTTAAATTGTTTGATTTGATTATTGGAGGAATATGAAAAAGTAATTTGATTAAAGAGTATAATTATTTTTTTTTGCGGAGCGATATCGTGGATTCTAACACTTTTATCTGGTTATATTGCAATGTATCTTATGTGGGGTTTGATGAAACCGAGTGATGATTTACCAGGACTATTTTATTATAAGGCTGCAATATATGGGGATTCAATAGGTTTAACATTTTTTTGGTTGGGTCTTTAGTTGCATTGATTAAAAATAATAAAGGAATAAACATAACTGACGGAAAGAAATGTAGGAAAGTAGCAGGTATTTGTGGATTTATCGGTATGGTTATTCAGGCAGAGTGGTTGATAAGTGATTCAACTGTTCTTAATTGGACAATTCCTCAGCAACATTATTTTAATTTAGCAGGCTGGTATCATTCGATTTTTTTTTATTTGTATGTTTATAACAATAGGATATTTGATTGCTAAAAGTTAAGCTAATATTAAGAAATAAAGATTCTTATACAATTAGAGAAAAATTATTAATAGAGGTTATGATTGCTTCGGTAACATTATATATGCTTTGTCATATATCAGATAATTATCCAAAGATTATGTCAATGGGATTATCTTATGTGATTGTTTCAATTATTATTATTATATATATGAGCTTTTTGTTAATGAACAAAGATATTAGATTTAGTAATATTAAGGGAATTATAATAAATGGCTTAATATTTGGAATTGGGCTTTATCTTATTATAGTTGAAAAAAACTGTTGGAAATTTTGTTGTTTCTCTAGCAGTTGCAATGAGTATGATTATATATTGTAATATAGAGAAAATAAATTATATACAATACTTAATGAGTTGTATACCTATAATCATTGGAACATTTGGTATTTTTTATTTTATATCAGGTTATTGTGATTCGACAAATAAATTGGGACTTTCTATAATATTTATCATTTTTTTTTGTTGATGTTTGACTTTAACATTTGGAAAGGTAAGAATTTAAATGCAATTGGTATAGTGATATCAATATATGTAATATTAATATCATTATTTGGCAAAAAGATATTTTTATGATTATATTTCAGATTTTTTTACAATTATTATGGTACTGTTCTTTTTTTCAAAAGGAATTAAAAATGTGTTTAAACAAGTTGTTGAGACGGAAGTAGATAAAAATAGTAAAAAAGATATCGGATAAAGAATTTTTAAATAATAAAATTATTTTTATATATTAAAATAACCGCATTAATAATTTCTTTTTAATTTCTATTTTATGTGATTGATTAAATTTGATATAGCAGATTTTTATTTTAATAAAAATATTTTGAGAAATTTATTTATCGGTATAATTTTAATGTTGTTGATAGGAGAAAAAATAATAAAAAAAATATATTCGAATATTATTGACGATATTAATCCTTATATGTGAATACATAGGCATATTAATAATTTGTTATAACAATATAATTAGGTTAAATATTTCTGATATATCAATAATATCTATGTATTATTGCATTTGCAATTTTTGCAAATGTAGGGAGGTGGAATGTTACTCTCTCATGGGTTTCCTGAATGAATGTTGCAATATTGAGAATGAAAAATATTACATGGCAAATTTATGCTATTAGTTCGATTATGGGAACTGGTGCATCTTTGGTATCGTTTAGTACTACGGTATTGTTGGCATTTGATTTAAGTATTAAAAAGATTGGTGATTTCGTTTATGCCTGATAATATGGACATACTGGGTTATTCCTATGGTTTATGTGATTATATTTAGAATGAACAAAGAAATCAAAACCAGCAAAATTATTCCAAATACAGCTTTAGGTGGTGTGGCTCAAGATGGAATGATGATTGTTTTTAGTAATATTTTGTGCAAGTTATCTTCCAAATATGTTTTGCACTTCAATGTTATATGAGGGAAAAAAAGGGTAGAAGGAATAATATTACTAGGAGTCTTTCTATTAATTACAGCATTGGATCCTGTTAAATTTTGTTTGGAAAATAATAGAAATCATTTGATAAAAAGGCAAAAGAAAGGTAGTAAAGAATATAGAAATGATGGGAGAATGGAAAATTTAGGCATGAAATTATGATTCAGTCGAGACAGACATGTATAGCAATGTTTCCATATATATTAATCATTATATTTTGTATGATTGGAAAAAAGCTATAAAAATGATAGTTTTGTAAATGTAAGACAAGAATTAAAAAGTTTTTAAGAGAAAAATATATTGAAACTGACGATTATGATGAAGAAAAAATAGAAAAGATATTTATACAATAAGGAGAAATATGACATATGGAAATGTATATGAGATTTCAAAATATATTTAAAACAAAAATGTACTGAAATGGATAAGAAAATTGCAATTACTTGTTATACAGAACTGAAAAATATAGAAGAAATTTCATATAGGGATTTATTATATAGTGTTGATTCACTGATTTTTAATTTAACTAATATAGGAATGAAAAGTGGTATGAGGATTATTATAATTCCAGAGTATAATATTGATACATACATTTACACGATTGCATTGGCATGTATGGGAATAACCATTGTTGCGCTAGATAAAGATACACCTATGCAATTATTAGAGAAAGAAATAACTGAGTTAAAACCAGCAGCTATTATAGCCAGTAAAAAAGTTTATGATATAAAATTTATAGATATATCAATATCGGTAATAGAATTAAAATCAGATTTAATTCAGTGGATAAGGAAAAAATTGATAATTATAATATATACTGTGAGTATCATGATATTATTGCAATTTTATTTTCATCAGGGACTACAAGTGAACCAAAGGGAGTAATGATTGGTTATGAACAGGAAATGACAGCATTAAACTATCTTTATAAGGTTGTAGGAAAGTCAGATATAAAATATTTAATGGTATTTCCGCTGTCTCACATATCAGGATATACAGATTATCTTGCATTAATAATGAATGGTGGTTCGATGGGAATTTTTAGAAAATTGTACATCGTCTCAGTTTTCATATGGTTTTGAAATTTATAAACCAACTGTGTTTGGAATGATACCCAAAGTATGGGAAACTATTCAAAATAAAATTCAAGATGATATAAAATCAAAGGGAAAAAATAAAATCTATATTTGTAAAGAATATGATTCTGCTTTGTGGACAAGTAAGAAATTTAACAGGAATTAATATATCAAAAATATTTTTTTTTAAAAGTATAAATAAGAAAGTATTTGGAGGAAATCTTGAGCAGATTCATATGGGAGGAGGAAAATCAAATAGTGAAGTTGTAAGTTTTTTTTGGAATCTTGGATATGATTGTTTTGATTTTTATGCATCAACAGAAGCTAATATTCCTATTTGTGTGACACAGGGAAATAAGCGAATGACAAGTGTTGGAAATATAGAAACAAACCCTAATGTTGTCATAAGAGTTTGGAATCAGATGATAAAGGAGTAGGGGAAATACAAGTTAAAAAGTAAAACTATGATGATAGGCTATTTAAATAATTCAGAACTTACAGATCAATCATTTAGTGATGGCTTTTTAAAACTGGTGATTATGGAAAAATTATTGATAAACAGTTGTATATAACAGGAAGAATAAAAAAAGAAAGCATACATTTAAGAAATGGCGAAAAAATATCAGCTGAAGAAGTAAAAAATTATATGATAAAGTAGCTGATATAGACAGCGAATATACTATTATTGGTATTACCCAAGACGGTTATGATGATATTTGTGTTTTTTATTGTTGGAAAGAAAGGCGAATTTGATAATTCTTTTAAAATAATCAATCAAAAGTACCTATTAATTATAGATATAAAGAATTAGTTTATGTTGATAATTTACCTAAAAACATCATTAGGTAAGATTAAACAATATGAATTAAAAAAAGTCAGTATGAGTTTTTGAAAAATAGTTGCTTAGAGCAAAAAATGCATTATAAATAATAATGAAGAAGAAAAAATTTTGAATATTATAAAAAAAATATATTAATGTAGATGTTGAAGTATCCGATTTGATAGATAATTTTGATTCATTAAATTTGTTTGAAATGAGTATTGAGCTAGAATCAAAATTTGGTGTAAATATTCAGGAAACTATTACTCCTTATTGTACAATACAAGATGTTATTGAATGTATTTTAAAAAATAAAAATATATCATACAAAGATTATGATTATACAAAGTATCCTTTTGAAGAGGAAAAAAATATGATTTGTTTTTTATTTGAAAAAAATTTAAAAAGTGGACAGAGTTCAATTATAAATTCAGAAGTATTAGGGATAAATAACATTAATGAAAACGAACAATATATATTTGCTCCTAATCATGAAAGTTATTTAGATGCGATGTGGGTGTATAGTTGTATGCCACAATATCAAAAAATTGAAGATATGCACGATGGCAGCAGATAAACTTTTTGAAAACAATATATTCAGATATGGTATTAGAATAATGGGGGCAGTTCCAGTACATAGGGCTGGAAATACTATTATAGCTATGAATCGTATAAATGATTTAATTGAACAAAAATATAATGTAATTATACACCCCAAAGGAACACGCTCTAGAAATGGAGAAATGGGAGAATTAAAAAAGGTGCGGCAGAGTTATCTATTAAAACAGGTGTTAAAATTATCCCGGTAGGCATATATGGGGCGTGGAATATTTATCCGCCTAATAAAAGTCTGCCGAGAATGAGATTGATAAAAAAACAAAGAAATCCTCTATATATTTATTTTGGAAAACCCATGTCGCCTTCCGATTATGATAGTGCGGATGATATGACAACTGAATTAGAAAAGCAGATAAAGAATTTATTACTAAAATGCAATAATGCAGATAAGGAGTAACGAATATGGTATATGGCATAGATGTTGATGGAGTATTAACTGATATATGGTTATATCAAATGAATAAGGCAATTCCATATTTTAAGAAACATAATATTGAATTAAAACATGAAAAAGAATATGACATAAAAGACATCTTTGAATGTACAGATAAACAAAGAGAAAAATTCTGGTTGATATATATTTGGGAGTATTGTCTTAGGTTGAAAATGACAGATGGTGCTGCTGAAACTGTCAGAATTTTGAAACAAAAAAAGGAAACCAGATTTATATAATTACAGGAAGGGCGCATACAAAAGAAAAAAGGGAGTAGTTGGGTTTATTTTTTAGAGAAAAATGCTTAAATACTGGTTACGGAAAAAATAAATTTGTCTATGACAAAATTTTTTTATGTAACAGAAGAAGGTAGTTCAGAAGAAAAATATAATATTTGTATACAGGAAAATATTGATGTGTTAGTTGATGATAAGCCAACGAATTTATTGCCTTTAAAAGACAAACTAAAAATAGTATGTTTTCCAGCAAAATGGAATGAGGATAATCACGATTTAGATAAATATAGGATAAAATGTTTTGAGGATTTATTGAATGTTTAATATAAGGAATTAATATGAATATAAGTAATAATTTTTTCGTGATTAACAAATCCCCCATAATAAGTATCATGATGAAAATTTACAAAAGGCAGGCTGTTGTGCACAGATGGTTGAATTTGCAGTTCTGTCATTTAAGGAGAACCAATGGGGAGAACTTGTTTCTTAGGGAATTGGTACATCTATACTTCAGATGGGAAATATAATTAAGAATCCGGAGAATATGGATTGCACCAATAGTTACGTCTGCAATTATAGGATTTGACTGGGCTGGAATGATACTTATATCATTTGTTCCTCCAGCAGTGATATGTCCACTTATTAATATGCGTCTTAAAAAGATTTGCTGGGTTAAAGATGGAGCTATGATACTTTCTTGAAAATTGTTATAGAATGATGTAATACGATTTTAATCTGATTTATGAATTGGAAGTTAAACATGAATAATATTGAATTAATTGGGAATAAGCAATTAGAAAAACTTAGTTTTTATGAAAGAGAAATATATCTGGCTAAAATTAGACAATACTGCTTGAAATCATTGTGTAAAAACAGTCAACAATTAATGAATTATTAAAAAAAAGCCTATCCATTAATAAGAAATTACGATTATGAGATAATTGGTGAGGAAAATGTCGGTAGTGATGCTAGTTATTTGTTTTTTATGTAATCATTCAAATTCACATGATTTTTTACTGCACAAGAAATGGGGGCAGCAGTAGGAAAAAAAAATGTAAGTGTTTTTGCCGCAAATGATGATTTATCATTGTTATCAAAAAATGATATTTGGATTAGCTGACTCAACATTTATAGATAGAAATGATTCTAAATCAAAGAACTGGGATTACAACAATGGCCAGTAAATTAATGCAAGGCAAATCAGGAGTTATTTTGCAGAGGGACTTGGAATTTACATCCATATAAACCAATGCAACAGATAAAAATTGGAGCCGCATATATAAGCGCAATATCACAAACAAAAATAATTCCTACTATATTTGAATATGTAGAAGTACCTGATTTGGTTGATAAAGAAAAAAAAATTTATATAAAAAATGTGTTATTTGTTTTGGCAAAGAAATAATAATTGATCAAAACCAAAATTTGATAAGTCAAACTTTGAAGATTCAAAAAACAATAGAAGAATTAAGGTTGGAATTATGGAAAAAAATTAGATGTAAAAAAAAAGATTACACATTATTAGCCGATAAACAAAGATATGTTAATCACACATACCTTAAAAAGTTTGATGCTTTCGGATTTACATATGATTCCGAGTCAAGAACAAAAAGCATCTCTTCTCTAGTATAAATCAACCTGTAGAAAATGAATATATATTAACAAGTAATAATGAATTTATTCCAGGAGTAACGCTTAGAAGGAGATGAAATTGTTACGAAAGAATTGTGAAAATTATATATTATTCATAATGGCTTAAATTTATTTTTTGATTTGCTATATTCAGTCTGTTTAATACCAGATTAATTAGAATTATAATGCTTTGAATAATAATGCTATAAAATTTTTCATATAATGATGGCTCTTGGAATAAAACAATTATGCTTCGGCTAAAATATAATAAAAATAGAAATTAGCCGAAAGGAAGCTGACGTATGAGTTATATTAAAAAGAAATTTGGATGATATAGGGTGAGTAAAATTGCTATATTCACAATCCCCGTAATATGCTATCATAATGAAAATTTACAAAGTGAGGTTTATTATGTGGGAGAAATTTAAATCTTTCCTGAAACGCAAGGATATTGAAGTTTCAGTTAAAAGGTATTATGGAATTGATGCACTGGGTGCGATGGCGCAGGGATTGTTCTGTTCGCTGCTTATAGGAACAATTCTTAATACATTGGGAACACAGCTGCATATTGGTTTTCTTACTAATACTGTAGCAACAGTGAGCGGTGTCAATTATACAGTTGGAGGGCTTGCGTCAGCAATGAGCGGACCGGCAATGGCAGTGGCAATCGGTTATGCATTGAAATGCCCTCCACTTGTACTGTTTTCACTTATAACTGTTGGATTTGCGTCTAATGCGCTTGGCGGTGCAGGTGGTCCGCTTGCAGTATATTTTGTTGCAATTATTGCATCAGAAGCAGGTAAGATGATTTCTAAAGAAACTAAGATAGATATTCTTGTTACACCGCTTGTTACTATAGGTGTTGGAACAGGAGTAGCGGCTCTTATTGCACCGGCTTTGGGAAAAAGCGGCAATGAAGATTGGCGAACTTATTATGCTTGCAACTAATCTTCAGCCTTTCCTTATGGGAATTGCAGTATCTGTTCTTGTTGGAATTGCACTTACACTTCCTATATCATCAGCCGCGATATGTGCTGCATTTGGACTTACTGGGCTTGCAGGCGGAGCAGCAGTTGCAGGCTGCTGTGCGCAGATGGTTGGATTTGCAGTTATGTCATTTAAGGAGAACCGATGGGGAGGACTTGTTTCTCAGGGAATTGGTACATCTATGCTTCAGATGGGAAATATAATTAAGAATCCGAGAATATGGATAGCACCGATAGTTACGTCTGCAATTACAGGTCCTATGGCAACATGCCTGTTTAAGCTGCAGATGAATGGCACTCCGGTATCATCTGGTATGGGAACTTGCGGATTTGTTGGACAGATTGGTGTATATTCTGGTTGGGTAGCTGATATTGCTAATGGAACAAAGACTGCAATTACAGGATTTGACTGGGCTGGATTGATACTTATATCATTCATTCTTCCAGCAGTGATATGCCCGCTTATTAATATGCTTCTTAAAAAGATTGGCTGGGTTAAAGATGGAGATATGAAGCTTTCTTGATTGGGAAAACTTAATTGGAGAAACTAGATTGGATAAAAAGATAGGTTTATATTAAAAAATAGTGGCAGGACTTCAGGTATTTCTAAAGACTGCCACTTTTTATATGCATATTAATTAAAATGTTCTTTCAATTCACCAGAAAGCTTTAAGACATGCTCGATGCCATCGTCAACATTCGAAACGGCTTCTTCCTGCTGGCGGATGCTCTCGAAATATTAGATATCATTGCAGCGTTCTCTTCAGAGGTAGCAACAAGCGTCTGAATGTCTGAGTTAACGCTGTCAAAAGCTGTCCTGACAGATTCGATTACCTTATACTGTTCCCTTTACAAGATCGTGTGCAACTTCTGTTGAATCATTGATTCCGGTGAGGACATTGACAAGAGTGTCCATCTTGGAAACAACATCATTAGCTGATTCAGCACCTGCATTCACGCGGTTAGAAACTTCATCTGTCATACCTGAAAGACCGTTAATGATTTTGTGGATATTGTCTGCAGCTTCTGAACTCTGTTCAGAAAGATGACGGATTTCATCTGCAACTACAGCAAATCCTTTACCATGTTCACCGGCTCTTGCGGCTTCAATTGAGGCATTAAGAGAAAGAAGATTAGTCTGGGCTGCAATTGCATTGATTTCTTCAAGAATAGAAGTAATCTTAGACATCTCGTTCATAAGCTCAGACATAGCTCCTCTGGCAGAGCCAACAGTTTCTGCCATCTCCGAAAGAGTGTTTTTTAACAACATTTACCTCGTTATTACCGGCTCTGACTGATGTATCAACTTTTTCAAAGCCAGCATCAAGCTCTTTGGAAAGCTCATAATTCTTATTGATTTCATCGGTGGCATCCTGAATTCTCTCAGTTACAGATATAGTTGCATTGGTTGTATCGTCAATAACGGTATTCATCTGAGAAGCAGCTTCATTTACCTTTTAGTTGCCTGTTCAGATAAGTTATCAAGAACCGTTCTTACGATTTTCGATAGCTGAATTAAGATTGATGGCTATATCATTGGCTGCATGTGAATTGCTGTTAATTGTCGAGATTGTTTCTTCACTCTGGGAAAGAAGCTCACGACCTCTGTCAACAGCTTTGAATAAAACAACAGCAACAAGGTCAAAAAGGAGTACCTTTTGTAAAGGCATCTACTCTGTCGTAATAGCTCCATCAATAACGAATGGGAAAAAATATGGCACATATAAGTGCAATATTTGCAACAGGAACAGAGTAATATATAATGTACTTATGAAAATATAATGCCATCATTGATAGAAATACAAAGTTGGCAAGAAAAGACAACAGAGTTGCCGCCTAAAACAAAAAGCATATACAAATGTAGCGATTGAAGGCGTAAGATTAATAAGCAATGCTTTAGCAAAATCATTATGAATTAAGAATTGACCAATACCGGCAGCAATAAGGCTGGCGAGCATTATGCCAATTCCAATAAATGCACGGATATTAATCCCTTCTGAAAAAATGTCATAACTGATAATGCAATTGTTCCAACTAAAACAATAAGATAGTTGTGTGAATGTAATTTATCCATTAGTTCCTCCCCAAAAATAATATTAAATTGTTCGAAAATTAATATAAAAAATAATAGCATTTTTAAATACAAAAAATCAATGATTAACAGGTTGACATTATGTTAAATTTGAAATATACTTCTAACTAAAGCGTTGACGAGAAGAGTACTATGTTACGGTTCTACAGAGAGAAGCATATATGGTGGAAGTGCTTTAGAATACGGATATGGGAAAAACCACCTCCGAGCGGCCTCAATACGGCACGGTGATTCCGTTATAATCATAATGAGATGTTCTCCTGATTGAGAAATAATAAGGGGTGGAACCGCGGATTGAATATTCGCCCCCTTATACAGCAAGCTGGAAAGCCACTGTATAAGGGGCTTTTTGCGCTGAGTAGCGATGAGAATATACAGGGAAAGTCAACAGCTGTGACCTGCACAGGGTGTGGACTTGCATGGATATTCGAGGAGCACCGCGACAGTGACAGAGCAAAAGCTCTGGAACATGAGCTACGAGCACAAGCAGCGATGAGAATAAGAACAAAAATATTAACACAAAATGAGATTTATCATGGTTAATTTTAAGGAAGATGAAAGACTGAATACTTTAATCATTCATGTGCACATGTTATGGCACAGGCAGTTAAGCATTTATATCCACATGCTAAGTTCTGGGTTGGACCAGTAGTAAAAAGAGGGATTCTATTATGATATAGACCTTGGAGATAATGTAATCAATGACGAAGCTATTGAAGCTATCGAAAAAAGAAATGAAGAAAATCTGCAAGGAAGGCAAGAAGATATACAGAAGAGAAGTTTCTAAGCAAGAAGCCCTTGAGATGTTCAAGGATGATATGTATAAGCTTGACCTTATAAGCGGTCTTGAAGATGGCAACATTACAGTATATGACCAGGCGATTTCACAGACCTCTGCCGTGGCCCTCATGTTGATAATACTAAGCTCTGCAAGAATTTCAAGCTTGTTAAATATTCTGGTGTATACTGGAAGGGCGATGCCAACAACCACGTAATGCAGCGTATCTATGGTGTATGTTTCCCAACAGCTGAGGAGCTTGAAGAACATCTTAAGCTTCTTGAGGAAGCAAAAGGAACGTGACCACAGAAAGATTGGCAAAGAAATGGAACTTTTCATGTCAGATGACTTAATCGGACGTGGACTTCCAATGTTCTTACCAAAGGGTTATATAATATGGCAGGAGCTTGAGAACTATATTAAGGATAAGGAAAGAAAGCTTGGATACCTTCACGTTATGACACCTTGTGTTGGTACAGTTAATCTTTATAAGACATCAGGACATTGGGATCACTACAAGGAAAACATGTTCCCAGCTATGGAAGTTGAAGGTGAATCATTTGTCTTAAGACCAATGAACTGCCCTCACCACATGATGATATATGCTTTAACAAAATGCATTCTTACAAGGATCTTCCTATAAGAATCGGTGAGATTGCACATGACTTCAGATTTGAGGCAAGTGGAACATTAAAGGGTATTGAGAGAGGAAGACATTTCTGCCAGAATGATGCCCATCTTTTCGTAACACCAGAGCAGATTGAGTCAGAATTTGCCAAGGTTGTAGACCTTATATTTGAGACATACAAGGATTTCAATATTACAGATTACCGCTGTGTTCTCTCATTAAGAGATCCAGAGGATAAGGTAAAGTATCATGATGATGATGAAATGTGGAACAATGCGGAGAACGCATTAAGAAAAAGGTTCTTAATGATATCGGCATCGAGTATACAGAGGAAATCGGAGAGGCTGCATTCTACGGACCTAAGCTTGATGTAAATGTTAAGCCTGCTATCGGTAATGAATATACATTATCAACATGCCAGCTTGATTTCTGTCTTCCATCTAAGTTCAACTTAACATACATTGATAAAGATGGACAGAGAAAGAAAGACACCTGTTGTTCTGCACAGAGCTATCCTTGGATCACTCGACAGATTCATGGCTTATCTTCTTGAAGAGACAAAGGGTAACCTTCCATCATGGCTTGCTCCTGTACAGGCTACAATTCTTCCGGTTAAGAATGAAGATGAAGAGTTAAATGCTTATGCTCATGGTCTCTATGATTATCTTGCAGATAATGGAATCAGAGTTGAGATTGATGAGAGAGCAGAAAAGCTTGGATACAGAGTAAGAAAGCTCAGGTAAAGAAGATTCCTTACCTTATTGTACTTGGTAAGAATGAAGCAGCAGAAGGAACTGTAAGCTACAGACTCCACGGAGAGCAGAAGTCAACTACAGTATCTAAGGACGAATTTGTTGCAATGCTTAAAGATGAGATTGCTACTAAGAAGAATAATCCTGCAGCAGCTAAATAATCAGACTGACCTTACAGAAAGAAGCGTGACAATATGTAATGTTTTATGTATTGTCATGCTTTTGTTATATATTTCATAAAACAATAAGAAAATAAATGGCTAGATATTACTATAAAAAGAAAAAGAAGAAATTCGTACCTTAAAAGATTTAGCAAGTCTTAAAGAACTTAAGATAAAGACTGCATTAATGGAGAGTATTCCTGAGGATATAACACAGCTGTATCCTGAAGCCAGAAATATAAAGAGACATTTTATACTTCATATAGGAGAGACTAATACAGGAAAAAGACACATGATGCACTAGAAGATTTTTATAATGCCGGTTCAGGAATGTATCTTGCACCCCTGAGACTTCTTGCACTTGAGATTCAGGAGATGAGTCTTGCAAGAGGAATTAACTGTTCGTTGACGACAGGCGAGGAGAAGGATATAAGAGATGGTGCAAAAAAGCATTTATCCTGTACAGTTGAGAAAATGGATATGAGTAGACATTTTGATGTCTGTGTAATAGATGAGGCACAGATGGTAGCCGACTCAGACAGAGGCTGGGCGTGGACAGAGGCAATTCTTGACGTTAATGCTGATGTTGTACATGTATGTATGTCGCCGAATGCAATACATATTGTTAAAATGCTTATAAAAATGTGTGGAGATACATATACGGATATAAGACATAAAAGGAATTCAAGACTTATAGTTGAAGACCATGATTTCATATTTCCAGATGATATACTTGGGATGGAGATGCTTTAGTAGCATTTTCACGTAGAAAAGTTCTTATGCTCGCAACCCCTTCTAAAAGAAGGAAGGGTATAAAGTAAGTGTTATATACGGTTCACTTCCATACAGTGTGCGAAAAGCAGAGGTTGCCAGATTCTTAAATGGAGAGAGCAGAATTGTAGTATGTACAGATGCTATTGAATGGGAGTAAATCTTCCTATAAGAAGAATAATATTTACTGAGTCGAAAAAAATTCGATGGCAAATCAAAAGATTTCTTAACATGAGTGAGGTTAAAGCAGATTGCCGGAAGAGCAGGAAGAAAGGGGATGTATGACCAGGGGGGTATGTCAACTCAATAGAGGACAGGGACCAGATAGGTGAACTGCTTCATGGAAGATATGAGCAGATAACAAGCTGCGTTATACAGCCGCCAAGAAAAGTTCTGGATATGCCATACAGCCTTTCAGAGATATTTAAGATATGGTTAAAGACGATTGAAAAGAAATGCTTTTCAGTTGCTGACTTAAAGAACAGGATTAAACTTGCTGAATACATTGAGAAAAACATGGTGAGAAGATTAATAAATATCTTGAATACAGTCTTATTAACATTCCATTTGATGAGAATAGCGAGAAACTTAAATATTTGTGGCAGGATCTTGTTGATATGACAGCTGACGGTGAACCGGTAAGCAGGATGTGGTATTATGTAGATACTGAATCTGAAGATATAGAAGCCATGAAGCTGGATGACCTTGAACAGCTGTATAAGAAGATGGATCTCGCTTAATTCATACTGTAATGCTCTTAATATATCAGAATATGATGAGCGTATCAGAATGCTTAAAGAGGAGATATCAGAACGCATAGTAAGAGAACTTACTAATGGTGAATTCTTCAACAAATGTAAACGCTGTGGGAAGAGACTGGAATGGAATCATAGATTTGGCATGTGTGAAAAAATGTTACGAGATAAATAAGCTGGAAAGAATGCGCTATAAAGCAGATAAATGGAGATAAAAAGGTCTACATTTTGCTTTTTATGCGAACATAAGCAATTCTGAACTGACAATATATAGGGGATATGTTATATTTAATGCACCAAATATATGTTTTTATAAAATGTAGACATTTTTGGAGTAAATTATCGTTATTAAGTGATAATACATTATAAAGTAATAATTATTGGAAGAGGAAAATGCTATGAGTGAAAGTATTAAAGGTAGAATTCATCAGGTAGAAAGCTTTGGTTCAGTTGATGGACCAGGGGGTAAGATATATTGTATTTTTAAGGGCTGCCATATGAGATGCAGATATTGTCATAATCCTGAGACATGGAAAGAAGAAGGCGGAACATTAGAAACAGCGCAGGAAGTGTTTGATAAAGCTTACCGTTACAAAAAATTACTGGAAGAATGGTGGCGGAATCACTGTAAGTGGTGGAGAGGCGCTTCTTCAGATGGAATTTGTGACAGAACTCTTTGAAATTGCGAAAAAGAATGGTGTGCATACAACTCTTGATACGTCAGGTAATCCTTTTAAGATGGAGCCGGAATATCTGGAAAAGTTTGACAGGCTGATGGCTGTTACAGACCTTTTTCTTCTTGATATTAAGGAGATTAATGATGAGAAGCACAAGGACCTTACAGGTTGGACTAATAAGAACATCCTTGACCTTGCAAAGTATCTTTCTGATCATGATAAGGATATGTGGATAAGAAATGTTCTTGTTCCAGGAGTGACAGACGCACAGGAAGACCTTGAACAGTTAAGGGATTTTGTTGCCAGTTTAAAGACTGTTAAGAGATTTGAAGTGCTTCCATATCATACACTTGGAGTATTTTAAGTGGGAGGAATTAGGAATTCCGTATACACTTTCTGATGTAATGCCACCTGATAAGGAACAGATAGCAAGAGCTAATGATATATTAAGAACAGCAGAATACACAGGATATCTTGAAAAATAAGATATTGGAACAGAAATAATAAGCCCTCGGACAAGATTGCGTCCGGGGGCTTAATGTGTTTAATGAAATTATTTGCAGCCTGACCTTAAACCGTCATTAAGGCCTTCAATATACGAAAGAGCCTTTTCCTTTCCTGAAGCATTAAGCTTCTTATAGTAGCCTAATAATCTTGTTTCGTTGTCGGATAAAGACTGAACCTGAATCATATTTCTGACATCAGATTTCATCATTATGTAATCCATGCTTGCATCTAATATACTGCTTAATTTCATAAGAGATGAGACACTTGGAAGATGCCTTCCTTGTTCGTATGCACTTATTGTTTCCTGGAACTCCCAAGCTCGGTGCTTAATCTTACCTGTGTTATATGTTTTTCCTCGCGTAATTCACGGATTCTGTTATGATATTCCTGCATCTGGTATTCCTCCATAGTTTATCTGATTGCAAATCCACTATAAGAAAAAATAACATTTTATAAGTCTAATATTAGTGGTTGTAATGGTAAAATGTGGTAATTATATAGGCTGATATGGTAATAAATGGTAAAAAAGATATATGGTAAAATATATGACATTGTGTTATTATTCTAAATAGCAGCATTGCTGTTGTAGAGAGAGAAACAGGGGTATACAATTATGAGAAGAAAAATGCAGCTGTATTAATGACAGCAGTCATTATTGAGGACTGCTTACAAGCTGTGGCAGTGCATACAATAATGCTAATGGGAAGAATTCTGACAATACTGTAGAGACACAGACTACAGTAAGAACCGTTGTCAATGGAGAAACCAAAACTGATGGTAATAATGTTAAGACAGCTGATAAAGAAACCGGGGATTTTACACAGGAAGTAACCAGTGAAGAAAATAACCTGACAGATAATGATATTGCGGGTAATACAGAGGCATCAGAACAACAGGCTTTTGATGATTTGTCACAGGCAGGTGGTTATGAGAATAATTCCAGACAGGAATCATGGGAAGACAGTGATTCGGGAGATGATTACCAGAATAGTGATGGGGAATCATATGGTGACGGAGATTCATCGGATAATAGCGAAGAAACAGATATTCCGTCTGCAAGTGAAGATGTTAATTCTGATTATAACCTGCTTGCGCGTGCACAGATTAACACAGTTACATATAGCACATATGCCAATGAAGTTTTAAGACTTGTTAATATTGAGAGAACTAATGTTGGTGTAGCTCCACTTGTATTAGACGAAGCATTGTGTAATGCAGCTAATATGAGAGCTATAGAGATGGATTGTACAGGTGTGTTTGAACATAAAAAGACCTAACGGTAATAGCTGCTTTGAAGTGTATGATAAATGTAATGTTGAATGGCAGAGTGCATGTGGTGAGAATATAGCGGCAGGTCAGGCAACTCCTGAAGATGTTATGAAATCATGGCTTAGTTCAGCAGGACACAAGGCTAATATATTAAGTCCGGAGTATACAAAAAATGGGGCTTGGATATAGTGAGGGACTAAGCAATGGTCAATATAGAGGTTACTGGGCACAGGAATTTGCTGGATAAAAAGAATATGTAAAAATAGAAAGAGCCATGCCGGATAATCCGGTATTGCTCTTTCCGAGAAGGAAATTATATGAGAAAAATTAAGATATAGCTTTCTTAATAGCGTTGAATGATTCCTTGCTTATATCATGTTCGATACGGCAGGCATCTTCTTCAGCAACTTTAGGATTAACACCAAGTCTTATGAGCCATGATGTAAGGAGCTGGTGACGCTCATATATCATCTCAGCAATCTCTTTACCTGATTCTGTAAGATATATGTAACCTTCTTTAGTTACCGTTATATGATTAGATTCCCTCAGATTCTTCATTGCAATACTGACGCTTGTTTTCTTGAAACCTAACTCATTGGCAACATCTATTGAACGAACCACAGGAAGCTTTTTTACTTAACATTAATATTGACTCAAGATAGTTTTCTGCTGATTCATGAATAACTGACATAATTATATCCCCCGATTACTTATAACGATATTGATATATGAATTATAACACGCATGTATATTTAATGCAAATGTGCTGAATATAAATTAATCATAAAATTTATCATAATACTTGGTAAAATATGGATGTAAAGCCTTATCACTGTTGCAAAATAAACTGAATGCAGTTTAAAAATGTAGAAAGTGTATGTAAGATATAATTATGTTAGAGGGTGTTTTTTTGAATATAAGCAATATAGAATGGATAGAAAAACTGAATTGCCTTGACAGACCTGCATGTACATCTTGATGGTTCACTGTCGCCTGAATCTGTAAGACATCTTTGTGGTATGCAGAATATAGAAACAGGTGATGATGCAGAATTGTCAGCGAAGCTGAGTGTGTCATCCAGATTGTAAGAATCTTAATGAATATCTTGAAAGTTCGAATTCCCACTTCAGCTTTTTGCAGACGCGTGAGGCTGTTAAATATAGTGTGTGTCAGCTTGTTAAAGAGCAGGAAGAACAGGGAGTAATATACAGCGAGATAAGATTTGCACCACAGCTTCATACAAGAAAAGGATTGTCACAGCAGGAGATTGTTGAAGCAGCATGTGAGGGACTTGATGAATCAAGAAAGTACTGGAAGTCATATTCCTGTCACAATCTTATATTATGTTGTATGCGTTCGGATGATAATAAGGATGCTAATATGGAGACAGTAAGACTTGCTGCATTATATGCCGAAAGGGGAAGAGGCGTTGTGGCGGCAGACCTTGCAGGGGCAGAAGGACTTTATGCAACAGATACATTTGCAGATGTATTCAGAGATGCCGTTCAGAGAGGCGTTCCGTTTTACTATTCACGCAGGTGAGGCGGCCGGAGCAGAAAGTGTTGAATGTGCATTGAATTTTCAGGATGTAAGAATAGGACATGGCGTAAGAAGTACAGAGAATCCTTTTTAATTATGCAGGAGCTTGCAGACAGAGAGACTGCATTGGAATTATGTCCGACAAGCAATCTGAATACTAAAATATACGAGACAATAGAAAATTATCCGATACAGCAGCTTATGAATAAGGGGATAAAAGTTACTGTTAATACGGATAATATGATGGTTTCTAACACAACAGAGGCTAGGGAACTTGCATTGGTTGCAGATACATTCAATATGGAGAAGAAAGATGTTAAGCAACTGATAATGAATGGTGTTGAAGCTGCATTTACAACAGAGGGAATAAAAACCGCTTAAGGGCAAGAGTGGAGACACAGTTTGCCAAAGTAGCTGGAATCAGAGGTTAGGGTATGAATGAAGTTAATGAATTATTTACTAAAGAAAATGTAGAAAAAGATATATGTTCCGGATATTGTTAAGATGATCTGCTAAGTATTATAGAAGAAAAAGCTTTCTAAGAAAGCAGGATTCTATTACAGGGTTGCATACAGGGTGAAAGCTCCTGATTCAATGCTTGATAAACTTATATTAAAGGATTACAGAAGACCAGGGACAGACAATCAGGATAAAAAGATGCAGGATCTTATAGGAATAAGAATTATTCTGTATTATGCGGATGATGTTGAAATTGTCAAGAATTTTCTAGATACAATATTCTCTATGCCGGGCGTGTGGAATACAACAGAGGCTAATGAATATGAGTTCAGGGCAATGAAGATTAATGGTATATTCAAGCTGCCGGGATATCTTAGCAAGACCATTGTTAATCCGGAGCTTGGAGATTATGTGGATGATACATTTGAGATACAGGTAAGAACTAATTCTTTTGAGGGCTGGCATGAGATTGAGCACGATATGAGATATAAAGGTTCAGCCTTTGGCACGGTAATGAAGCACTTTGCAAGAAAAATGAACAGTATTCTTGCAACGCTGGAGTTATGTGATGATTCAGTTGTGGGTCTGATTGAAGATTTAGGACATCAGCATTACAAAGACAGAAAATGGAACTATATGTTAAGATGTCATTACAGACTGAAGTTTACAAGAGAACCGCTGCATCCATATATTGAAGAGATATTTGATGAAGATACAGAGCTTGCCAAGAAGTTTTATAAATTTAAAAGAGAACACGTTACTAAGACAGCTATGGATAATACAGGAGATAAAGGTCCGGAGATTACTGTTAATAATATTGTTAAGATAGTTAATCAGATAGACCTGAGGATGAGAGACTCAAAGAAGCATTTGTAAAGATAGAACATGAGAAGAAGCAGGAGACAGAAAAGCGTTGCTAAGAGAAGAAGGTTTGAGCCGTTTAAACAGCTTGGCTCTTTATGGTATTTAAGGCTGATACATATATCGACTTAAGCAATCTTGCAATGCCTGATGCTTTCAGAAAAGCCACAGGGTACATATATTCATGGGTTAAGTCAAGATATGAGGATGTATTCACAGATTTACCTGAGAGTGCAGAAACTTATGTTAATGCAGAGCCTGGATATTCAGTTAATCTTTCGTATGATGCAGAAAATGTGTATTTTTCTGAAAAAAAAACACATCTTGATACTAAGATACCAACAAGAGTATGGATATTGAAGCGGTTATATGCAGGAAGGTGACAGACTGAAATTACTTGGTATCTAACAGATATGCAGAACCAGCAGACAGATACAGAGATAATGAAAATGTTCTGTTTTCAAGACCTAATTTGTTTGGAGAGATTGCAGACAATATAGGAATTGTTGATGGGAAAGAATGAGGGAGTCTGTAAGATACGTTGAGGACAGCAAGGATTACGATGATCTTTTACAACACTGATTGCAGAGGAAGAAAGAACATTTCCTGTTATAGTATTTATGGCAAGTGATGGCAGATGGCTTGATAAATTTGATATGAACTATTTCGCTTATCTTGTGGGTTATTATGCACATATCAAGATGATAAGAAGCCCCTTATGAATCACGAAAATTTGCTAAGATTACGGCCTTAAGATAGATGAATGTGCAGATTCGATAACAGTATTTTTATCCTGGAAGAGAGCCTTATACAAGCTACAAGACAGATATATTCCATACAACATTTGAAGTTATTAAGGTTGAAAAGAGAAAATATTGAATGAAAAATGGCTGCAGGGCATACAGAAGAAAGCTTGTTTCAGAAATAAGAGAGAATAACGTACTTTAGTAAGTGTTAAATTAGGAGAGAACAGAATGGATAAATGTGTCCTGATAGTTGATGATAATGATTTTAACAGGGAACTTGTAAAAGATATTCTTGAAGACGAGGATATAACAGTTTATGAGGCAGAAGATGGCAGTTCGGCGATTGAACTGCTTTTGAAAGTGAACAGGCGGACGACATAGATGTAGTTCTTATGGACATGAGAATGCCGGGAATGGATGGCATAGAGACCACTAAGATTATAAGGACTAAGAATGGAAAATGTATGGGAAAGTGCCAATAATTGCAATGACAGCAGATGGTTTTGAAACAGATATAGGTATGCTGCAAAAAGGCAGGCATGAACGGACTTATATCTAAGCCTGTGGATGTGAATACATTGGTAGAACATATAACAAAACTGGCAGGGGTGGTAAACACTCTGCCAGTTTTGCGTGTATATTATCTTGATTCACCCATAAAGAAGAGTGCAACTGTTCCAGGACCGGAATGTGTTCCGATTGTAGGACATATATAATTAATCCATATGTTATCTATGCCGAATCTTTCTTTAACAAGACCTGCTACGAACTGTGCATCTTGTAAGCAGTCACCGTGACTGATGAATACAACATCATTCTTATCTCTGTATGAACCAATATGTTCCTCCATACGGTCAACTAAAGCAATAAGTGATTTCTTTCTGCCACGGACTTTTCCTATATTAATAAGTCTGCCTTCATTATCTACATGAAGGATTGGCTTGATGTTGGCAAGCGTACCGATAATGGCAGTAGTCTTAGAAACACGACCTCCTCTGTATAAGTGGTTAAGGTCATCAACCGTAAAATTATGTACTACATTAAGCTTATGATTGTTGACAAAATCTATTATTTCATCCATAGATTTTCCTGATTTCTTCATCTCAACAGCTTTATACACGATAAGACCTTCACCCATTGAAGCAGCTAATGAATCTACTACAACGATTCTAGCTCCCGGATGTTCTTCCATAACTTCATTGGCTGCTATGCAGGCGTTATTGTAACTGCTTGAAAGTGCAGATGAAAATGCAATGTGAAGAATATCAAAGCCCTCATTGATACGCTTTTCAAATATTGTCTTTACAATCCTGCGGATTACATGCCATAGTTGTTGGCATCTCGCCGTTACGCATGCGGTCAAAGAATTCCTTCTCAGGCATAATGTTATTCGTTCCGTAGATTACTTCACCAAATGCATAAAAAAGAGTGTGGATATCAATGTTGTTTTCCTTTTTAACATAACTTGCAGGTAAATCGGCAGTTGTGTCAGTTGATATAAGAAAATCTTTCATAAATGTCAGATCCTTTCTTGATTTATTTTTCTGTATTATAATATCATTAATGAAGTGATATTCCAAGATATAAGATTAATTGCATTGTAATAAATTTTGCGAATAAATTTTAATAATGGGGTTGACATATATTGTTTAGGATGATATCATACAATGGTTGCAAAGCAAAGCAGAGTATCCACTCTCACCTCAGCGCATAGGGCGACTCGGGTTGATATTTAAGAATTACACATAATATAGGATTGTGTTTTGATTAAAGAAAGTGGATAGCTGAGCTATTCACTTTAATTTTTTATATGGGGTGTACCGCTATTAACGAGTTAATGATTAACGAACAGATCAGATGCAAAGAGGTTCGTGTTATTGGAGAAGAAGGACAGCAGCTTGGAGTTATGGCATTAAGAGATGCTTTTAAACATGGCTAAGGATGCAGGAGTAGATTTGGTAATGGTTTCCGCCATCAGCTAATCCACCTGTATGCAGAATTGTAGATTATGGCAAGTTCAAAGTACGAACAGCTCCGCAGGAAAAGGAAGCTAAGAAGAAGCAGAGAACAATAGAAGTCAAAGAAGTTCGTTTGTCACCTAACTATCGATGTTAATGATTTGAATACTAAGTGTAATTCAGCAAGAAAGTTCATTGAGAAAGGTAACAAGGTTAAAGTATCATTAAGATTCAGAGGAAGAGAAATGGCTCATATCGACTCTACTAAGCATATATTAGAGGATTTTGCAGAAAAGCTTAGCGATATAGCTGTAATTGAGAAGGCTCCTAAGATGGAAGGCAGGAGCATGATGATGTTTTTAACTGAAAAACGTTAAAATAAATAACAACTCCAACAAACATTTTTAGGAGGATTATTATGCCAAAGGTAAAGACAAAAAGAGCAGCTGCAAAGCGTTTTAAAAGTAACTGGAACAGGTAAGTTAAAGAGAATGAAGGCATACAAGAGCCATATTCTTACAAAGAAGTCTACTAAGAGAAAGAGAAATCTTAGACATGCAGCTATGACAGACGCAACTAATGTAAAGACAATGAAGAAGATTATGCCTTATTCTAAGATTAATGGTATAACAACATTTATTTAGAGATATAGTTTAAGGAGGAATTTATAAAATGGCAAGAATTAAAGGCGGTATGAACGCAAAGAAGAAGCATAATAGAGTATTAAAGCTCGCTAAGGGTTATAGAGGAGCTAGATCTAAGCAGTACAGAGTTGCTAAGCAGTCTGTAATGAGAGCTCTTACAGAGAGCTACAAGGGTAGAAAGCAGAGAAAGAGAGACTTCAGACAGTTATGGATCGCAAGAATCAATGCTGCAGCAAGAATGAACGGTCTTTCATACAGCAAGTTTATGTATGGTTTAAAGTTAGCTAACATCGACCTTAACAGAAAGGTATTAGCTGAGATGGCTGTTAACGATGCAGAAGGATTTGCTAAGCTCGCAGAGGTTGATAAGTCTAAGCTTGCATAATTGATTATATATTATATATCAGAGATAATAGGCTGTCGTGAAAGCGGCAGTCTTTTCTTTTTAAAATGTATGATATTTCTGTGAACTAATATGAACAGATATGGATAAAATCTCTTTATGTGATATAGTATGAAAGTCAATTTTTTTACTTCTGTATAAAGAAGTAAGAGCGGGAGGTTTATTGTGAGAAAAAGTTTTTTTAAGAAAAAGCATCAATAGTTTTATTATCAGCAACAATGCTTATGGCAACTGCATGTAATAAAGAGATTGAAGTAAAATACGATTATAATGTTAATGATTATGTACAGCTTGGGGAAATATGAGGATATAGCTGTAACAGTTGATAAAACATCTATAGAGAATCAGCTTGTTGATGATAAGATTGCTGAAGATATAGAGAATAATACTACTTATTCAGAAGTCAGCAGCAGAGGTGCTGTTGATGGAGATCAGATACTGGTTATGTTGCTACAAGTTCGGGTTCACAGTCAACAGGGCTGTCTAATACAGATGGTGTTACAATGATACTTTTGGCAAAGATAAACTTGACTTGATATAGAAGAGCTTGATGAAGCACTCTATGGAATGAAGGCTGAGACTGACTAAGGTTATGGTAATCGACTTGCCGGAAACATATAGCAATACCGTATATGCAGGAACTAAAGTAGTGTTTGAGCTTACAGTGCAGACGGTTTCACAGCCTAATGTGCCAATGCTTACTAATGCATATGTTAAGGAAACATTTGATATGATACAATCGAAGAATATAGAGCTTCTGTTAAAGATTCATTAGCATCTACAATCGATTCTAAGGTTGATGATGAGATTCAGAAACAGGTTCTTTCAACACTTCAGGATACATGTAAGCGGTAAGTGGTTATCCAGATACACTGCTCAGTACATTACGAGACAGATATGACCAGTCTGTCGGATTCTATGCTGATTTTACTAACCAGTCAAAGGAAGAGTATTGCCAGCAGTTATATGGAATGTCATATGATGATTTCATTAAGAAGTCAGCAGCACAGCAGCTTATTATGGAAGCAATCGTGAAAGATCAGAAGTTCTCTATGAGAGAATATGATTACAAGGGCGATCTTGATGAATTCGCAGGAGACAATGGATATTCTGATGAGAATGCATTTGTTGAGAAATTCGGAAAAGATAGTGTAGTTAAGGCTATGCTTGTGCAGAAGGCACAGGATTATGTTATTGAGCATGCCAATATTGCGTATAAGTAAGAAGGAATTCAGGTAGTGTGTGGGAACCGGCAGCATATTATTGTGCGAGTCCTCATGGCGGCTGCACCTAGTGGGAGTAAATGCCGCTATATACAGAGTTTATTACGGTGAGAAAACAAACGCGCTTCGCTTGAACGAGTTTTCTCTCACCGCTCTTTTGTATAGAGCGGCATTACTCCCACACGGTTCGCGCCTTAAATCGGACTCGCACAATAATATGCTGCCGGTTCCAATCTACGTTAATTCTTTCTTGCCTTGCTTATGCCTTCGGCATGTTGCAAGGCGGGCTGTTGATGTGACCGGGGTGGCTATGAAATGTGGTGGGATAAAAAAATCCATCTTGCTTATGCCTTCGGCATGTTGCAAGGCGGGTTGTTGATGTGTAACCGGGGTGGCTATGAAATGTGGTGGGATAAAAAATCCATCTTGCTTATGCCTTTGGCATGTTGCAAGATGGATTTTTTTACTTTGTGCCTGTTGAGCCGAAGCCGCCTTCGCCTCTTTCTGTGTCGTCAAGCTCTTCTACTTCGTTGAATGATGCTGTGATGTATGGTGCTAAGACTATCTGAGCGATTCTGTCTTTTGGTTCTATGGTTACAGGTTTATCTGAATGGTTGTGGAGGGCTACTATGATTTCACCTCTGTAGTCAGAATCTATTACACCTACTTTGTTGGCTGGGGCAAGACCTTTTTTTGCATGCCATTCCGCTTCTTGCATAGATTAGCCTACGAGTCCTGTTGGTATCTCCATTGCTATTCCTGTTTTGATGAATTCAGTTGTGCCTTTATGATAACTGTTACAGCTTCGGCATTCCTGAGTAGAGGTCTGCTCCGGCTGAGAATTCTGTTCCGTATGTTGGGATACAGGCGTTAGGATTTAATTTCTTAATATTAACTTTCTGTGACATTGTGTAAACTCCTTTTTATTATTAATCGTACAGAAGTACGATATTACCTGATTCGAGAGATTCTTTTACAAGGATTGTCCTCTGATTAGATGAACCCTTGAACTGAAGCATCATATCCTTCTTGTTTCTTCATATTTGCCGTCAACTATGACGTCAATGTATTGAAGCATTTCTTTAGTTTCTTTCCATTCATTGCACATTCTTCCAACAATATCCTTGTCAAACAGATATCCTGTAAAGCACCATATACTCAGGTCAGGGATATATTCTGCGTACTTCCCTCAGCAAAGGAAGGAGTACCTGCTGGTTGCTGTGTTCAAATGGTTCACCTCCCAGAAGTGTGAGCCCTGTAACATAGTCTGGGGCAAGGGGAATCAATGATTTCTTTGATTGTATCGTCTGTGAAGTCCCTGCCATAATTAAAGTCCCATGCAATTTCGTTAAAACAACCTTTGCATCGGTGTGTGCATCCGCTTACAAAGAGATGTACGCACCCCTGTCCGTTAGCAATATCACAGGTTTTTATCTCGGCATAATGCATAATATAAACCTTCTTTCTAAAAGTTGCAATAAATCTGTATTATTAGCAAATAATGACATCTTATCACATGAATTACAGAATTATGAATGCTATATTAAGACTATAGCAAATGATTTAAATCTGTTGTACAATTATAGCAGATTTGCTCGTGACAAACAATGGAGGGTACATATAATGAAAATTTATTTTGACAAGCTTTACAGGTATGACAGATTACAGGAACCGGCAGGCATAGCACTTCCTTTTAAGGAAGGAGAGTTAAAGACTGCTGACAGGATAGCTGCTATTACACAGAATGGCAGAAAATGCATGGTTCAGCCGAAGGTTACATCGAAGCATGCAGATGGAAGCATAAGATACCTGTATGTGGATTTTCTTGCTGATATTCCGGCTAATAAGGGCGCAGTGCTTGAGTTTGGAAAAAAAGAGTCTGATGGAAGCTGCGAAGAAAAGGGAGTATCTGTTACTCAGACTGGACAGGGGCTGTGTGTTGACACAGGCTGTGTTACATTTACAGTAAAGAATAATTCCCAGAATATATTTGAAACACTTGATGATGGAAGAAAACATTATACCGCTCAGAATTTTGTAGGACCATATCTGAAAGATGATATGGGATTATACGACATTAATATTGGCGAGTGGAAGATTATAGACGCAGGTCCTGTAAAATGTGTAATCAGAGCTAAAGGAAGTAACATTCTTAATAATAAAAAGTTGATTTTGAGATAACACTTACATCATATGCAGCTAAGTCATGGATTGATGTTTCATACAGAAATTATTAATACGACTTATGATGAACTTCATATCAAATCACTGGTATTTTTATGCAAAGCCTGATGAGACAGTCACTGCAAGTGATGATTTGTTTGATATGCACATTAATATGGGTAATGATTCTACCGGATGTGGAGATGTACTTACGGATAATTCTAAAAGAGAATGGACCTGTTTATCACACAAGAGGAACCGGGGAATTAGAGATGATATCTGGCAAAGCACCTGTTTCCAATGTAAGAACACTTGTTGGAAGCTCTAATTATAAGACTGATTTCTATATTGGAAGAGATGGAGTGCAGGTTAATAAGATTATCGATGATGCATATCTTGTAAAGGAAGCAAATGAACATTTTGCAGAGGTATTCTATGGTACATTTTTTTGCAGATTATACTGATGGAAATGATGGATTGTGTATAACTGTATATCAGGCACAGCAGAATTATCCGAAGGCAGTTAAGGCATATGACGGCGGAGTAGCTGTTATGCTTGTTCCAGAGGATATTGGAAATGTTGTTATGCAGTCTGGTATGGCAAAGGAACAGAGATTCCTGATGCATTTCCATGAACCGGATATGCAGATGTGGGAGCTTGATAACAGAAGTACAATATACCAGATGCCTGACAGACCATGCATAGCACCAGAGGAATTCAAGAAGGCAGAAGTGTGTATGGATGTATTCCCTGAACATCTTGTGAATGAAGTTGAAATCGCACTTATTGCAAGGGCTGATAATCATTCAAGATGCTACGGCATGCTGAATTGGGGCGATTCTATTGATATGGGATATACTTTACAGGGAAGAGGTGGCGGAAAGCCGGTCTGGAGCAACAATGAATATGACTATCCGCATTCCTGTGCTCTTATGTATGCAAGAACTGGAATCAGAAGATTCCTTGACTATTTAATAGTTTCAGCAAAAGCATCAGATGGATGTTGATGTATGCCATTACAGCAAGAATCCATTAAGAATAGGTGGACAGTGGGAACATACAGCAGGTCATTGTAAGAATGGAATAATGGTATGCTCACATGAATGGGTTGAAGGAGTGATTGATTACTATCATTTTACAGGTGATGAGAGAGGTCTTGAGACAGCTATAAGTATAGGTGATAACATATTAAGACTTCTGGATACACCAATGTATGCAAAACCGGGAGAAGCCAATGCGAGAGAAACTGGCTGGGCTTTACGAGCACTTGTTGCATTATATGTGGAGACAAGAGATGAAAAATGGCTTGCAAAATGTGAGTGGATTATTGACAGCTTTAAGATATGGGAAGAGGAGTATGGCAACTGGCTTGCTCCATATACGGACAATACTCTTATAAGAGTAGGATTTATGATATCAGTAGCTGCAGGAAGCGTAATGAGATATTACAGGGTATTCCCAAGAGAAGATATTAAGCAGATGCTTATAAGAGCAATTGATGATATTGTAGAGAATTGTACTCTTGATAATGGATTATTCTATTATAAGGAGCTTCCTTCACTTTCAAGGAATGGAAATAACACACTTCTTCTGGAATCACTGGCAATTGCCTATGAACTTACAGGTGATAAGAAATATCTTGAGTATGGTTTCAAAACATTTGAAACTAATATTAATAACACAGGCAGGGCAGGAGTTGGTTCTAAAAAGGTTATAGATGATGCTGTTATTGTTTCTGGTGACAGTACGAAAGGATTTGCACAGAGTTTTATACCACTTGTTACATATTATAAGGCACTTGGAGATACAGGATTAATTAATAATGTAAAGCTGTATTGATAATTGAGATAAAGGTGCATACAGAGTTTAATACGGTGAGAAAAGCAAACGCGTTTCGCTTGGGCGGGCTTTCTCTCACCGTTCTTTTGTATATAGCAGCATTAACGCCCTCACAGCTTGGAAAAGTCGCAGATATTTACTGGTTTTTTTATGTAATATATAGTATAATCTTTCAAAAGTGTTTGTAATTGACGGAAAGGTGGTTTTTATGAGAATCGGAATAAGAGCACATGATGTTGCATACGCTCCATTAGAGGAGCTTATACCTAATATACATGCACAGGGTTTTCACTGTATGCATATTGCACTCAGTAAGTCTATTAAGGAGTTTAAGCCGGGCGTGGAGACTATGACTCCGGGACTCGCTATGTATATTAAAGAATTATGTGCAGAGAATAAGGTTGATATAGCAGTACTTGGCTGTTATCTTAACCTTTGCAATCCTAATCCTGAGAAGCATAAGGAGATAGTTGAGAAGTATAAGGCACATATAAGATTTGCAAGTATTCTTGGCTGTGGAGTTGTTGGTACTGAGACTGGTGCGGTTAATGAGGAGTATAAGTATGAGCCGGCTAATCACAGTGAGGGAGGCACTTCAGTGCTTTATTGATAATTTAAGACCAATAGTTAAATATGCTGAACAGTTTGGTGTCATTGTAGCAATTGAGCCTGTATGGAAAGCACATTGTAACACTGTCGAACGTGCAAGGAAAAGGTGCTTGATGCTATTGATTCACCTAATCTTCAGATTATATTCGACCCGGTTAACCTGTTATGTGTTGATAATCTTGCACAGCAGGATGAGATTATTGAGAAAGGCATTTGAACTGTTATTAAAGGATATATTGCTGTTGTTCACTGCAAGGATTATATTGTTGAAGGCAGTGAGCTTAAGTCAGTGGCAGCAGGTACAGGAAAAGGGTAATCCGGTGACCGGAGGAGGTCTTAATTATCCACTTCTGTTAAAGAAGATTAAGGAGCATAAGCCATATGTACACTGCACACTGGAAAATACTGTTCCTGAGAATGCAGTGGCTACAAAGAGAATTTATGGAAAGAACATATGCCAGTGTATAAATAATGGGCTTAAGAAAACTATAACGCTGGACAATTACCAGAGAATGGAGGCACGTATGCCAGAGAATATAGAGTTCTAAAGGCCAAGATAACAAAACAATCAGGTTGAAAGAGCGGTGGATACACCAGCAGATTTTACAAGTCCTGAGGAATTATATAAGGATCTTATTGCAGCTATAAAGAAATACCACCCATCTACAGATCTGTCTGTATCGAGAAGGCATACGAGACCGCAAAGAAAGGCACATGAGGGACAGTTCAGAAAATCGGGTGAGCCATATATAATCCACCCTTTATGTGTTGCTATTATTCTGGCTGAATTAGAGCTTGATAAGGAGTCAATTATTGCAGGTCTTCTTCATGATGTTGTTGAAGATACAGTTATGACAAGTGAAGATGTTGCAAAAAGAATTTGGTGATGAGGTAGCACTGTTAGTAGATGGTGTAACAAAGCTGACACAGCTCAATTACCAGCATGATAAGATTGAGGTCCAGGCAGAAAACCTTAGAAAAATGTTCCTTGCAATGGCAAAGGATATAAGAGTTATCCTATAAAGCTTGCCGACAGGCTTCATAATATGCGTACAATGCAGTATCAGTCGCCGGCAAAAGCAGATTGAAAATCAAGAGACAATGGAAATATATGCTCCAATAGCCCACAGGTTAGGTATTTCAAGATTAAGGTAGAGACTTGATGATTTATCAATGAAATATCTTATGCCTGATGTATATAATGATCTTGTTGAACAGGTCAACTTAAACAGACCAAGGCAGGGAAGCATTTATAAAAAGCATAATTAAAGGGGTCGATCATGCATATAAGCAATGCTGGAATTGAGGCAGAGATTGACGGAAGAGTAAAGCACTTCTTTTCTATTTACAGAAAGATGGTCAACCAGAATAAGACAACTTGACCAGATTTATGATATTTTTGCCGTAAGAATCAAGGTTGACACAGTAAAAGACTGTTATGCGGCACTTGGTGTAATACACGAAATGTATAAGCTATTCCAACGTTTCAAGGATTATATCGCCATGCCTAAGCCTAATATGTATCAGTCGCTTCATACAACATTGATTGCTTCTAACGGACAGCCGTTTGAGATACAGATAAGAACTTACGAAATACAAAGCAATACGTAACTGG
>VOFK01002756.1_pt1 | contig 38558 bp, 63 predicted proteins | sample 5384121 | NCBI WGS metagenome assembly VOFK01 (sample SAMN12384730, study PRJNA508395) | human gut metagenome | isolation source: healthy gut J | host: Homo sapiens | reverse complement strand
ATCGGTATGCTGATTTCAGTTACGTATTGCTTTACGCTTGAAAGCATCTGTGGTGTGGTGATATAACCCGGGCACCATAGGTGTATCTCTGGCCAATGATGGTGGACTCTATTCATACCAACCGGTCCTCACGTCTATAATCATGGCTATTTTGCCGCTTAGATCTCAGCCACATGTTACGCAAGCCTCTGTTGAGGCTCGGTGCCAGATTGGCTGGCGCCCGCGATAAGATTGGCTGCTTCTTCTTATGAGATCTAGTGCTATAGGATGATTCGACTTTGCAACCACTATTATGTTCTACTAGATTATTCTTTCGGATATGTTGCGGGTTGGAGCAAAGAATAAGGAATTACCGGAGTTAAACGCTTCCTTGACACAATACAAAACGGCGAATGAAATTATATTAGAGCATTGACGAGTATTATAAAGAGCTTGCAAAGGATGATTGAGCAGACCGAACAGGAAACGGATTATACACAATTTACGGGCTGGGATTTTAACGGCGGATACGCTGCAATCAATACAGACGCTAATTATTCTGCAAGTATTTTTAATGAAAAGCCGGACGATAATATCCGCGCCGAATTAAAGGCAAACGATTTTCATTGGGAGCCGAAAATAAAAGCGTGGCAGCAGCCATTAACAGGCGAAGTCCTTAACGCTGCTGACAAGGTGGAGTATATCAGACCATGAGACGGTACATTACCGTCTGAATTTCAGAAACGAAACGAGGAACCGGCGAAGATAGCCGAACAGGGACGGATTTTCTGAATTGTCGGACGCAGACGCGGCAGACGGCGCAAAAGATATTTGAGCCGGAGGACAATTCCAAAGACACACCTACCATTGACGAGCTTGAAGCAAAAGGCGAAGAATGGCGAACCTGTCGCTATTATGGATATTATCGCGGCAAATGAAGCGGAAAAAGTTAAGAAAGGCAAAACGCCTTCCAAAAATGAGACATCTAAGAAAAAGCCGTCAATCAAAAAGCAGTTGGCGGAAGCAAAGGCGCAGAGCAGATAAACAGCCGCAAAAATCCGAAAAGGTCAAAAAATGCGGCTTTGGAGGTTTAAGCTATGCGTAAGTTTGAAAATGGGATATTATAAATTCGCTGCGCCGAATAATGAACATAAATACAGAGCATTACAAAAATGATTTTTTTCTTGATGTTGATACAATACATACGGCAGCGTTAAGCGACAGTGCAGAAGATAAGTATTTACTTTTTATGTCGCGTCTGAACGGTACATACTGTTATTGTGAAACGGACGTCTTTACAAAAGATACATCAGCATATAATACTTGGACATACTATGGCGAACAGGCACACGACAATATTATTGCCTATGCTATTAAAATAACGGGTTTTGAAAATGAAGTCATCAAGGGCAATCTTTATGAATTAGATTATCCGAAGCATTTTAAACACGTTATAAATGTTTCGGTGTGTGCCGATAGTGTTTCCGCTGATGAAGAATTAAAATTTACTCTATCGTGCGAGCATAAACGACTTGAAAAGCTGAAATGCGGCAATATTGGACAATCATATTGCGGATTTGTCAAAAAAGAAAATCAAGGCGCAGCTTGATAAAATGACGGAAGCTGAAAAGGAGGATATTATAACCCACGTCGAATTAAGCAAAGATTTTGGCGAAGCAGATTTACTAACGCAGGCAGATATTGATTTATACAATGCCATAATTGCAGAACGGACAGCGAAAAAAGCCATCAATCAAAAAAGCAGCTTGCGGAAAACAAGGGTAAATCGAACCGATGAAATCAAAAACACAACAACAAAAGGAGGATATTTTACTATGACATTTTCACAGGACGAAATAAATTTGATGTGTATTTATGATACATCTGATAAGACGGAGCTTTTTAAAAGAGCTCCGTTTTTCTGTTCCGTACATTGAAGATACGGAATTAAAGGAAATTACGGAAACGGTTATTGACAAGCTGGAGCGTATGACGAATGATGAATTTTCTAAGCTGGAGCTTGAACCTGATATTGATATGGAGGATTAGCCTATGGCAGATGAAAAAGATTTTAGAGAGCCGGACGGTGCTACTCAGGATTACGAATTAGACGAAGTATTTGAACTTGCTTTTTGAAATAGACGCATTTTTTAAGAGCGCATAATTTGAAATACAGGACAAAATTTCCTATGGAACAAAGGCAGCGTGAAATACTTGCGGATAAAATGTTAGAAAGCGACACATTTTATATTAAACATCTCATATCTTCCGTATTGGGACACGAGGGCGACGCACTGATGAACCGCCTTAATGCTTATGAAACGGAATTTAGAAAAAATCAATATTCTGTCTATCATCTGAAATCGGATTATGACAAAAAATGCGGATATAGCTTAAAAGTCTGAAAGAGAAAAAAGGAAATTATATAAATAAGGATATATGAGATTGTTCGTTCCGAACCGCTTGAACAGTATAAAACGCCTATGGAAATAGACGTAGGCTTAATGATAAATAAAGCCGCCGGCGCTGCTGTTTATCAGCCTGATTTAAGGGATATTATCGTCATAAATTATGACGGTCAACAAAAGGCATATTTCAAAGGATTAAAGGAATATACAGAAGCTCCCGAATTTACAGGGGTTCATATAACATCGGCGGCATTAAATAATTATAAAGGTCTGACGGCTTTTCTCGGAAAAGACGGTAATGTTTATTTGGGAAAAAAGTGAACGCAATCTATATAATTCCGAAAAAATCATTGCCGTTTTATAACAATTCGATAATTTCCCTTAACCTTTATTTCCGATAATAAAAAAATGTTCTCTTTCCTATGCGGTTCTGGCTGGGTATTATCTCAATCTGAAATGATAGAAAACGGAGCTTTTACAAAAAGTGATTATCAGGAATTTGCGAATTGCAAAAAAGGTGTATTATCAAAATTTGAGCCCATACGGGAAATAACCTTTAATGGTGAACCGTTCAATTATCCCGATTACAACCGTAATATTGAACAGACAGCCGAAAAACAAAAAAAAAATGAAAAAGGAGTGTTAAAAAATATGAAATGACTATAAATTTGCAGCTTTTTATCGTCAACCGTTCCGAATATGACAACGGAAACAGAGAAACAAGCGGTACGGAACTGTCTTTCCCGACAGACGCGGAAACGGTAAAGCGGACATTTGCAGAAATCGGCTTACCTGAAAACGCAAGCCCTGATACATACTTTTTGATGATTACGCTTGCGGCAATGATGATTTAAAAAAGTGTTTAACTATGTATGAAAGCGTTGACGCGCTAAATTATTTTGCTATGCGTATATCGGAATTGGAAGATACTGAAATGACCGTTTTTCAAACCGCGCTTAAAGCCGGCGAATGTAAAAATATAACGGACGCAATAAATATTACATACAATATGGAGTATTATAATATTGTTGACAATATATCTAATTGGGCAGATTACGGAAAGTATATTGCACACCGAGATATGCTTGATGAAAGAAATATGAATTATGAAGAATACGGCAAACATCACGCATACGATCATGGCGGATATTTGCTTTTGACGGTATTGTCTTAGAAACAGGCTGGACGGAGTTTGACAAAGTGTATGACGGTAAAAACATACCTGACGAATATCGCGTTACCGTACCTACGGAGCCGCAAAAAAATGACCGTTCTAATTGTGCCGCCTATGCAGGAGCCTTATATAAAGGAAATTTCGACAGGTCTTGAAGCCCTCCAGAAAGAGGTTGGCGGCAGAATTGAAGTTGTATATCCGTTTGCGGAGCCTGTCGGTCTTATTTGTAATGACGAGGGCAAAAATGAGAGAATGGAATTAAACCGTGCGCTTTATGACGCAGAGGATAATATGTACGATATTATCGCAGGAACATTTGTATTAGCAGGATTATCTGGCGACAACTTCGGCAGCCTTGATAAAGACCAGATAAAAGCAGTTTTCAGAGCGTTTTGCTAAACCTGAAATGTTTATGAGAATTAACGGAAAAAAATAACGGCGGTCGAGGTCAAGCCCTCAATTAAAGCAAAGTTAGACAGATTGCCAAAAAGGAACAAACAATACTGATAAGCCGCAGCCGCAGAAAAAGCCGCGTGAGGAAACGCTATGAGTGATATTATACGAATGACGCCCGAACAGGCGCGGCGGAGCCGAGCATTGATAAAAAATCAATGCTGTAATTATGACAACGGAATTGTATTTTACTTGATGACGGCGAGCCTTGCGTCTGCCCTCAAAGTATTTCATATTCACTTAATTGTAAATGGTTCAGAACAGCGGTTTTGCCGAATGATAAGGAATTGTACATAAAGCTGATGAAGCCGAAGAACAGGAAAAAAATGTACGGTTTGCGGTAATGAATATACGCCGACAGGGCGCAATTCAAAATATTGTGATAAATGCCGCCGAAAGATACGATTGCGTAAAGACGCTGAACGGAAAAGAAATAAGCGGTCTATGTCCGCATTTTAAGGGAATAAAACCGCATAAAATCAAGTGTTTCAAAGCCTAAAATTGATAAAGTAATGATAGCATATCAAATACCCCTTAAAATAGGATTGAAAACGCGGACATTTTATATTAAATATAGATAGAATAACTGTTATATTAGCCGTTATTCCTGTCTTATTTTTTTGATGTAAAAAAGGTATTTACAATAATAGTAATTTATGATATATTTATAAATGCGAAAACAATTTTTATATTTATAGCTTTTTTTTGCATACAATTTTTTTTTGGCACGAAGAAAAAACATTTTTATCATATGATAAAAAATGCGTACTTTTTTAATACTTTGTGCCATATGTTACAACGTATATTGAAAGTATAAAAAATTGTTTTCGCAGACAATAGAGTATCGCATTTTTTGTGCGTTGCCTCTATTGAAGCGACGCACTTTTTATTATGCAATTTTATTTAATGAAAAGAGTTGTAACATATGGATTTAAAATCTACCCTATATCAAAAATTATCAGAACAAGATAAACAAAACATAAAAGAATTAACGAATAAATATAAAACATCTGATTATACACTAGCAGAAATTTTTAATGTAAAATCCGAAATCTACAAAAACATTCCGCTCTCACAACTTTGTTTGTCTGCAAGAGTCGTGTCTGCTATTATACGATTTAAAAATATTATTGATTTAGAAAAACTACTAAATTTGACTTTGCCGCAAATATGGGGAATAAAGAATTTGGGTGAAATTGGGATTAACGAATTAGTATTACTTATTCAAAAATATATAAATGACCATACTCCTAAAACGAAGAATAGTGTACAAAAGCCAACAAACGAAGAAATCCAAAATTTGCTCAATGCCATACATTCACAAGGACGTAGCGTAAGAGAAGTTACCGAGTTGTTAGAAAAGAATATTATATAGTCAAAGAGAAAAAGGAAGCATAACCGCTTTGGTTATGCTTCCTTTGTAAATCCTTTTTTGCATAACTCTATTGCTGCGTCTTTTTTCTGCTTGTGTAAAAGTATAATCCAACGAATGCCAATTACCGTTAAAATCCACATAATACAGTTGTTTTATCATATTCGGACGATATAACATATTTGTCCTCGTCAGCGTGATATGAAATCTCTATTCCAAAACAATCCTCTTTATAATACTTTCCGTCTATTTTTCTTTGCTTGGGCTACATATTTGCTTGGAACATCAGTAACCAATATTGCGAAAACCTTTATATCGTCTAAATCATCACAATTATCTATTTCTTCAATTTTCATTTTACGGCAGCCTCCAATAACAATTTCCTTTGCGACTGTAAACATTTCCATTCCGACAGCGGGAATATCTCGATAACAGGTATCAAGTGAAAATTGCTCGTCATAATTAAATGACGTGTCTGCTGATTGATAGATTTTCTCATAAGCCGTTTTTGTTGCAGTGTCAATATCCATACCGTTCTGAACCGCTGTAATCACATCTGCAATCAATACCTTTAATTCTTCCTCCGCTTTTTGCGTATGCGTCAGGTCTTAACTGTTTATCCCTCATAACGCGGATTGCGTTCTGCGCGATTGGCGATAAGATACCGTAACCGTTACCGTCTGTCTGATTTGCCATTACAGCCTTGCGGATTTTTGTATTAGCATATCCGGCAGCTAATGTAACCGAGCTTGCCCGTCTGCACTTCATCAAGAATATCACCTACAATATTTTCAGTGATTTGGATTTGTGCTTCTGTCGCATTAAGCGGCGCGCTTTCTCTTGGAATCGGGGCGGCAAACGCTGTTGTCGCTGTCGCTGATAATGCAGCGATTAGTGTTAGTGTAATAATTTTTCTTTTTCATAGTGAAAACCTCCTGAAATTAAAATATATTTTCTCTATACTAATTATATCACTTACTATATGCCGCGCCCAGCCGGAAAAGCGCACAAGGTTTTAACATCAGCCTGTATAAAACGCCGAATGACTATTCTATCTGATTTTCTCTTGTCGGTTCGCTCCTTTGCGGAGTGTGCAGCATAGCGTCAACATTAGCTTTACAATATCAATTTCGGACACCTCTTTTTTCGTCTTTTCTGTAATCGGTATATAATTTCTGCCGCTGCTCCTCTAATTCCATACGCTGAACATTTACGCTTTCAAGCGTCGGTAATTTTCTATCGGTCTGCTCCTGCGATAAATATTTATGAGAAGCCTTAAATAAAATAATTTCCCGTTGGTGTTCCTTTTTTCAAACTTTGCCTTGTTATTCGACTTGACATATTTATCATATACAGGACGGAGCGCCTTATATGTGCTTATATGCTTTCGTAAAATATTTATGTCGTTCAAATTCCGTTCAACTGATTTGAACTTGTCGGCGGTATCGTCAAACTGTTTGCACGTTTCATCAATACGGCTTTCCAATTCCGAATAGCTGTTTATATTATGCTCGGTCAAATAATTAAGCGTCTTTGAAGCCTGTTTAAGATTATTGATTTTAGCCCAATGCTCGTAGCCCTTGCTTTCTTGCGCCTTAATGCAATTCTGAATATCAATAATAAGGCTGATACGGTTATCACGAATAATCGGCTTGCGTTTGCGCGATTTTTTCAATCCGTTTTGTAATTCCCTCAACACTGTATCTTTCGCCCAGCGTTTGAGCTTTCAGACGTATAAACCGTTCCTGCCCTTTGGCGCGGACAGATATATATTGACCTCGTTTTTATCTCATAGCCCTGTAATTCCATAAGACGCAAAAAATCCTCAAAATCTTTTTTACTTGCGGAATTATCTTGTCAATCTCGGTTTTCAGTTTCGCCCTCCAGCTTGTCGGTTTATTCTCATACTTGGTATTTTTATTTTTCCTTTCAGCGTTTGGTTCGACAACGGATAATCCGTATTCCTTGCATAGTCTGTCATTTATGCGGCGTGAATGGTTATACCACTTTTCATTGATGTGGATATGCTTGTAATCAACAAAACTGACGTCATTACAAATTATATGATTATGAATATCTCCCTTGTCAATATGCGTTGTCAAAATGTATTCAAATTTACCGCCCAGCAGTTCATCAGCGAAACGCTTTCCGATTTTCGTGAGCCTGTTCGGGTGTGGTTTCACCCGGCGAAAATGCCTGTATGATATGACGCGCGAGATGTTCTCCTTATTATATGCGTGTTCTCTTGTGCAATCAAATTCAATATCTGCAATTTCAGGAGTACAGGCGTATGCGTGAACAAGCAGCTTTGCGTCTGTCTTATCGGGATTTAAAATATAGTCAATGGCTTTTCTTAGGGTAGTGTCAATAGTATGGTTCGTTGTAATTGCCATATTTTATTTAACCTTTCTTGAATTTCCTTTATATCTTCCTCATAAATGGAGCCAGTTTCATTTACGCGCTTTGCAATTTGATTTATATTAACGCCGATAGAATGTAATTCCTTGTTCATTTCCTTAATGTTGGTTGTGTCAGTATAAATAATTAAACCGTCAATCGCCATTTTCCGTAAATACGCGCCTATCTGTCGTGTCGGTAGCTGCGCCATTTTCTGCTCAATTAACTGTTTTTCTTCTTCTGTTACTCTGAATTTGATTTGAATATTTCTTTTTCGCTTTTCCATATATTTACCTCCGTTTTTTATCTGGGTTTGGGATTTGTTCCCAAAAATTTTTTGTGACTTTTTTGCAAGGCATAGACAAACAAAAAATCGCCGTTCGGGTACCCGGCGGCTTTGCTTGCTGGTAGCAAAAACCCCTTATATATGGGTAACAAATAAAAATAAGTTTTTCTGCACATCTTTAATGAAAATATAGCAAAACAGTGTAAAAAAATCTTGACAATTTATAGCTTTTATAATAAAATTTATTTATTGTGATTGTGTTGTAATATACATAAAGATATTACGAATTTACTGAAAAAATATTTTTAATTTACATTGAAAGTGAGATGAAATAATGACACTGTGTATAGCTTTTATGTGATGATGATAAAATAGCCTTAAATAATGAGTTAAGGCTTATAAAAAGATGTTTTTAAATGAAAAGAAAATAAAAAACACTCAATCGACATTTTTAGTTCACCGCAAAATGTTGTTACAGTCCGACACTGTCTATGATATTATATTTTTAGACATTGAAATGGCTGAAATGGACGGTATTAGTTTAGCTGAAAAAATAAGTATAACAAATAAAAGCTGTTTATTCTTTTTTGTAACCAATTACGAAGCATATTTTGATAATGCGTCTAATGTGCGACCGTTCAGATTTTGGACAAAACCAATAGACAGGCGCCGCTTGGTCTATGGAATTGACTCAGCTATACAGGAGCTATACAAAAAATAATCAATTCATCAATGTAATGGTAAATTCGGAAAACATACAAATATTTATCAGTAATATTATTTACATATATGTTCAAAAACAAGAAAACACATATTATAACGACCAAAGGTGAAATTATTGTAAGTATTCCGTATCAGACGGTTTTTGAACAAGTAAAAGATTACACAAATTTTTTTGAGCCTTTTAGGGGATATTGTATAAATTTCAGTTATATAAAAAAGATATGGCAAAGATAAAATCTATTGCGGATATAGGGAGACAGAATATGAAATATATTTGTCGCGGCGTAAGCAAGAGGATTTTCAAAAAAACTTTGCTAAATGGATTGGAGAAAAAATAATGCGGATTGATTTAGGAATGGTATTAGCAATAATATTTGAATATATAATTTTTATTTATTATGCTGACACTTTTATTTTACAGAAAAAGAAATAAGTATCTTTTGTTATGCAATAATTGCATTAGTTTATATTGCTGATTTGTTTATATGTGCACGCGGAAAGATAGTTGTAAATACTTTTAACTTTTGTTGTAATACACCTTGTTATTTTTGGCGTATGTTATCGCATTAGCTGGAAAAGCGCATTGTTTCAAAGTATTTTTACTCGCGGCTATAACTTCGGCGTGTGAATTTTTTAGTTATATTTATTCCATATATTAGAATTATACCTGACAATACCATAGCAATGACATCTTCACAGTCGCTTATATTGACATTTGCAAGCAAACTCTTATATTTAATTGGAATAAATGATAATAAGCCGCGTATTCTGCAAAAAAACAGAAAAAATGTACAAGCTACCTCTCTTGGACTTTTATCTATTCCTATTTTGACTGTTATTATAATTATGCTTGTGATGAAAGTCAATACAACATCACACTTATTGTCATTGGTGTGCTTCATACTAATAATAATGAATATTATTATTTTTTTGCAATAAATCAAAAATTGATGATAATGGAAACAGAGAAAGCAGAGTTGGAAGCTCAGCAATTAAAAAGAAAAAAATTTGATTATGACGAATATATGATGTTAAAAGAAAATAATCAGCAAGCCTCAATACTTAATCACGATTTCAAAGAACATATAGGTGCTTTTAAGCTCTTTAATCGGAGCTGATAATGAAACCGCTCAGGAATATATAAAAAATCTATTTGCGGCAAATTTTTCTCAGCCTAAATTTATTGAATATTCAGATAATAAAATCTTAAATGTGCTTTTATCTAAGAAGAAAAAGAAGAATGTGAAAAATCAAAATATACAATTTTTGATAGATCCCATACGAGCCGAGCTGTCGTTTTTTAACGATATGGATATTGTAACTATATTTTCTAATTTAATAAATAATGCTATGGAAAGCTGCGCCCATTCATCAGAGAAAAAAAATTTATTTGAATATACATACTGAAAATCAAAATTTTATAGTTATAAAGATAGAAAATACATCAGATATAGAGCCTATTGTAATAAACGGCAGACTAAAAACTCACAAGGATAATGCGAAGCTGCACGGTATAGGAATGAACAGTATCAGCAGAGCATTATCAGCTTATAATGGTTCTTTGGATTGGAAATATAACAAAGAACAAAAAGATATTTTCCACAACGATAATAATACAAAATTTAACCGCTTAGGCAAATATACGACCGCTTAGGCAATTTGGGTTGACTTAAATAACATTATTTGCTAAAATAATTTCATCAAAAGAGAAGGAGGAATTTACTATGCTATTAAGTAGAGTAAAAAAAGTTGTGTCAAAAAGGAGCGTCATTTGCAATCAAGGCATTGCCTGTTATTGTACCTGCATTTCTTTTCTTTTTCACACAAACTCAACCTGCTGTATTGTAAACGGTCAGCCGACGCCGCCGAACAGCATAAAAAGTACAGAAAGTTTTAAGCTATGATACATAAAAAATTTCAGAGAAAGCAATTATGTATGCAATCCTCAATAACTACATAAAACAGGAACAATATGACGAATATGTATATGCCCTTGAAATTATCTTAAATATATTGATTACAGATATTACTATGATAATTATAGGACTTGCTATGGGTATGATATGGGAATGTATTTTATTCTGGCTCGTATATAAAATCTTGCGTAAATATTGCGGAGGGGGTATCATTTCTCAACATCGCTGAAATGTTATTTATCATCTTGCATTATGTGTCCGGTTGTATTGGCAGTTGTAAGGTATGTTCCGTACAGTATGACCGTATGGGGCTTGCTTACCTTAACAGCGCGCTGATAATACTTTCTATTCTTTCACCTGTTGAAGCGGCGAACAAGCCGCTTGACGAAAAAAAACAGCGGATATTCGGAATAACGGCGAGAATTTTAATAATCATAAGTGCGGTATGCTGGAGTGTAACAGCCATAGTCTTTCGTCAGCTTATATTATCTAAAATCATATCGCTTAGTATTATAAGTGTTGCTGTGTTTGTTATAGCCGGTAAAATGTATTTAACTGTACGAAAACACAATTAAGAATTACCCTTATCCAAAAAGGATAAGGGTAATTTTTAATCAAATTTTAACCGCTGGGGCAAATATACGACCGCTTAGGCAAAAGCTATTGACATCAAAATTTTCCTGCCGTATAATGCAGATATAAAGCAAAACAGCTTATTATATATCCCCTCACAACCAATCACAATATAGTATTCAATACTATGGGATATATGGTAAATTGTTTATGATTTATAAACAGGGATTGAGTACATACGAAACGGTGCATTGTCTGATACGGACAGTTTGTAAAATCTGAATATGCGCGATAAATGCTATTTCTCAATGTTAGTTTAGTGAGCTTATCACATAGGGGCAAACCCGATATTTTGATGCATATATCAAGCCGGCAAAATGATACGCGTATCGGCATAGGACGGTCTTATGGATTTTTTCTGTATGGATAATGCAAAGTTTCAAAAACAAAAAAACAAATATAATGCTGATTTTTATGTTAGACATAAAACAAGAGATACCCTCAATCTTAAATCTACGCACGCAAGCCTGATTAAAGATAAATAGAGTACTTCTCTTATTACCTCAGTATATACAAATTCCTTTGATTTGTCAAGTGATGTATAAGAGCTTGTTTTTATGAAAGCAGGCGAATTGGCGTTATGACAAGAAAGGACGATTTATTATGAAATTGAGAAAGATTATTACAATGGGTTTGGCTGCTATTATGGCAGTATCGGCTATGAGCATTTCGGCATTTGCGGCAAACATTCCTATGCGTTCTGAAGTGGACACAAAGCTGCATCAGCGGATAACCCAGTAACCTATCGTACCGAAGACGGAATAAAAAATCACGATTTATGACCCTAATATATCGCTTGATTTTGCAGAAAAAAAAGAAGAGCCGGAAATCGCATTAGCTAATGCGAGCGGAAGAGTTTATATTCCTAATATCCAAACAGGAGTAGGAAATAAGACAAACTCTTTCTCTGCTGACGGCAATAGCATTGTAAAATTTGGACTTTCAATATGGGAAGGCGGTCCTAAATACAATGTAGCATTATACAATTCAAAAAATGTTTGCTTGGCAGTAGCTGAAGATGTCCCTAAGAGCAGCGAGGGGTACACTTGATGGTACAGGAAGTGACGGGGATTATTACTTTAGAGTAAGCACATACTACACACCGCAGGTAATGCCTCATATTACGCATATACTATTTCAAAATAATACAACAGTTTATGGAGTATGCTTGTAAAGAGCATACCCATTTTAATTAAATATATATGTTCTCTAAATTTTATAGAAAGGATTATTTGATTTTGATGAAAGCAACAAAAAATACTTATTATTTATTCATTGATATTTATATTGTTAAACTCTACCATAGTTCTTGCTGAACAGCGTAATGGAATATATGAACCATTAGACTATCTAAATGACAATACGCCACTCAGTATTGCCATTCCGTCAAGCAATGCGTGGAAAACGGAAATAGCAGCGTCAGAAATCAATTCGGAGTGGAACGACAACGACGAATTCAGCATTGTCAATTTTGACAATGCCGATATGTCATTTGGATAATAACAATGTTTTGACAATGACTTTTAATAATGTTGACTATGAAAATGGAAACCTTGTTGTTTTTTACTGTTCCATAACAAAACCAAAGACGAATATTCGGCATTGCAGATTGATTTTTCCGAAACAGGCATACCTACTTTTCAATCTGAAATTCAGCGCGACAGAGTTATGAAGAACAGCCTTAGCCGTTCGGGTTCAATTATTGTTGACGATAATATTCCTGAAACAGTGAATGACGCAAAACAGGAATACAACAAAAATGTTGAGCCTCCTATGGATATTGTCTTAGCGGACAGTCAGGGCGCAGAATATAATCCCTGTTCCGTACACGGACGCAGGCAGCCGCCAATAGACAACCACATCATCAACAAAGTTTTATGTTTATAACGCTAACGGTATAAAACAGGATAATTTTGACAGCAAATGAACCGTTCTATGCTATTCAATACCTGTCAAAGAACAGAAAAACAAATTGGTATGTGGCGCAGTCTAATGACGGAACGGTGGTATTTAAGTACGAGCCATACAATACAAGTAAATTTTATTTGTTTCAATTCGGCAATTTCTACGGAACGGCAACAACAGCCGCAGAGGTTAAGGATTGGACTTCTTATGCTTTATATTCCCATTCCGTAAGAGCAGACGGCGTTTACGGCAGCAATAAGCGGCAGAAGCGAGCCTCAGCCGTATTCTCATTCTTATTCATCAGCGATAAGAGCGCCGGAAGTGTGGGCGTTAGAGGGTAATACAGGCGCATATGTTTATAAAAAAGTCAATAAGCTATGACGGCTACAAGTCAATGTCCTCAAAAGTTCTGCTTTCTCAGGCAAAATTGAAATTTGACAGCGATACACCTACAAACGCATATATCTATATGTCCTCTAACAGTAATCATTCATCAGGTGCGATTGCTTGTGACATAGGCTTTGATAGGTGCGCCTGCAAATAACGGTGGCTGGTATCTGATAGCAAGCCGAAACAATAATAACAGCAATACCACATCATCAGCCGGAATGAAAACCTTTTTACAGTTCCCCATTGTGCAGTCAACATTAGTAAACGGCGAATACAGACCGAAGCATGATATATATTTATACTATACATACGGCGACGGAACGGTATATTGTCAGGTGCAGAATGTAATAACGGGAGTAGCGCAAGAGGGATATGTGGACGATTACAGATTTAACACCATCAGCGCCTAACATCTGTCTTATGACAGGTACGTCATTAGTTCCCCGATATTTACGATAGTACGGGAACGCAGACGGCAGGCGATATAAAATGCGGCGCATATTTAAAAAATGTAATCTGGAGTGAAAATAAAATTTATAAGCAATCTTTATGGAAAGGTACAGCGTACAGCTTCGCAGGTAATAATTCATCTACCACAAATTATTTACTGACATACGACAGAGATATAATGCAAGCTGTACCGCTACAAGCGACAGAGATACTATAAACATTTTTTATGACGCTGCATATGAACAATAATAACAAGATAAGTTAAGAGAAAGGAATGTTTTACTATGAAAAAGGTAATTTTAGGTTTAATAATTGGTATAGTTATATCGACGGGCACAATATATGCAAAACAGATAAATGACACAATAGAGATTGCGTATAATAACATTAAAATATCAGTTTTTCGGACAAGAGTGCATTCCGAAAGATACGGACGGAAATATTGTTGGAACCATTCATATATGAGGGTACAACATATGTCCCTATTAGAGCTATTTCACAGGCCTTTGGAAAACGTGTGGATTGGAATGACGAAACAAAAACCGTTGAAATTCTGCCAACCATTTTCCTATCAAGAAGTTATGAAAGCTCAAGATGTAATTAAAACATTTTTTGATGATTTTGCAGAAAATAATTATACTGAAATGAAAAAAGTTCTTAGCGAGCCATTTTCTCAATATGATATTTCTAATGGTGTATATGGTATGAAATCAGCCACATTATCGGGAATTGAGTATATAGAAGAAAGTTCAGATTGGTCTACTGATACATTGATTTTTAATTGCACTTTCGATAATGTGGAGTTTACTCCTAACGCAAGTAATAATAATGGGAATAACAAAGGAGCTTGTTATATATTAGTTCATAAAGATAGAGATACATACACTATAAGTAATTTTGTTTCTGGACTTTAAAAATACTTTGAGGATAAAACCTCAATATTTTTCCGTTATACAGAATAACTTATTTACAAAATCAATATAATATGGTACAATATGGTTACTTTTATAATGTTTTTGTAATAAGGAGTGAACAGCGTACAGCCACAATGTGTGGATTGTCAAAAATTTATGCGCTATTATAGGATTATAGGGACTAATAAAAAGTCGGACTTGTCAAAAAAAAAAATTTGTTTGATAGGTTCGGCTTTTTTTAGTTTCTAATGCGAAAAATGACCGTTTAAGACTAAATAATATAGAAAGCGTAATATTATGTGTATTTATGACAGATAGTATTATGCTTTTTTTCTTTTTATACGGCAATGCTAAATATATATCAAAAATTTTTTTGGGTATCTTTACGAAAAATCGTTCATTCAATATTATAAATCGTTTTTTGTTTTATTATATCAAAAAGTGTATGAATTATATCTTTTGTTTCGATAAATAAAATGATATGTTTTTTTATAAGACCTCCGCCCGATATGCTTGATTTTTTCTTACAAACTTTTGCTAAAATACAGAGAATTTTTATTAAATGTTTTTTCTGAAAACAAGCAGAAATTTATCTAATTATTTGTTCCCCATATGAGGGATAAAAAATCAGTTTTCGGTGTTAGGAGTTAAAACTATGAGAGAATTTTCAGAACAGGACAAGCAGCGCATATCAAAACAATTTTGTTCCTTTTGTTGCAGCGTCCTAAAAAATGAAGCAAACAATATAAGAGCTGAATATAAACACTATGCAGATTTGGAAATGGATTTTAGTTTCCTAAGTGACAAGGAACAGGCAGAATTATATACATTTGATTGCTATTTTGTAACCGATAATGTTTTCAATGTATGTGATATTCGTATCATAGTATCTAACAATATGTTGGCAGAAGCTATAAACAAACTTCCTTGTGATTTAAGAGATATTGTTTTACTATCATACTTTGCAAATATGCCTGATATAGAAATAGCAAAACAGCTTGATTTAAGCTATTGGATTGTTTTTCGGGCGCGCATACGCGCATTAAAACGATTAAAGGCAATTATCAGTACGGAGGGCATTAAGTGAAAAAAAAACTTTATCAGACATTCCTTTTTCAATAATCGAAAAAGCAATAAATGAAGACATAGAAGCCATTGATTACATACTTGCTCATTATAGAAATTACATAATTCGTTTGTCTACGAGAGTTGCCCGTGATGAAAATAATAATGAATATATGTATGTAGATGATGATATGCGTTCAAGACTTGAAAGTAAACTAATTTATAGTATTATAAAAAAGTTTAAAATCTTGTCTTAAAATAATGCGGGGTGCTTTAAGCACTCCGTAAAAAGTACACGATTTATCCGATATAAACGCATTATATCTCTAATGCGCTTATATGGGCTAAAATCCCCTTTGTTCTTTTGACAACTGAATAATCCAATCATCAAATACTTTCTTTCCGAGCAGGAGCCGGCGGCTCGCCGTAATGAATGTAACAGCTTCTACCATACAAACAGTATGCCGAGTACGGACGTTTTACATTTTAGCGATAAGACCGTCAATAACTATCGGCTTGCAAACCGATACGGCCACGATTGACGAAAAGTATAATGATACTCCCGCCTTGAACGCGTCACTGCATTGGGTGGCTGGACGAGAACCGTGCAGGGGTGAAATTCCCGTGATACTGATTAGCTATCAGTAGTTTGATGATTGTTTGAGTGATTGGGTTATTACTCTCGGTAGGTGGATTTAACATAAAAATATTTATGGAGGTTCACTATTTATGAATGACACTACTCAAAAACTTAGAACACAAAAAAATATTTGTAATAAAAAAATCCCTTGACGCTGAAATTACATATCAAGTCAATGGAACCTCATTTGTTGTACAACCGATATTCAAAGAGAAATCTTTCGAAACATTAGGCTCTGTTTTTTATTACGGCTTATGACATCAAGCGAATAAAAATTTTTAAAACAGGCTGACAGACGGTTAAAAGCGCGGTATAATATAAATGTAATACCTGTTTATTTGACTGTCTGAAAGGAGGAAATAATGAAGCGGTCAAATAACAAACAAAAAGAAATGACAGCGGCTTTATATGTTCGTTTAAGCCGTGATGATAACTTAGAGGGCGATAGTTACAGTATAGGCAACCAAAAGAAATTACTAACCAAAATTGCAAAGGAAAAAAAGGCTATACAAATTTATTGATATTTTGCGACGACGGTATTTCGGGCGTTACAATGGAACGTCCCGGATATAAAGCTATGATTGAAGCGATAGAAAACAATAAAATTTCAGCCGTCTTTGTAAAAGACCTTTCAAGATTGGGACGTAATTATATTGAGGTCGGCAGACTTACGGAAGAATTTTTCCCTGAATATGATATACGGCTTGTTGCTGTTTCTGATAATATAGATACACAAGAGGGCGAAAATGAGCTTGCGCCAATAAAAAATCTTTTTAATGAATGGTATGCGCGCGATATTTCAAAAAACGCCGTATCAGTAACAAGATAAAAGGGTAATGCGGGCGAACCGCTCGGACTTCCCCGTATGGATATATCAGAAATCCTGACGGAAAGAATTGGATTGTTGATGAAGAAGCCGCAAAGGTAGTCAAACATATTTATGATATGGCGCTTGGCGGTTTAGGTACAGACCAAATCGCTTGCAGGCTGGAGGAAGAAAAAAAATCCTTACTCCTGTAAACTATTGGTATAGTAAAGGGATAAGCCGTCCGGGCTTGAAAAGCTCTCAGGAATATCCTTATAAATGGCACCACTCAACAATTATCAATATACTTTCCAAACAGGAGTATTGCGGTGATGTGATAAACTTTAAAACCTATTCTAAGTCATACAAAAATAAAAAGCGTTATGAGAATGACAAAGAGAATTGGGCGATATTTAAATATATTCACTAACCAATTATAGACCGTACCGTTTGGGAAAAAGATACAGGAACGCCGAAGCAGACGAACACGCAAAAAGCCAGTAACAGGCGAAGATAAGAATATGTTTTCGGGATTGCTGGTATGCGCGGACTGCGGAAGCAAACTCGGTTATCATTTCAATCAGGCTAATCACGATATAACCTATTTTAATTGTATGGGATATAACAGGGGCAGCAGAAAAATATGTACCTCAACACATTATATCCGTACTGATTTTTTAGAGCAGGTTGTACTCGGTGAAATCAAACGCTTAATGAAATTTGCCACTCTATATGAAAATGAATTTGCTAAAATTGTTATGGGAAATTCGATTAAAACGGCAGAGCAGGAACGACGCTCCAAACAAAAGGAACTTAACTCCTTGCTTGCGCGTGATAAAGAGCTTGACTTACTTTTTGAAAAAAATTTATGAGGATAACACTCTTGGACGCATAAGCGACGACAGATTTTCAAAATTGTCTGTAAAATATGAAACAGAACAAAAAAGAAAATGAAGTAAAAATCAATGAACTTCAAGCGGAGCTTGATAATGAACAGAATAGAGCTGTTACAAGCGATATGTTTTTTTATCTTCTGTTCGTAAATATACAAGGGCAAGGAAACTGACACCGAGAATGTTAAACGAATTGATTGACAAGATAGAAGTATATCAGGCTGAAAAAATAGACGGTAAAAAAGGTACAGCGGCTTAAAATTCATTATAACTGTATCGGAGCTATTGAAATACCTGATTTAAGTAAATTACCTGAAAATAACGTATCAGTACATACACGTCAGGGCGTAAATGTTCAGTATGCTGCGCTTGCCGTATGAACACAAAAAGAATGTCCTTATTGGTTCAAGTCCAATAAGGACACTCGGTATGGTAGCGGTAAGTGGATTTGAACCACTGACACTGCGGGTATGAACCGCATGCTCTAGCCAACTGAGCTATACCGCCGTAACAACAAAATCTATTATACACGCATTACATCATTTTGTCAACACTTTTTTTTTTAAAATTTTTTAGAAAATTTTAAAAAAGTTTGATTTTTGATGAAATCTGTGTTATTATGATACACGTTAATATTTAAAGCAATATATTTGAAAGGATTTATTATATGGAAAAAGAGAAAATTTAAAATCGAGATTAGGATTTATACTCCTGTCTGCCGGCTGTGCGATTGGTATAGGCAATGTTTGGAGATTCCCTTATATTGTAGGAAATTACGGCGGCGGAATATTTGTGTTATTTTACCTGTCCTTCCTTGCCTTAATCGGCATTCCTGTTTTTGACAATAGAGTTTTCAATAGGTCGTGCAAGTCAAAAAGAGTACCGCTAAAGCATACCAGGAACTTGAGCCGAGAGGTACAAAAATGGCACTTATCATTCTAATTTTGCGATTGCCGGCAATTATATACTTTTGATGTTCTATACCACAGTAGCCGGTTGGATGTTATATTATTTTTTATAAATTTGCCGTCGGCGGATTTGTCGGTTTGGACACCGCTAACGTAAAAAATACATTTAACAACCTTTTAGCCTCCCCCGCTACCATGACATTTTGGATGTTGGTTGTTGTTGTTTTTTGGGATTTGGAGTTTGCTCATTGGGACTTCAAAAAGGTGTCGAAAAAAATCACTAAAGTTATGATGACCGCACTGCTCGGACTTATTATAATTCTTGCAATACACGCAGTCAGACTTGACGGCGGTATAGACGGTGTAAAATTCTATCTTCTGCCGAACTTTGAAAAAATACAGGAAGTAGGATTTTTTCAAGCTTATAACAACCGCTATGAACCAAGCATTTTTCACACTTAGTATCGGTATGGGATCAATGATGATTTTTGGCAGTTACATTGATAAATCACGAACTCTTTTAGGCGAATCAATAAATATTGCTCTGCTTGATACATTCGTTGCTATAATCGCAGGACTTATCATATTTCCGTCATGCTTTGCTTTCAACGTTGAACCCGACAGCGGTCCAAGCCTTATATTCATAACATTGCCTAACGTATTCACTTCAATGAAAGGCGGCAGAATTTGGGGCAGCTTGTTCTTCCTGTTTATGACTTTCGCGGCATTGTCCACGGTTATTGCATTGTTTGAAAATATACTGACTTGTTGCGTTGAAAAATTTAATATCACAAGAAAGAAAGCCGTACTTATTAATATAATAATTATATCGGTGTTGTCATTGCCTTGCGTGTTCGGATTTAATATATTATCATCACTCCACCCATTAGGCGGTGAGTCAACTATTCTTGACTTTGAGGACTTTCTTGTAAGATAATCTTATATTGCCTGCCGGCTCACTTATGTACTTGTTTTTCTGTATATCAAAACGTGGTTGGGGCTTTGACAATTATCTTAAAGAGGCTAATACCGGTGTCGGTCCGAAAATTCCAAGATGGATTAAACCGTATTATAAATACGTTATGCCGATTATTATGCTTATTCTGTTGGTACAGGGAATTGTTAATACATTTATATAACATAAAATCGGATTAAAAAGTCATAGCAAAGTTTACTTTGCTATGACTTTTTTGGCACGTCTGACAGGATTTGAACCCGCGACACCAAGAATCGGAATCTTGTGCTCTATCCAACTGAGCTACAGACGCATATGTGAATATTAACATATCCGTCTTACTTTGTCAATCAATTTATGAGTTCAACCGTACTTCCCGCAGAGCCTTTTTTTCACGACAATCTTTTTTTATCGATTCTGTCTTTCAATTCTGAAATATGCGATATAATACCTACCATTCTGTCACTTTCCGAAAGCGAATTAAGCACTTCTATCGCCTGTTCAAGTGATTCATTGTCAAGTATACCAAATCCTTCATCAACGAACATTGACTCCAATTTAACACCGCCTGCGTTACGTTGTATAACCTCCGAAAGTCCAAGTGCCATACATAATGACGCCTTAAACGACTCACCTCCCGACAATGATTTAACGCTCCTTTGCTTTCCGGTATAATTATCAAACACATCAATATCAAGACCGCTGTGAGATTTCAAATTACTGTCGCCGTCATGCTTTACAAGTTCAAAACGACCGTTTGTCATATACGAAAAAACGCTTATTGGCCTCATTTAGAATCGACCTAAAATATGCCGACTGAATGTACTGCTCAAACGCAATTTTTGACGTTTTGAAAGTTCACCGTTTGCCGTCTGCGAAATATTCAGATATGTAGAATATCGTTTTCCGCTTTCGTCAAGTTCCGTTTTTCAACTTCTGCGTTTCGTCCATTATACGCTTATTTATACTGATATTAGCAGTCAAGCTGTTCTTTTGTTCCGTTACTTCCTCCAACGAATTTTCTGTTTCTTCTTTATCTGCCTTTAATTTTTCAATATCAGTCTTTTCTGCCTTACCTATGTTTTCCTTAAAAAGCATCTTTATTCTCTCATTGCAAGCACTTAATTTATTGTCATACTCCTTGATTTCATCACGCATATCTGATATATTTTCAATATCACTTACCAATATTTCAAGAGTATTTTCATCATCAATGCCGTACTTTTTCATTGCTTTTTCAAGCTTTTCTTCCTGCTTTTTATACGTTCGTTTTCCGTTTTAGCCAAAGGCTCGTTTTCGTTATAACAGCTTTGGCATTGTCAATGACTTTGACACATTCATTATAATTTTGTTCGGCAATTTCAAAACTTTTTTTGCATTTCATCAATCCTGTTTTTCTAAATCGTCAAGCACCTTTTCCGCCTCGGACTTGTTTTTACAGCTTATCATTTTTCAAGTGCCGTTATTTTGTTTTTCGTCACCGTTTATAACCGTTTTCAAATCATTGATTTTAGCCGTAATTTCTTCGATTTTCTCACCGGTTTTGATTGCATTTTTCGGTGTATGCGTTTAAATTTAATTCACATTCAATTCTTTCTGTATTGCGTTTTCGGCAATTTCAAGCTGTTCTTTTGCATTTGTAAGCTCATTTTTGATATTTTCCACAATTTCTTCGACTGTATTTTCAGTTTCAATATCCATATCTTTAAGTGCGGTTTTAATTGAATTTTCAATTTTTTTCACATTCATTCTTTTTCTTTACTTGCTTTATCGGCAATTTTTCTGCACTCGTTATCTGCCATATCGGCACGTTGTTTCATTTCGTCAAGTTCATTTTCCGAAGGTGCGGTATCACTTTTTTTGAGCAATGCAAAGGGTGGTTTGTTGAACCGCATACGGGACACGGCTCATTTTTCGTTCAAGCTCTCTGCCAATATTCCCGCCTGCTCTCGTAAAATAAACTGTAACCGTTATTATAAGTTTCTAAAGTTTGCTTATATAACTTTTTCAGCATCTGTATATTGCTCCGAAAGTTTCTTATGTTTCTTTTGATGCTTTTTCAAACTGTCACATCAAGCATAACCTTTTGTATTTTAAAATTATGCTTCTCTTTTTTTCTTCATACAGGCTCTTTACCTTTTTGCAGTTCGACTTCGGTTGATTTCAATTCAGAAAGTTTATTTTTTTTCGTCTTCTGCTTTTTTTCTTATCATCATTGAATGTAGCCTTTAATTTTTTTTTCCGACTCGTCATTAGCCTTTTCAATGACTTTTGATTTTTTGTATTTTCCTTTTCAAACTTTCATATTCTTCATAATATTCAAGTTCATTTTTCAATCCGACTGCCTTTTCCGAAAGCGTTTTCCTTTCATTTTTCTCTTGCTTTTTCATCTTCAAGGTTTCCTTTAATTCGTCGTATTTTTCTGTATTTTCTTCAAGCACTTTTTTGTTTGTCGAAATACTTTTTCAAGTTTTCCGACATTTTCGCGATACGATTTAAGCATTGTTAAAAATAGGTATTACGTCCTTATTAACACTTTCAAGTCTGTCTGTATCTTTTCTTAAGCTTTCGATTTTTTTTCACTGTCATCATTTAGCTTTTTCAGTGTTTCTTCTTCCTTTTCAAGCGATTCGATAAACTTATTTGTATTTTCCGCCAAACTGATTTCGTCTGAAAGTTTCTGCGATTTTGTTTTTAAACGTTTTTCTTTTTCGCCGTAATACTCTTTTTATCTTTTTCCCAATCGCCAAGACAACTTCATCAGTGCATTTATAAATTCATCTGTCCTTGTTGAATCATATAAAATCAATCATCTTCATTATCGCTTACAACGCCTTTTATTTCACGTTCAATACTGCTTTTTACAGTTTCATAATCACGTTTTGCATCATTGGCTAACATTTTCGCACGATCTTGAAAACGCCTGTATAAATCGGTATTAAATATTTTTTTTCTGAATATCTTTCCGCGTTCGTCCGTGCCTGCAAGCAACAGTTTTAAAAACTCACCTTGCGCTATCATTGCAATTTGAGTAAACTGTCCGCAGTCGATTTTCAAAATATCCGTAACTGCCGCTATCACTTCTTTTTACACCGATTTCACACTTCCGTCGGGATATGTAATTTCCGCTTTTCGGTGTTTCCTCTGTTTTCAAGCCCTCACGCTTATATCTCGGATTTCTCTTTATTTTATACACTTCACCTCTGTACATAAACTCCAGCTCAACAAACGTCTTTGTATCTTTTTTTGCAAAGTCACTTCTAAAGCATAGTATTTTCACGTCTTTGTGTTGCCGCTTCTCCGTACAAAGCAAAGGTTATTGCGTCAAATATCGTTGATTTTCCCGCACCTGTGTCACCTGTTATAATATAAAGACCGTTTTGGTATTTTCAAAATCTATTGTCACTTTTTCAGCATAAGGTCCAAATGCGCTCATTGTAATCTTTAACGGTTTCAATTTTCTTTTTCACCTCCTCTAAAATCGAATCGACCAACTCGGCTTTTCACTGTCTATTTCCACACCGTTCTGCAACTTATAAAAATCATAAAAAGTTCATTATCAGGCTTAGTTCCGACACCTGTCGCCTCATATACACCCTTTGTATTTCCTTTTCATATCACGTTCAAATTCAAGCTGCATAACATTCGGATACGCACTTCTCACTTTGTCCATTGCGTCTATTATATTGTCTTTTGTCGGTAAGCGTGATATGTAAATAATCATCAGAATCCGCCGCATTTATTACTTCTTTAGACAATATATTTTTCAATACTGCCCTTAATCATTCGCATATCGTGCAAAGGCTTTTAACGGTATTGTTTGCACTGAGAAATCATCTGCATCGACTATTGTAACGGTTTTATCGTATTTTGCCTCAGAGAATGAATATTTCAGCGGTGAACCGCAATATCGCACTTTTTTCACTTAACGACTGCGGTCTGTGGATATGTCCCAAAGCCGTATAATCAAAATCATCAAACACCGATATATCAATATTATCGAAGACCGCCTACAGATACATCTTTTCCGAATCACTTCGCATTGTTTCCACCTGTTTTGGTAATAAATTGATGTGACAGTATAACATTTTTGCGACTTATCAATATCCGTATTCTCACACCGTCCTTATGTCCTCATACGTTTCGACTTCTGGGGTAAAAACCTTTTTACCATTATCGTATTTTTACGAACGGCAACATATAAAAATTGACATCATCACTTTTCAACTTGTGAAGTTCACCGTCAAAAAACCGAAATATATATGCACACCGTTGAGTCCGTAGCATTATTTTGCATTTCCGAACCCCTAATCTTTTCCGGCGAATCGTGGTTGCCGCTTATTATTAATGTCGGTATATCTTTCGTGGCAAGTCTGTAAGAAAATCATCAAATACCGTAAATCGCCTCGACCGTTACGTATTGTTAAGCGCCGGTGATGCCGATTACAGTTATGCCATCCGCTTTCGCGGCGGGCTGCGGCAGATCGCCGTAGGCGCGGACGGTATCAGGCACAAGAATGGTCGGAATAGAGGCCCTGACCGGCCTTTCTACGAGCGCAAAGCGCTCGCACCAAGTCCGGCCGCCATGTCGATAAAATCATGTCCATCGACCTTCTCGCCCTTGATAGCGATAAAAAGATCTCCGGGCTTTACTCTGCGCGAGTCAATCTGGACGCCGGTAACCACAGCCTCTGCCTGCTCGGGCGCAAGCGTTCCATGGCAGTCTTCCGCTGCCTGCTTCAGTGTCAGTTTCTTCATGCCTTTGCCTCCAAATACGACGCAACGACCTCGCGCTCGTCCAGATGGTGCTTTTCGTGGCCGATCTCCTGATACGTTTCATGTCCCTTGCCGCACAGAACGATTACGATCGTTCTTCCAGGCCAGCTCCATCGCCCGGCCAATGGCCGAGAACGCGGCTCTCAATGACCTCGTAGGGCGTTTCGGTATCCTGCATCCCGGCAAGAATCTGCCGGAGGATCTTATAGGGATCTTCGGTCCGGGGATTATCTGAGGTGACGATTGCAAGGTCAGACAACTCTGCTGCAATTTTGCCCATAACGGGGCGCTTGAAAGGGTCGCGGTCGCCGCCGCAGCCGAAGACTGCAATCACACGGCCCGTGCAGAAGCCACGCACAGCCCTCAGAATATTTTCAAGGCTGTCGGGCGTATGGGAATAGTCGATAAGGACAGTATAGTCCTTGCCCGGTGTGTGGGAACAACCTCTACTCTGCCCTTAACGCTCTGCGCGGTGCGCAGGGCGTCTGCAATTTTTTGGAGCGGAATATTCAGCGCCAGCGCAGCGGCGATGACACCGAGCGCGTTATAGACGCTGAAAATGCCGGGAATGCCAAGTGTGACAGAAGCCCGCTTGTTCTGATAGACCGCATCAAATTCCACGCGGTCAGAGAACAGGCCGATATGCTCCGCCATGAGTGCAGCGGGGGTTTCCCTGCGCGGAATACGTCAGAAGGCGGCAGTCCGCCTGCTCCATGATGCGCTTCGCGTAGGCATCGTCGACATTGACCGCGCCCGTTTCGCAGCGGCGAAAGAGCATGGCCTTCGCGTCGCAGTATGCATCCATCGTTTGATGGAAATCGAGATGGTCCTCTGTCAGATTTGTAAAGACAGCCGCGCTAAAACGAATCTGGTCGGCGCGGTGGAGCACCAGCGCGTGGGAGGAGACCTCCATAATGACGTGCGTGCAGCCTGCATCGCGCATATCGGCGAAAAGCTTCTGCAGCTCAAAGGACTCCGGCGTAGTACGCTCGGTGTGCAGGATCTCATCGCCGATCATATTCTGGATCGTGCCGATGAGGCCGACCTTTGCGCCGAGCGTTTTTTCAAGCACGTGCTTCAGCAGATACGTGCTGGTCGTTTTGCCGTTCGTGCCGGTGATTCCGACGACGCACATAGCGTCCGCCGGATGGCCGAACCAGTTTGCGCCGAGCGCGGCAAGCGCCGAGCGGGCATTGGAAACCAGTACATAGGGAATGTCTGTTTCCGGCTTTTTCTCGCAGACGACGCAGACCGCGCCGTTTTCCATGGCCTTGCGGAATATATTTGTGGCCGTCGGTCTGGAAGCCGGAGATCGCAACAAACAGTGCTCCGGCGCATTACCTGCCGGGAGTCGTAGTGAACGCCGATAATATCCAGTGCTTCGTCCGCATGCAGTTCCAGCACGTCAAGGCCGTGCAGCAGTTCTTTGAGCTTCATAGTGTCCTCCTTAGTCGGATGCGCCTGTGGAAGAGAATTCTACTGTAATTGTAGTACCTCTGTCAACCTCTGTTCCGGGCTCAATGTCCTGATAAGCAGCAAGTACATACACATCCGTGCGGTCGGTGCCCTTGGCCTGCACATAAAGCCCTGCGTTTGCAGCCAGATAGTTGACATCTGCGACGGAGCAGCCAATGAAATCCGGCACCTCGACAGTCGTCTGCTGCTTTTCCGCGCCTATGTAGAGGATGATCTGCGAATTGCCGGGAACCTGACTGCCCGGTGCCGGCAGCTGGTCGGTAACGGTCGAACCGGTGCCGACAATGCGGTAGGTGATGGTTTTTTCAGCGAGCAGCGCAGCCGCTTCGCTTTCGTCCATGCCGATCACATCCGGAACTGTGAAGTTAACGCCGCGAATATCTTCGGAATCATAATCCGGCTCTACACCGAGATAGGGAAGAATATCAAGAAAATGTCACGGACGGTCGGCGCAGCCATCAGACCGCCGGAAATATACATGCCGTGGACGGTGTATTTTTCGCTGTTTTGCGAATACGCGGGCGTGTCAAGCGCGACAAGGACGACATACTTCGGGTCGTCAATGGGCGCGACACCGATAAAGGAGACAATCTTGTCCTTGACCTGATTGCCGTCCTCGTCGTATTCGTCCAGCTTTTCGGACGTGCCGGTCTTGCCGCCGACGCGGTAGCCGGGGGTTTTTGCGGCAGAAGCCGTGCCCTCGGTGACGACCCGTTCCATAAGGTGCGCATCGTTTCGGACGTCTGCTGGCTGATAACCTGCCGCAAGACGGTCTTTTCGTTTCGCTCGACCGTATTGCCGTCAGCGTCCAGCACCTCGCTCACAATATACGGCTCGAGTACATAGCCGCCGTTAACGATCGCTGCGACGGAGCGCACCAGCTGCACGGGCGTGATACGGAAGCTCTGACCAAAGGAGGACGTGATGAGGTAGGACGTGCCGTACTGGGCGGGATTGTTCAGGTATTTCCGCTCGTAGAACAGACCGCTGGCCTCGCCAGGCAGATCAACACCGGTCTTTTCCATGATGCCGAAGGACTTGAGATAGTCATAGAAAATGTCTCCGCCCATGCGCAGGCCGATATGGCCGAAGGCGATGTTGCAGGAATTTCCAAGCGCCTGCGCGGTCGACTGCGCACCGTGACCGGCGGATTTCCAGCAGTTAAGGATCTGCTCACGGCCGGAAAACTTTTCCTGGCCGCCGCAGTAGAACGAATCGTTCAGCGTGACTGCGCCGGAATCGAGCGCGGAGGCCAGCGTGATGAGTTTGAAGGTTGAGCCGGCTCGTAGCCGTCGGATACGCAGCGGTTGCGCCACTGGGCCATACGGGCTGCCGCAACATCCTGCTTATACTGCTCGATGGCGGCCTTATAGGCATCGGACGCTTCCGGCAGGGACAGCGCCGCATCACGCTCATTTTCAAGAAGCGCGGCCGCCGCGTCGTCATAGATTTCCAGATAATTATTTGGATCATAGGAGCCGAGCGTGGCCATGGCCTTGATCTCGCCCGTGTTCACATCCATGACGATGCAGAACGCGCCGTTCTTGATATCGTATTTATCAATGGCGTTCTGCAGGTTCTTTTCCACATACGCCTGCACGGTCGCGTCGATGGTGGTAACGAGGCTGCAGCCGTCAGAGGCGTCATAGTATTTTTCGTATGTATAGGGCATCTCGGAGCCGTAATTGCCCTTGGAGGTAACAACCTTACCGGCTGTGCCGGAGAGTTCCTCGTTATAGTAGGCCTCAAGCCCCTCTGAGCCGTTGTTGTCGCTTGAAACGAAGCCGAGCGCCTGTGCGGCGAGAGAGGAATTGGGATAATAGCGCTTGAGATCTGTTTCGAGATAGACACCGGTGATCTTGTTTTCGCTGATAAACGCGCGCACCTCGTCGGCCAGTTCCTCAGAAATTTTTCGGCTGATGACCTTATAGCGGTACTGCTTGTCGGCGGCCTGCTCGTAGACGAAGCTCGGCTCGACATCCAGAATTTCGCCAAGACCGCGCGCGATCTGGTCAAGCAGGTTGCTGTTCTCGGGCTTTTCATCTGCTCGGCGATCTCGTTCGGGTCGATGAAAACCGTCTCGACGGTCGACGAAGAGGCTAGCACGTTCATATTCGCATCGTAGATCACGCCGCGCGCAGCAGTCAGGTTCGTCGAACGGGTCTGGTTCTTGATCGCTTTTTCATTGTAATAGTCATGCTCGGTGATCATGAGGTGATAGAGCGTTCCGATCAGCGGAACAAATGCAATCACGCCGCACAGGACCATCAAGATCAGGGTACGGCTGAGAATTGTTCGGTTCGCGCGTTCGTTCCGCTCCCGGTTTGCCTGCTTCTGCTCCTTTGTGCGCGGCGACAGACGGATGATCTTTTTTGCCATGAAACTGCCTTTCTGTTCAAAAAAGGCGGCCTGAAAAGACTGCCCCTGTCCGTTACTCAGCTGGATTTCCAAACTGGGAGGTTCTGTCCAAGCTTATGCTGCTGCGGGGTGCAAATATTCGATAAGGCCGAGGAATACTCTGCTGCATGGCGTCCAGAATTTCTCCGAAGACGCTCGTGCGCTGCTGGGTGTAAATCTCCGCCTGATCAGTCCCCGGAGAAGCTGACATAGACGATCTGCTCGGGCTGACACTTGGTCAGGCCGATCTCAGCCGCGTATTCCTCTGCGGCAGTCAGGTCGATCTTGGCGTCGTATTTGCTCTGAAGCATCAGCTGCTGCTCCTTGAGATTGGCAAGCTGCGTTTCAAGACGTGAGACATTGCTGCTGGCCTCGAACAGCTGCACATAGCCGAAGATCACAAGGATCATGAGACAGGCAACTGTCAACATACCCTGCGAGTGTAAACGGTGCAACAGCCGTTCTGGCCTTGACTCTTCGATACGGCTGTTCATAGGCCCGCTCGTCCGGCAGCTCAGATGGGCAGGGTCCGCTCATAGGCGCGGTTATCGTCATACTGGCGAGCAGTCTGATCGTTCCACGCGTAAACGTCATATGCAGCGGCGCCGTTGTCCCTATAGAGATTTCTTCGATTGGACTGCGCCATAACGGCGGGACTCCTTTCCGGGTTACACGCGCTCAGCTACACGAAGCTTTGCACTGCGCGAACGGGGATTTTCCTCGACCTCCTCGCGCGTAGCGATGATGGGCTTTTTTGTCAGGATTTTGATCTTCGGCTTGTGTCCACAGACACAGACCGGGAACGACGGCGGGCAGGTACAGCCCTTTGCCGCGTCTTGAAACACATTTTTGACAATGCGGTCTTCGAGAGAATGGAACGTGATGACAGCCAGTCTACCGCCGGGCTTCAAATGATCAATCGCGGCCTCCATGCCTTGCCGGACTGCGCCGAGTTCGTCGTTGACGGCAATGCGGATGGCCTGAAAGCTGCGCTTGGCCGGATGCTGCTTTTCTCGAACGCAGCGCGCTGGGCGGCATGGCCGAGCGGATGATATCGACCAGCTCCAGCGTTGTTTCAATGGGTGGTCGGTCCGCACGCGTTCAATGGCGGCGGCGATCTGCGGGGCGTAGCGCTCCTCACCGTACTCGTAGAGAATGGATTTTAATTCCTCGCGCGGCCAGTTGTTGACGATCTCGTAGGCCGTGAGAGACTGGTCGCGGTCCATGCGCATGTCCAAAGGCGCGTCGGCCATATAGGAAAAGCCGCGCTCCGCGTCGTCAAGCTGCGGAGAAGAAACGCCCAGATCGAAGAGCATCCCGTCGATCCGGTCGAGTCCCAGCGCGGTAAGGATCGCGCCGACGTTTTCAAAATTATCATGTACCAGCGTCACCTTTTTCGCGTGGCGGTACAGCCGCTTTTTCGCGGCCTCCAGCGCGACCAGATCACGGTCGACGCCGATGAGCCTGCCGGTGGTGAGGCTCCGGCAGATCTCCAGCAGTGGCCGCCGCCGAGCGTTCCGTCGAGATAGATCCCGTCGGGCTTGATGGCCAGCGCGTCTATGCACTCGTTCAAAAGCACAGAGCGGTGTGCGAATTCCATCAGAAGCCAAGTTCCTCCATGACAGCCGCCAGATTTTCAGGCGTCAGCGTCTGCTGCTCCAGTTCGTCATAGGCCGCGCTGTCCCAGATCTCCGCGTGGCCGCCCTGTCCGATGAACGTGACCTCGCTGGAAAGACCCGCGTATTGGCGCAGTTCGGCCGGGATAAGGAAGCGGCCCTGCTTATCGGGCTCACATTTGGCGGCGTTGGCAAACAGAAAGCGCATTTTTCGTGCCTGTACGATCGGCAGCGCGTTATATTTATCGACAATGGCCTTCCATCCCGCCTCAGTATATACGGACAGACAGTGGTCAAGGCCCAGTGTTACATAGAAGGTGCTTCCCAGTTCGTCGCGCAGCTTGGACGGCACGAACAGACGTCCTTTTTCATCGACAGAGTGCTTATACTTCCCGAACATCCCCTCGCGCCTCCTTTTGCTCCACTTTACTGAAATTTCGCTCCACTTTGCTCCACTTCAATAATATAATACGTTCTGTTTACATAAATTGCAACCCTTTTTTGAAAAAATTTTTCGGAGATTCTTCGACGTTTTTCGTGAAAAATCCCCGAAAGTCGAATTTTTGAACGTATGTTTTAGAAACATCGTTCCGGTGCTTCCACCTGCACGCTCCCCTGCCGCCAGACGGCGCGGAGCGTCCGCACAGACGGGTCGCGCAGCAGCAGCTCTGCCGCCGGGCCTTCGATCCCGGTCTGGAGCCTGCGGCGCAGGCTTCTGGCCCCTCCGGGCTCGTTCGCGCAGAGCGCGCCGAGGCGCTCGGGCAGCTCCGGGGCCGTTTCCAGCGTAACGTTCTGCTTTTGCAGCCGTCCGGCAAGCTCCCGCAGCTGAAGCGCAGCAATTTTCGCAAGATCCTCTGCCGCAAGCGGACGGAATGACGCGATGCAGTCGATCCGGCCCAGAAACTCCGGAGAAAACGCCTCCCGCAGGACGGTCTGCGCGCGGACATCCGCGCAGTCGGGTATGAAGCCGAGACCGGGCTTTCCGGTCTGCGGGCCAGTCAGGTTCGAGGTCATGACGACGATGGTGTTCTTGAAGCTGACGGTGCGGCCCATGCTGTCGGTCAGGATCCCGTCGCCGAGCAGCTGCAGAAGGATACCGGTAATATCCCGGTGCGCCTTTTCCAGTTCGTCGAACAAGACGACGCAGTACGGGCGGCGGCGCACCTTTTCCGTAAGCGTCCCACCCGCGTCGTAGCCGACGTAGCCCGGAGGCGCGCCGAGCAGGCGCGAAACGCTGTTTGGCTCCATGTATTCCGACATATCCACACGGATGAGCGCGTCCTGGCTGCCGTAGACGACCTGCGCAAGCTGTTTACATAATTCTGTTTTTCCGACGCCCGTCGGGCCGATGAGCAGGAAAGACGCGGCGGGGCGTCCGGCATCGGCAAGGCCTGTCCGGCCGCGCAGAACGGCGGTAGAAACCGCGTCAACGGCGGCCTGCTGGCCGATGATGCGCTGGGAAAGCGTCTGACGCAAGGACAGCAGTCGTTCGCGGTCGGACTGCCGGAGCCTGCCGACGGGGATACCGGTGCGCTCTGCAACAACGGCGCGACATCCTGCCGGGTCAGGCTCACAGTGCGCTGGGCGCGGCGGGCCGCAAGCTGGCGGCGTACGAGGGTGCGCAGCTCGTCGCGAAGCTTCGCCGCCTGCTCATACTGTGCGTTCGCCACGGCCTGCTCGAGCCGCTGCTCCAGCTGCTGCTGGCGCTGCGTCCTCCGCCGGAGTTCCCCCGCCCGCCGAGCCAGACGTGCGCCGCACCCTCGTCGAGCAGATCCAGTGCCTTGTCCGGCAGAAAGCGGTCTGTCAGATAGCGGCTGGAAAAATCGACGGCGGCCTCAATGGCCTCCTGCGTGATGCGGATGCGGTGGTGTGCCTCCGCCTGGACGAGAGCGCTTCAAGCATACGGCAGGCCGTCTTGCGGTCCGGCTCGTGACCGTCACGGGGCGGAAACGGCGTTCAAGTGCAGCATCCTTCTTCAATGAATTTGCGGTATTCCTCCAATGTCGTCGCACCGATCATCTGCAGCTCTCCCCTGCCAAGGGCCGGCTTGAGCAGATTGGCCGCGTCGATTGCGCCCTCGGCGCTGCTGCGCCGACGATGGTGTGCATCTCATCGACAAACAGGATGACATTGCTGCGCAGCGGCGGATCTCGAGCAGAATATCGCGCACACGCTCTTCAAATTCGCCTCTGTATTTCGTGCCCGCAAGCAGATTCGCCATATTGAGGCAGTAGAGTTTTTTCCCGCGCAGCGCCTGCGGCACGCTCCGAGGCGCTGGGCCAGCGCTTCGACAACAGCGGTCTTGCCGACGCCGGGTTCGCCGATAAGCGCGGGGTTATTCTTGCTGCGGCGGCTGAGCACCTGCATCAGCTGGGAAAGTTCCGTCTCGCGGCCGACGACGGGGTCCATCTGCGGAGCCCGGTCGATCATGTTGTCACAGTATAGTTCCAAAAGCTTCAATTCCGATTGTCCTTTCATCACGTCCTGCGCCGGATGATGCGCAGGCGGTCATATGTTTCCGAAAATACGCAGTTGCAGTCGACGCTGCTCCGGAAGGGCATCGTGCCGCCTGGCCAGGCGTCGCCGCGCATGAGGGAAAGCGCAGAGCCTGGCAGGCAGAGGGCGCGCACCCGGCCTCGTGCTGTGCGCCGTCAAGCGCTCTTGCGGCAGCTGCGAAAGGCCCTTGGCCGTCCGGCTGGCTCCGGCCTCCTGCCTCGTCAGCATGCCAGCGCAGAGCTCGCTCCTCGGCTCCCTGATAGCATAAAATGCGTCCGGTCTGGGGAAATGCGTTCCTGCGAGAGTGCAAGCAGCAGATGCTCCGTGCCGGTCTGTGCGCCGCCAAGCTCACGCGCCAGCCGCGACGCGCGGAAGAGCAATCTTATCCCGGTCGCTGCGGAATACGCCGGTTTTTTCACTTTGATCGCCTCCTGTCGGAAGAGAGTTTCGACGCGGCAGGCGGCGTTTATACGACACTCACGAAAAAATCCGGGCCGTTCGAGGAATTTACACTTTTTTCATTGCATTTTCAGGAAAGTATGATAGAATGAAGCTACCTTGAAAATGGAGGTGCTTCAAATGGCACACATAATCAATGACAACTGTGTAAAGTGCGGCGCTTGCGCTGACGCATGTCCCATCGGCTGCATCAGCGAGGGCGAAGACAAGTACGTCATCGACGCCGATCAGTGCGTGGACTGCGGTACCTGCGCAGCAGAATGCCCCAACGACGCGATCTCTGAGGAATAAGCACATAAACAGCTGCATGCAGCACCCCCTGTCTTTTTGATTAGGAGCGCATATGGAGGAGCTTCTCTTTGACCGCATTCGGATGAAAATTTCGGATGCACAGTTCCGCGTGAGCACGGATTCCATGGTACTGGCGGATTTCTGCCGGATAAAGTCTGGCGGCCGGGTGCTTGATCTTGGCTGCGGGTGCGGGACGCTGGGGCTTCTGCTGCTGGGCGCAGATGAGACGCTGCGTGTGAGCGGCATTGAAATTCAGGAGGCCGCCGCGCGGCAGGCGCAGGAAAACGCGGAGGAAAGCGGAGTTTCCGACCGCTTTTGCGTCGTCTGCGGCGATCTGCGGCAGGCACACGCGCAGATTGCGCCCGGAACCTTTGACTATGTGCTGTCCAATCCCCCTACTACCCACCGAAAAGCGGGTATCTGCATGCACAGGACAGCCTCTGCGCCGCGAGAAGCGAGATCTGCTGCCCGTTTGACGCGCTTTGCGCGGCTGCGGCACGGGCGCTGCGGTGGGGCGGGCGTTTTTTTCTGGTACACAAGCCGGAACGGCTGGTCGATCTTCTGACCGGGCTGCGCGCGGCGCGGCTGGAGCCAAAGCGCATCTGCTTCGTCCGCCACAGGGCAGAAACCGCCGTGAATCTTGTTTTGATCGAATCCCACCTCGGCGGAGGGCCGGGGCTGCAATATGAGCCGGATCTGATTTTATACACACAGACCGGTGACCTGTCTGCCGAGGGTCGGCGCATTTATCATCTACAGGAGTGAACCGAATATGGCCGGTATCCTATATCTTGTGCCGACACCCATCGGCAATCTGAACGACATTTCGCCTCGCTGTGCCCAAACGCTGGCGGGGGCTGACTTTATCGCGGCGGAGGACACGCGCGTGAGCCTTAAGCTGCTGAACCATCTGGAGATCAAAAAAAAAAGCCTTGTGAGTTATCACGAGCACAACAAAGCGGAAAGCGGCAGCAAAATCCTTGTGCGCCTGCTGGCAGGCGAAACATGCGCGCTGGTGACAGACGCGGGCTCCCCCGCCATCTCCGACCCCGGCGAGGACTTAGTTCGGCTGTGGCGGAGAATGGCATAACGGTCTGCGCGCGATTCCCGGTCCGTGCGCGGTCATGGTACGGCGCTGAGTCGATTTCGGGGCTGCCGACAGGCGGTTCACGTTCGAGGCTTTCTGTCCGTCAACAAAAAAAAGCCGTCAGGAACACTGACGGGATGAAGGACGAACGCGGACGATGATCTTCTACGAAGCGCCGCACAAGCTGCTGGCACGCTACAGGATCTTTCCCGCGGCGTTCGGCGCGAAAAAATTTCCCTGTGCCGGGGCGACGAAACCACGAGAGGTCAGCGCGCGACGCTGGGGCGAGCCGCGGCCTATTACGCGGAGAATCCCGCCCGAGGCGAGTTCAGTTCGCGTCGTGGCCACGGCGCGGAGGAGCCGGCGGAGAAGGGGCTGTACGTTTCGAAGGCGCTCCGCGCGATGGACAGAAGAGGCTCTCGACCAGGACGCCCAAATCAAGCAGATCGCCAAGCTGACCGGCTTTGCGAAAAATCAGCTGTACGACGCGATCTTGAAGGGCTGAACCAAACTGAAAGCAGCATGCTTTGCAGCATGCAGGCGCGTCTTCTCAACAGGGGAACCTGTTTCACTCCCGCTTTTTATCCAGCCAGACGATATATTCCAGCATTCATATCCGGGTCGGCAAAATAGATCCATTGCTCTGAGTTCGGAGTTTCATTCGGGCCGTCAAGGATCGTCAGCTCATTTTCCCCCAGCATCTTCAGGACGCTGTCCATATTCTCCGCCTCAAAGCACAGATGCGGACAGAACAGGGGCTCAGCATCGATGGCCCCATACGTCTCATGCTCTGTCTCGATCAGCTCCAGCCGGGCACCGTTGTGATCAAGGAAAGCGTATCTTTCTGCGGCTTTCTCATTTTTCCGTCAAAAAGAAACCGAAAACCAAGTTTTCCCGTGTAAAAACGCAATTGCATCGTCTAGATTTCGTACGCGAAACGCGCCATGATCGTATGCCATTGTTACTATCTCCCGATTAAAAAAAGTTTAATAGCAGCGGCCCGCATGAAGTCTCTATTCTGCAGACGCCTGTGCTTCTTGCTTTTGCGACAAAAAATCCCGCCGTCGGTCAGGCAGCGGGATTTTTTTTGCATGGATCTTATTTGCCTGCGCACGCTCGGCTTCATGCAGTTGGCGCAGATGTTCTTTAAGCCGCAGTTCTCGACGTTCCGGCCGTCACCGCAGAAGATGCAGGTCGGCTCGTACTTCTTGAGAATAATGGACTCGCCGTCGACATAGATTTCGATAGCGTCCTTCTCCCGCGATGTCCAGCGTGCGGCGCAGCCTCGATGGCAGAACGATTCTCAAGCCGGAGTCGTCGACCTTTCTGACGATGCCTGTTGATTTCATTGAATACAACCCCCCAATCTCTTTTCTTTCATGCACCAGTACCAGGTCAGCAACGGATGCTGCATGGACATCCGTTGCCCCCTCAAGCCATCCTATTCTACCATCCAATTATGTACAAATTTTTGAACAAACTTATTTTTTCTTAATGGAGTTTCAAACATGTTGTTGAACTTTCTTTGGTTTGGTCTGATCCTCCATCAATGTTGGCTGATTTGTGTTCCGGTCAACCGTTTTCTTCCAGCCAGGCGGCGCTGGCGGCGCGGCGGCAGGGTCGCTGACGCGAAAGGCCCATCTGCCTCGGCGCTGGCGCGGGCCATGGAGCAGACAGGACGACCACCGCGTGGCTGTGCCGGGCGCTGCAGCCGGGGGGCAAACGGCTTTGTCCCGGTGTGCGCGAAGAAGCAGTGAAGAGAAGAGCTTTTCGAGCTGTGCGGCAATCTGACGCCGCGAATCTGCTGGGGCTCGGCAACACCAACGCGCCGCCGCTCGGCTGCGTACGCGCGGCAGCGGATTGGGCATATCCGGCGCGAGCCGCGTCGGACGAGATGTTCGCTGGTCGTGATGAACACGGCTTCCCTGCAGCTCATCCTGTCGACGGTCGCCGCCGTGCGCGCAGGCTCGCGCGGCGCACGCGTTCGATATTCCTCCCGGCGGTGGGGGCGTCGGCTCGCTGTCGCGGAAATCCTGGCGGCACGGGGCTGAAGCGATGCTGAAAACCTGACGGAGCTGCTGCTGGCCGGGTTGCCGCGCGGGCGCGGGGCTGCGGCGGAAGCGGGATGTGTACGGGGGATCTTTCTGGCCGGGCGGGCCTGCCGTGGCCGTTGAGTGACGCTCGCGCCGTCGTTGTTTCTGATGCCGACGGCGGTCACGATGCTGCGGGAAAGCGGGTTTTTCGACTGGCTGACGCCGCCGCGGGTGTTCCGGTGCTCGGCATCCGCCGGAGCTTGCACCGCTGGTGCTTCGCCCGCTCGGCGCAGCGCAGCGCTTCGCCGTGGGGACGGAGCTGATAGCGCACGGCGTGGATTCGCTGATCAGGGGCGGACAGCCGCGGTCATGCTGGCTCGTCCGGGAGACAACGTTTTATGCCATCAGCGTCTACTTTCGGCCGCGGCGTGCGCGGACGCGCCACGCCGTCCCCGGCGGCGCCGATCGCCAGATCTCACGGGGTTCTGCATGGCGGCGTGAGCGTGCCACGACTGTGTGAGGGTGTCCTGTACATTCCCGGACTTTTCTGCTATAATAGTGAAACTTTATGACATGACGAAGGTGACACGCATGAAATTTTTGATCGATCTGATCTCCGAGCAGCTGGCAGGTGCATTTGAGCGCTGGGTTTGACGCGGCCCTATGGCAAAGCGACGCTTTCCAACCGCCCGGATCTCTGTGAATACCAGTGCAACGGTGCGTTGGCAGCGGCAAAGCAGTATCATAAGGCCCCCATCCAGATCGCAAACGCGGTTCTGGACGCGCTGGGCAAAAATGAGTTGTTTTCCAGCGCAGAGGCACAACATGCCGGGCTTTCTGAACCTGAAGATCTCCGGGGGTATCTTGCCTCCCTATCTGCGCGAAATGGCGCAGGCCCCGCACTCGGCGCACGGACGATCCCAATGCTGCCTGCACCATCGTTCTGGACTACGGCGGGCCGAATGTCCCAAATGCCGGTCATCTGCGCAGCGCCATCATCGGCGAATCGCTCAAAGCGCATTTACCGGTTCTTCGGCAATCATGTGATCGGCGATGTCCATCTGGGCGACTGGGGACTGCAGATGTACGGTGATCGCTGCGCAGCTGCAGGATGAAAAGCCGTTCCGTACTGACCCGGACTACACCGGCGAATACCCCGCCGAAGCGCCGTTCACGATCTCCGAGCTTGAACGCATTTATCCTGCCGCCAGCGCCCGCAGCAAGGGAGGACGAAGCCTTCGCCGCCCGCGCGCATGAGGGAGACCTTTCCGCCTCCAGCACGGCGAACGCGGCGGCGCGCACTCTGGCAGGCACATCCTGCGCGTGTCCGTTGAAGACCTCAAGCGCAACTATGACAATCTCGGCGTGAGCTTTGATGTGTGGGCTCGGCGAGAGCGTCGCGCAGAAGTATATCCCGCAGATGCTCGAAACCGTCAAAGGCAAAGGGGCTTTGCGTGGAATCGGGGCGCTGGTCGTGCCGGTGCAGCGGAGTTCCGCGTATCCTGCCGGGAAGTCCGACGGCGCGACGCTTCAGCTTACCGACTAATCTGGTCACGATCGTCCAGCGCGAAAGCAGGATTATCACCCGAAGAAATACATGGAGCCTGACTGGACAAGCGCAGAATCGGTACCTTCGGTGCTGGTATCTTCCGCGTGGCGAA
>VOFK01001768.1_pt1 | contig 38583 bp, 77 predicted proteins | sample 5384121 | NCBI WGS metagenome assembly VOFK01 (sample SAMN12384730, study PRJNA508395) | human gut metagenome | isolation source: healthy gut J | host: Homo sapiens | reverse complement strand
TATTACGTATTGCTGGGAAGGAAGTTTATCATGGAAAAAAAGTTAAAAGCATTGGAGAACCGGATCGGTTATGAGTTCAGGAACAGGAACCTTCTGATCCTTGCACTGACACATAGTTCCTATGCAAACGAGAAGAAGCTTGGTAAGGCAGGCTGCAACGAGCGTCTGGAGTTTCTTGGAGATGCAGTTCTGGAGCTGATCAGCAGTGATTTTCTCTATAAAAAGTTCACCCAGATTCCAGAGGGCGAATTGACCAAGAAGAGAGCCAGCCTGGTTTGCAGACCCAGTCTTGCTTATTGCGCCAGAGAGTTTGGTCTGCCCCAGTTTCTGCTCCTTGGAAAAGGTGAGGACATGACTGGTGGAAGAAACCGTGACTCTATTGTTTCCGATGCAACAGAGGCTCTGCTTGGAGCTATCTATCTGGATGGTGGTTTTGCTAATGCAAAGGAGTTTGTACTGAAATTTATTCTGAATGATATTGAACACAAACAGCTCTTTTATGATAGCAAGACCATCCTGCAGGAAATCGTACAGGAGAAGGGAACCCATCTTGTGGAGTACCATCTGATAAAAAAGAAGAAGGCCCGGATCATAACAAAAACTTTACTGTGGATGTGCTTGTCAGCGGTCATGTGATGGGTACCGGAGTAGGACATACCAAGAAAGCTGCCGAGCAGGAAGCTGCTTACCAGGCTATCCGGAAGATGAGAAAATAATAACAAGGATTCGAATACATGTATTTAAAAAGTATTGAAGTGCACGGGTTTAAGTCCTTTGCACAGAAAATCAATTTTGAATTTCATAATGGAATTACGGGAATCGTTGGCCCCAACGGCAGTGGGAAAAAGCAACGTAGGTGATGCGGTGCGCTGGGTGCTGGCGAACAGAGCGCCAAGCAGCTCCGCGGCTCGGGAAATATGCAGGATGTTATTTTCTCCGGAACCGAGACGAGAAAGCCCCAGCTTTGCTTCTGTTGCCATTACTATAACAGCGATCACAAGCTAAATCCGGTTGATTTTAATGAGGTTACGGTTACCCGAAGACTTTACCGTTCCGGTGAAAGTGAATATCTTATTAATGGAAGTGCCTGTCGTCTCGGAAGGATATTAATGAGATGTTTTTACGATACCGGTATCGGAAAAGAAGGCTATTCCATCATCGGACAGGGTCAGATTGATAAGATCTTAAGCGGTAAGCCGGAAGAGCGCCGGGAGCTGTTTGACGAAGCTGCCGGAATCGTAAAGTTTAAGCGAAGAAAGGCAACTACCATTAAGAAGCTGGGGACGAACAGGGAAATCTGGTGCGTGTTACCGATATTTTAAGTGAGCTTACCAGACAATTGAGTCCTTTGGAGCGCCAGTCCGAGACAGCCAGAATTTATCTTGCCAAAAAGAGACACTTTGCGGGAATTGATGTGAACAGTTTTCTTCTGGAAAACGAGGAGACCAGCCGAATTAAAAGAGCTGGATACCAAGAATACCAGGGCCGCTGAGAGTGGAGGAGAATCAGAAGGCCTACGAGCAGACAAAAGTGGAATATGATTCTGGAAGAGGAACTGGAACAGTTGAATTCCCAGATGGATCAGCTGCGTGAAGGAAACGCAGAATAAGGCAAATCCGCAGGCAGCAACTGGATGGTGAGACCAAGGTACTCCAAACAGATTTTGTCCGGAGTGCAGAGCGAAGAGCATTACAAGAGCCGTCTGCAGACCATTGAGGCGGATCTGAAGGAACGCCAGGAATCTCTGGAGAGTCAGGCGGCGGAGAAATCCCAGCCCATGCAGCTCTTCTGGAAGCTCAGGAAGCGCCAGGAGGCAGAAGAGGACCGATTTCAATATTCAGCACAGATCGAAGAGTGCTCTCGGGCAGTGGAGAATGGCAAGAACGAGATCATCGAGGCTTCTCAATACCCGTGCCACTACCAAAGGAAAAGCCCAGCGTTTCGATACCATGATGGAGCAGAATCGACATCCGTAAAGCAGGAATCAGTCAGAGACAGCTTCATTTGAAAACAGAGGGAAGCCCAGCAGCAGAGCGAGCTGGAGAGGGCAAAAGGAGAAGTTTCGTGGAATTACCACACTTATCCAGGATATGAAATGCAGAGTGTCAGCGCCTGGATAATGAAGTACATAAAATTACAGATGAATTAAAAAACAGAACAGCCAGATGGAAATCGGCCAGAGCGCATATCACCGTGAGGCTTCCAGGCTGGAATCTTTGTGAAAAAATATTACAGAGCGCTATGACGGATATGGTAACAGTATCCGCCGTGTGTGGAACAGAAACCTGGCAAAATTAAGGGTGTTGTAGCGGATCTGATCGGTAAATAAGAGTATGAGATCGCCATTGAGACGGCTCTTGGAGGAAGTATTCAGAAACATTGTCACAGACAATGAACAGACGGCCAAGCAGATGATCGAATTTCTGAAGAAAAACCGTTTCGGCCGCGCTACGTTCCTTCCACTTAACAGTATCAATACCAGAAGTGGTTTTACCCAGAGGGATGCACCGCAGGAGCCGGGAGTGATCGGGCTTAAGCCAGTGAACTGGTAACTACAGGTCCGGAGTATGCTGGACTTTGCCACTTATCTTCTGGGACGCGTGCTCGTGGTGGATCACATTGACAATGCCATTGCCATTGCGCGAAAGTACCGGCACAGTTCGTATGGTAACTGTGGAGGGTGAATCCTTTCAGCCCGGGCGGTTCTATGTCGCGGTTCTTTTTAAGAATAACAGCAATCTTCTTTACCGCCGCCGTGAGATCGAAGAACTGGAATCCAGTGTGAAGGTTCTTCGAAAAGACATGGATGACATGCAGACGGCTATTAATGATAATCGAAGCAAGCGTAATGTTATGCGTGACACCATTGCAGATCTGCAGGAAAAACTGCGTCAGCAGTATGTTGCCCAGAACACTGCGAAGATGGACATTAACCAGGTAGAAGCCAAAACAAAGGAAATCGCAGGCTGGCTACGGAGATTCAGAGAGAAAGCAGATGGAAATCCGCCGTCAGATCGAGGAGGCAGAGGCTGATCACAGCAAGATTGACGAAGAATTGAAGGCTTCTGAGCAGGATGAGAAAGAACTGAGACTTTTATCCAGAATAAACAGGAAGAATTAGAGACCTGGAGGGCTTCTGAGCAGGAGGTTTCCAGGAAACTGGAGGCTCTTCGTCTGGAAGCAAGTACAGCCCAGCAGAAAGAAAAAGCTCGCAGCAGAGACTCGGGTCGTCTGACTCATGAGATGGAAGCTTTCGCCAGGAGTGAGTGCAGATATTCATGAAAACGCTGGAGCTTGGCGGCGAAGAGAATGAGAGAAAGCGCCAGTCTGTAGAGAACCTGGAGGCAGTGATCCGACTTTGAAAGAGATGAAAACCAAGGCAAAGGCTCAGATGGAGAGCTGGCAGAGTGTGAAGGATGAAAAAATGCCAGCCACAAGGCATTTTTTGAAAAGCGGGATCAGCTGTCCGGCAGGATTTCACTGGACAAAGAGTGTTACCGTCTGAAAAGCCAGATCGAGAAGCTGGAAGAGCACAGGAAATCTGATTTCCTACATGTGGAATGAGTATGAGATCACCCCGAACAATGCCCCTTTCAGTACAAAAAAGAAGAGCTGAACGATCTGAAAGCCATGAAGAAAGAAATTGCCCAGGTGAAGGATGAAACCGTAAGCTTGGTAACGTTAATGTAAATGCAATTGAGGAATATAAGGAGATTTCAGAGCGTCATGCTTTCCTTTCCGACAGGCCCAGAGATCTGAAAACCGCAGAAGCGCAGTTGGAGAACATTATCCAGGAACTGGATGAGGGAATGCGTAAACAGTTTACGGAGAAATTCCAGGATATCCAGAGAGTTTGACAAGGCTTTCAAGAATTGTTTGGAGGCGGTAAGGGCACTCTGGAGCTTGAGGGAAGACGTGACATTCTGAAGCAGGAATTGCATTATTTCAGCCGCCCGGAAAAAAACTTCAGAACATGATGCAGCTTTCCGGTGGAGAAAAAGCACTGACAGCAATTGCACTTTTGTTTGCAATCCAGAACCTGAAGCCGTCGCCATTCTGTCTCCTTGATGAGATCGAGGCGGCACTTTTGACGATTCGAAATGTAGGTCGTTTCGCAGGCTATCTTCACAGAAGTTGACGAAAAACACACAATTCATTATAATAACACATAGACGTGGAACCATGAACGCAGCAGACCGGCTTTATGGAATTACCATGCAGGAGAAAGGGGTATCCACACTGGTTTCCGTCGATCTGGTGGAGAATCAGCTTACCCAGTAACAGGAGGAGTTACATGGCAGAAGAAAAGAAAGGTTTTTTTAAAGACTTGTCAGTGGCCCGACAAAAACCAGAGACAACATCGTGGCAGGATTTGATTCTCTTTTCACCGGCTATTCAACAATAGATGATGATTTTTATGAGGAACTGGAAGAAATCCTGATCATGGGTGACATTGGAATCAATGCTACCACAGCCATTCTGGACAAATTAAAAAAGACCAGGTGGAAAACAGAAATATCAAGGGATCCCAAGGAGTGCAAGCAGCTTCTTATTGATACCATCAAGAGAGCAGATGACGGTAGACAGCACAGAGTACGCGTTTGAAAACCGAAATCCGTTATTCTTGTGATCGGTGTCAATGGTGTTGGAAAAAACAACTTCCGTTGGAAAACTTGCCGGCAAGCTGAAGCGACCAGGGCAAGAAAGTTATTCTTGGCTGCAGCAGATACCTTCCGTGCAGCAGCCATTGAACAGCTGACAGAATGGGCTAACCAGAGCAGGCAGTTGATATCATTGGCGGCCAGGATGGAGCAGATCCGGCATCAGTTGTTCTATGATGCAGTGGCAGCAGCCAAGGCCCGCAATGCAGACGTTCTGATGATGATACGGCAGGAAGACTTCACAACAAGAAGAACCTGATGGAAGAGCTCCACAAGATTTACCGCATTCTGGAGAAAGAATATCCGGATGCGTATCTGGAAACTCTGGTGGTTCTGGATGGAACGACAGGACAGAACGCACTTTGTGCAGGCAAGACAGTTTGCAGAAGTGGCAAATGTAACCGGTATCATTCTTACCAAGCTTGATGGTACAGCCAAGGGTGGTATTGCGGTGGCAATCCAGTCAGAGCTTGATATTCCGGTGAAATATATCGGCGTTGGTGAGAGCATTGACGATTTACAGAAATTTGATGCAAATTTTTTGTGGATGCATTGTTTGATATTCGTCCGATGAAAACTAACCCCACAGACTGACAGGAGGAAAAATAAAACAATGCTTACTTTAGAGAGTTTTGAAGAAGCGGCAGAAATAGTTAAGCAGGTAACCCAGAGACCAAGCTGGTGAAGAGCAGCTATTTCAGTGAACTTACAGGAAATAAGGTTTTCTTCAAACCGGAGAACATGCAGAGAACAGGTGCATACAAGGTTCGTGGAGCTTATTATAAGATCAGCACTCTTTCCGATGAAGAGAGGAAAGGCACTGATCACAGCTTCCGCTGGAAACCATGCACAGGGTGTGGCATATGCAGCACACAAATGGTGTGAAGGCCGTGATCGTAATGCCGACCACTACGCCGCTTATTAAAAAAGTAGAGCGCACAAAAAAGGTTATGGCGCAGAGGTTATTCTTTATGGTGATGTTTATGATGAGGCCTGTGCTTATGCGTGCTGGAGCTTGCTGAAGAAAAAGGGCTATACCTTTATTCATCCTTTTGATGATCCTGCAGTTGCTACCGGACAGGGAACCATCGCAATGGAGATCATTCAGGAACTTCCTCTTGTAGATTATATTCTGGTACCAATCGGTGGTGGCGGACTTGCAACAGGTGTATCCACACACTTGCGAAGCTGTTAAATCCACATATCAAAGTAATCGGTGTGGAACCGGCAGGGGCTGCCTGCATGAAGGCTTCTCTGAAGAAGGGTGAGGTTGTGACACTGCCTCATGTAAACACCATTGCAGATGGTACTGTAAAGTTCAGACCCGGGACATATTTTCCCATATATCCAGGAGAATCTGGATGAAATTATCACGGTTGAGGATGATGAGCTGATCGTTGCTTTTCTGGATATGGTAGAGAATCACCAAGATGATCGTGGAGAATTCCGGACTTCTGACAGTGGCAGCTCTTCGTCATCTTGATTTCAAGAATAAAAAAGGTTGTTTCCATCTTAAGCGGTGGAAATATGGATGTGATCACCATGTCATCGGTTGTACAGCACGGACTGATCCAGCGTGACCGTATCTTTTTACCGTATCCGTACTTATTCCGGATAAGCCTGGTGAACTGGTACGTGTGGCTTCCATCATTGCGGAGAATCAGGAAATGTTATCAAGCTGGATCATAACCAGTTTGTGCACAAACCGTAATGCAGCTGTAGAACTGAAGATCACTCTGGAGGCGTTTGGTACAGACCATAAGAATCAGATCGTGAAAGCACTGGAGACTGCCGGATGCAGACCGAAGGTAATTCGCGCAAGTCTGTAATTGAAAACAGAAGCATTTCCCTACCTTGCAGTTAATAACTGAAGCGACATCACAAATGGTATGAATAAAGTTAGTCTATATGATGTGTGCTGCATATTCATGTAAAAAAATGGGGAGTGTTTGCTGAATTGATTATAAATAAATACAACTGTGTTGGTTTTACAAAAGGGGCCGGCATGGCGGTGAATATATGAGTAGCAAACTATGAAAAAAGTAATTTTAACAGGAGACCGCCCCACAGGACGTCTTCATGTGGGACATTATGTGGGTTCCCTTTCTGAGCGTGTAAAGCTTCAGAATTCAGGCGAATATGATGAGATATATATAATGATCGCAGATGCGCAGGCACTGACAGATAATGCCGATAATCCGGAAAAGGTACGTCAGAACATTATGAACGTTGCACTGGATTATCTGGCATGTGGCCTTGATCCGGAAAAGGCAACGATTTTCATTCAGTCGATGGTTCCGGAACTGACAGAGTTAACATTCTATTATATGAATCTGGTAACCGTATCCAGAGTACAGAGAAATCCTACTGTAAAAAATCCGAGATCAAGATGCGTAATTTTGAAGCAAGTATCCCGGTAGGATTCTTCTGTTATCCGATCAGCCAGGCGGCCGATATTACAGCATTCCGTGCAACAGCCGTTCCGGTTGGAGAAGACCAGCTTCCGATGTTAGAACAGTGCAAGGAAATCGTACACAAGTTCAATTCCGTATATGGCGAAACTCTGACAGATCCTGAGATCGTATTACCGTCTAACAAAGCGTGTCTCAGACTCCCGGTATCGATGGAAAAGCAAAAATGAGTAAATCTCTTGAAACTGTATCTATCTTTCCGATGAGGCAGATGAGGTTAAGAAGAAGGTTATGTCCATGTTCACGGATCCGAATCATCTTCGTGTTCGTGATCCGGGAAATGTTGATGGCAATCCGGTATTTATTTATCTGATGCTTTCTGCAAACCAGAATACTTCCCGGAATTTCTTCCGGATTATCAGAACCTGACGAGCTGAAAGACCATTATAAGAGAGGCGGACTTGAGATGTTAAGGTTAAGAAGTTCCCAACAACGTTCTTCCAGGTTGAGTTTTTGGCCCGATCCGCGAGCGCCGTAAAATGGGAGCAGCGCATTCCGGATGTCTATGATATTTTAAGAGAGGGCAATAAGGTGGCTGAGGCAAAGGCAGCTGAGACTCTGAGGGATGTAAAGGCTTCTATGAAAATTAATTATTTTGATGATGATAGTTTGATTCAGTAAAAATATGTGGGATTTTAATTCAGTAAAAAATATGTGGATTTTTAAGTTGACATTTCGTTGGTTATGGCATATGCTAATAGTAGCTAAGGATTAGAGCAATAGTCCATCGAAAGCAAACGAAAACCCCGGAGGTGTGCGAGACTTCCGGGGTTTTTCTATTCCGTTTATGTAGGTGGCTTATGCCTTAGGCTGTTATGCTGCCTATTTGTCTTTTCTGTCCAGCCATTTGTAAATGCAGTAGCTAATTACATTTACTGCGACAGGGACAAGGATTAGAGCAATAACATTATCCATCGAATTCACCTCCTTTCTGCTGGAGGCTCGGCAGCTTTTATAGTATAGCATAAGGGCGGACAATTAGAAATAGCGTATAATAAAAATTTGGACATATAAATAGTATATACAATGTAAAAAAAAAAACACTTGACACACACCACAAAAATACGGTATGATACAAAGGTGATAACGAATGGAAAAGTTTGTAGAACGTACTTTTGCTCTATGATTTTACGGAGAGCTTCTGACGAAGAGACAGCAGCAGATCTACGAGAGTGTAGTTCTGGAGGATTATTCTTTAAGTGAGGTTGCAGAGGAACTGAATATCAGCCGTCAGGGCGTACATGATATGATCAGACGCTGTGACAAGGCGCTGGAAGGATATGAAGAGAAGCTGCATCTGGTGGAGAAGTTTGTGAATATCCGGGGACAGGTACAGAAGATACATGAGCTTGCATCCGGATATCACGCTGATGATATTGAGGCAATATCCAATGAGATTTTAGAGGAGTTATAACATATGGCATTTGAAAGCTTGACAGATAAACTGCAGAATGTATTTAAGAAGTTGCGAAGCAAGGGCCGTCTGACAGAAGATGATGTTAAGGCTGCTCTTAAAGAAGTTAAGATGGCACTCCTTGAAGCAGACGTTAAACTTCAGAGTCGTGAAACAGTTCACGAAATCTGTACAGGAACGTGCAGTTGGACAGGACGTTATGAGCGGTCTGAATCCGGGTCAGATGGTGATCAAGATTGTTAATGAAGAGCTGGTTAATCTTATGGGAAGCGAGACTACAGAGCTTCCGAGCAAGCCTGGCAATGATCTGACTGTCATTATGATGGCAGGTCTTCAGGGAGCTGGTAAGACCACTACGGCAGCCAAGCTTGCAGGTAAGATCAAGTCTAAAGGTAAGAGACCTCTTCTGGTAGCCTGTGACGTTTACAGACCCGCAGCGATCACCAGCTGCAGGTAAACGGTGAGAAACAAGGTGTAGAAGTCTTTACCATGGGTGATAAACAGAGCCCGGTAGACATAGCCAAAGGCGGCTGTTGCACATGCTAAGGCGAATCAGCAGAATGTAGTGATCATTGATACAGCAGGTCGTCTTCATGTCGATGAGGATATGATGCAGGAGCTTGCTGATATTAAGTCCAATATTGAGGTAGATGCTACAGTCCTTGTAGTAGATGCCATGACCGGACAGGATGCAGTCAATGTAGCCCAGACTTTTGCAATGAGAAGGTTGGAATCGATGGAGTGATCCTGACCAAGATGGATGGTGATACCCGTGGTGGTGCAGCTCTTTCCATCAAGTCCGTAACTGGCAAGCCAATCCTGTATGTAGGTATGGGAGAAGTTATCCGATCTGGAACAGTTCTATCCGGAGAGAATGGCATCCCGTATCCTTGGTATGGGAGATGTAATGAGCCCGATCGAAAAGGCAGAAGCAGCCGATGATCGAGGAAGCCAGAGAGATGCCAAGAAGCTGAAGAAGATGGATTTTGATTTCAATGATTATCTTACCAGCCTTGAACAGATGAATAAGATGGGCGGAATCTCCAGTATCCTGAACATGCTTCCTGGTGTGGGCAGTAAGATGAAAGATGTGGAGAGCATGATCAATGAGAAAGCAATGGACAGAACCAAGTCCATTATTCTTTCCATGACCCCACAGGAGCGTTCCAATCCAGGAATCCTGAACCTTCCGTAAGAACAGGATTGCCAGAGGCGCAGGTGTGGATGTTGCAGAAGTCAATCGCCTTGTGAAGCAGTTTGAACAGATGAAGAAGATGATGAAGCAGATGCCGGGTCTCATGGGCGGCAAAATGGGTAAAAAGGCGGCGGCTTTAAAGCTTCCTTTTTAACATAAAATAAAGTTTTAACAATTTCCAAAAGAGAAATAAATTGGAGGAAAATTAAAATGGCAGTAAAGATCAGATTAAGAATAATGGGACAGAAGAAAGCACCTTACTATAGAATCGTTGTAGCAGATTCCCGCAGCAAACGTGACGGAAGATGTATCGAAGAGATCGGAACATATGATCCGAACCAGGAGCCAAGCGTATGCAAGGTTGACGAAGAAGCAGCTAAGAAATGGCTTGCAAACGGTGCTCAGCCTACAGAAGTTGTTGCTAAGATCCTCAAACAGGCCGGAATCGAGAAATAATTTAAGGAGATCAGGTTATTGCCAGAATGGTTCAGACTGCACAGTATTTCCTGTGAAAGTCGTGAACTGTAACCGGCAATTTTCGGGGGGCTGTGACGTCCAGATGAGGGCATTTTTTGAATATGCTCCGGGGCGGGATCGCGAGGTGTAATGAAACAACTTGTAGAAGTAATTGCAAAATCTCTTGTTGAAAATCCGGATGAAGTAGTCGTTACCGAAACAGAAAAGGATGACGCTGTTGTTATCGAACTGAAGGTCGGACCGGCCGATATGGGTAAGGTTATCGGAAGACAGGGAAGAATTGCCAAGGCAATCCGTACTGTTGTGAAAGCGGCTTCTTCCAAAAAAGCAGCAAAAAAAAAAAGTGATTGTAGATATTCTGCAATGATAAGCAAGATATATGGATGCAGGAGCTGTGGAGACATGGCTCCTGTTTTTTACTTATGAAAGTCCCGGACGGCAGACATATTCGTTTTTTGTAGAGGAGTTTTGAATGGAAGATTTATTAAAGGTTGGTGTGATCACCACAACTCACGGAGTAAGGGGAGAAGTAAAGGTATTCCCCACCACAGATCCGGGAGCGTTTCCTGGATCTTGAATACGTGATTCTGGATGCCGGCAGAGATGAAAAAGCTGAAATCAGTAACGTGAAATTTTTTAAGAATCTTGTGATCCTGAAATTTAACGGGATTGATAATATAAATGATATTGAAATGTACAAAGGCAGAGATCTGTGGGTTCCAAGAGAGGAAGCACAGGAACTGGATGAGGATGAATATTACATTGGAGACCTGATTGGCATGGAAGTGGTTCTGGAGGGCAACACCCATTTCGGAACCCTGAAAAGATGTTATGGAGACAGGAGCCAATGATGTTTTTACGTAGTAGAGCTTCCAGGATCATCGGGAGGTACTTCTCCCGGCAATCAAGGAATGCATCCTTGACGTTGATCTGGAGGAGAATGTGATGACGGTACATTTGATGAAAAGGACTTTTGTAAATGAATTTCCATGTTTTGACCCTTTTTCCGGAAATGATCCGGAATGGAATGAACACCAGTATTACAGGGCGTGCCATTAATGCAGGAATCCTTTCTGTGGAGGCCATAAAATATCCGCGACTATGCTTTTAACAAGCACCAGAAAGTAGATGATTATACTTACGGCGGCGGTGCTGGAATGCTGATGCAGGCAGAACCGGTTTACCTGGCTTATGAAGCGATTGCTGAAAAAAGTATTGGAAGCGCCCCCGTGTGGTTTATCTCACCCCGCAGGGACAGGTGTTTAATCAGCAGATGGCAAGAAGACATGGCGAAAAGAGGAAGACCTGGTTTTCCCTCTGTGGTCATTATGAGGGAATTGACGAGCGTGTTCTGGAAGAAATTGTGACGGATTATGTGTCTATCGGAGATTATGTGCTTACCGGCGGCGAGCTTCCGGCCATGATTTATGATGGATTCTATTTCCAGCATGGTTCCAGGCGTGCTCAGCAATCGAGTCTGGCGAGACCGAAAGGTCCTTTGCAGGAAATCTTCTGGAATATCCCAGTACAGCCGCCCGGAGGAATGGCATGGCAAAAAGGTTCCGGAGGTTCTTATGTCCGGTCATCATGCAAATATAGAGAAGTGGCGCAGAGGCAGTCTATCATTCGTACAGCCAGAAGGCGCCCGGATCTGCTGAAAAAAGGCAGATCTCACCAACAAAGAATGGAATTTTGGTTGCGGCAGCTGAAAAAGCAGTGGAAAGAAGGAGGAATCCAAAGATGAGAACATCTGATTTTTTACTATGAGCTCCCTCAGGAGCTGATCGCCCAGGATCCGCTGGAGGACAGAAGTTCTTCCAGACTGATGCATCTTTCTATGGCAGATGGCAGGTATTGAGCATCGCCATTTCAAGGGGATATACTGGACTATCTGAATGAAGGTGATACTTTGGTTATCAATGATACCAAGGTTATTCCGGCAAGGCTTTACGGTCACAAGGAAGAGACTGGCGCAGTGATCGAAATCCTTCTTCTGAAAAGAAGAGAGAACGATATCTGGGGAATGCCTGGTAAAGCCAGGTAAAAAGGCACGCCCAGGTGCTAAGATCACTTTTGGAGATGGTATCTTAAAGGGAGAGATTATTGACGTGGTGGACGAGGGGAATCGTCTGATCCAGTTCCATTATGAGGGTATTTTCGAAGAGATTCTGGATCAGCTGGGACAGATGCCGCTGCCTCCATATATCACTCATAAATTAAAGGACAAAAACCGTTACCAGACTGTTTATGCAAAGAATGACGGTTCTGCGGCAGCTCCGACAGCCGGTCTTCATTTTACAAAGGAACTTCTGGAGCAGGTGAAAGCCAAAGGGGTAAATATTGCCCATGTAACTCTTCACGTAGGTCTTGGCACTTTGCGTCCGGTTAAAGTAGATGATGTAGAACAGCATCACATGCATTCTGAATTTTACATTGTGGAAGAAGACCAGGCGAAGCTGATCAACGATACCAAGAAAAAATGGCGGCCGTGATCGCAGTTGGAACTACCAGCTGCCGTACACTGGAGTCTGCAACTGGTGAGGATGGTGTTCTGAAGTCTGGAAGCGGCTGGACAGAGATTTTTATTTATCCAGGCTATAAATTTAAGATGATCGACGGTCTGATCACCAACTTCCATCTGCCGGAATCCACACTGGTTATGCTGGTGTCTGCACTGGCTGGAAAAGAGAATATTCTGCATGCCTATGAGGTGGCAGTGCAGGAGAAGTACCGGTTCTTTTTCATTTGGGGATGCGATGCTGATATTATAATCAAAAAATACCCCCGGAGCTTTCGCTCTGGGGGGCTGAATAACATATATTTTTTCTATCCGATCCAGGAGCTTCTTTCCTGATTTTTTTTCCATAATTCTGGTCTTTTTTCATCCCCTTCAGCAGGCGTTGGCTGGTAATTGTTATAGCCGTAGACGGAGGAGATGGAACATGGGATGATATTTGTTACATTATCGGCTTTTTACGCCGTCGTTTGAGATGGTAAAGGTCTGCTGGAAAATCATACTGTCCATGTCACTTGGGGCGCTGTTTCCGCCGAAGCAGAAGTTTCAAGGCTGTATACAATATTCTTTCCTTTATATTCTTCAATTCCCTGAAGTACATGAGGATGATGTCCGCACACCAGATCAGCGCCAAGGTCAATGGCAAGATGTCCAAGTGTGGTCTGATTGAGTCTGGAACGGTTTCTTTTTCGTTTCCCCAGTGGAAGATAACGATGATCAGCTCTGCGCCATCTTTTTTACCTTGGCAATGTTGTCTTTCAGCTGCTGTTCACGCTCTAGATGATCGTATAACTCATAGATTCCCACAAGACCTACTTTTTACCCCTTTTATGTCCATTACGGCCGTCTCATCATAGCCGAAATGAACAATTCCCTGGGCATCCAGGGCGTCCATGGTGTCCTGAAAGCTCTGCTCGCCGTAATCATGGCTGTGGTTGTTGGCTGTGTTTACCGCTTCCACAGAACTGCTGGAGTAAATTCCTGCAAAAGATGCAGGGGCTTTGAATGCGAAGGTTTTATCCTCGCGGCTGCTGCTGTCTGTGAAGGTTCCTTCATTGTTGGCGATAGTCAGGTCATCTGCTTCAAAAATACTCTTTACATTCTGTAAAAGTATTCTTTTCCATAATTTTCAAAATATGCATTCAGGCTGGTACTGTAATCGAAGGCTTCATCTGTACCAAGGGTACAGTCGCCAACAACGCTTATAGTAAGGGGTGACTGGGGTGTCGTGCTTCGATTTTGTTGAAACAGTATCGCTGCTTTCGGAATCAGAAGATGAATCTGAGCTGTCACTGGAAGATTCTGCAGTCTGCTTAGCTCCATCGGCAAATGAAGAATCGTTCTTTTTTTTTCACTGCCAGAAGAAAGAGCAGAACCAGTTGTCTTTTCGTCGGTTGCGTTGGTTACATTCGAAGAGTTTACACTCTTTGTCTTTCCTGCACATCCCCGGACGATCGGGATCAGTACCACCAGCAGCAGGACACCACCCGCGGCTATGCAGATCTGCTGGATCTTTTTTCTGGCGCTGGCGGTAATATTTGGATTTTTTGTATAAATTCTTTTTCTTTTTTGCATACGTCTATCCTCATATGGCTTTTTGTATATGATGTCGCGACAGGCGACGTGTTTGTTCCGTATAAACATTGAGGCAAAAATCCATAGGTCATGTTTTTGAGTGAATAGCCCTGTGAACTTTTGCCTTTGATTTACATTACAATAATATTTATCTGAAGAATTTATCGTAATAACCCATCACGAAAATCAACAGTACAATAAGCGGCAGTACATAGGTAAGATATGGACGTGCCCACTTCGGGAATTTAATGCCGTTTCCGGTATCCGCTTCTTTGATGAAATTGTCCCATCCCCATCCGTAGCGGGTTACGCAGAACAGCAGGTAAACAAGGCTTCCAAGCGGAAGCAGGTTAGTTGGAGATGATGAAGTCCTCAGATCCTGGATGGTGCTTCCTGCACCCAGAGGCTGAAATCCGCTCCATACGTTGAAACCAAGTACGCATGGCATGGATAAAACAAAGATTGCAATTCCGTTTACCAGAACTGCCTTCTTACGGCTCCAGCCCCACAGATCCATGGCAAAGCTTAAGATATTCTCAAATACTGCAATGATGGTGGAGAGAGCTGCGAATGTCATAAAGATGAAGAACAATGCGCCCAGAAACGACCGCCCATCATCTGGTTAAACATGTTCGGCAGTGTTATGAATACAAGTCCAACACCCTGTGTAGGGCTTACATTGTAAAGCAAAGCATGCCGGGGAAAATAATAAGTCCGGCCATTAGTGCCACGAAAGTATCCAGAATACCAATCTGGATGGATTCGCCCATAAGGCTGCGGTCTTTGTCGATATAACTTCCAAAGATTGCCATTGCGCCCGATCCCAAGGCTCAAGGTGAAGAATGCCTGTCCCATAGCGGCATAAATACCGGAAAGCAGTCCGTTCTCTTTCAGACGGCCAAAATCCTGGAGAAGATAGAACTTAATACCCTCGATGGCACCTGGAAGCGTACAGCTCTTAACGCAAAGAACTACCATAATAGTAAGAAGACATACCATCATAACCTTTTGTGATACGCTCAACACCTTTTTGCAGTCCCATGCAGCAGGTACCAAAACCGAATGCAGTTACGATTACCATCCAGAAGGTCATTTCTCCAGGATTGGAGAGCATGGTGTTAAATACGTTTCCTACCGCTTCTGTATCAAGACCTGTGAAGGTGCCGCTTGCTATTTTAAAGAAGTAAGCCAGCATCCAGCCGCCTACAGTGGTGTAAAACATCATCAGCATATAGTTGCCAAGCATGGCTCCATAGCTGTAAAGGTGCCATTTGGTGCCCTTTTTTTCCAAGGAGATGGAAGCTTCTGGCAGCGGTCTTGCGGCTTGCGCGTCCGACAGCAAATTCCATAACCATAATAGGCAGTCCAAAATTACAAGGAACAGAAGATAGATCAAGGTACAAATGCTGCGCCGCCGTACTGTCCTGTTATATAAGGGGAAGCGCCATACATTGCCGATTCAATGGCGCAGCCGGCTGAAAATGAGAATAAATCAAGCCGGGATGAAAACTTTTCACGTTCTTTCATGTTGATTTCCTTCCTTTTTTTCTATGTATGAATTCTGTGAAAAAGTATGGGACAAAAAGTCTTTTTACAGAAGAGCACACCTTTTAACAGTATAAGAATAAAATGGGTTTTCGTCAATAAATATCTTGAAAAAGAAGGGGGAAATGCTAAAATATATAGGATGTACTTAAGGAGTGCCTGGAGTCAGCTGTTTCGCGCCTATGGCGCTCCGCAGCTGCCGACCGCATTCGTAATCCGGGCCATCGCCCTACTTACTCATACGGTCTAGCCCGTTCGATATCCAAGAGTTCGCTCGTGCAAGCATGGCTCATTTTTGGCTACCGTACGGGATTTTCATAATAAAATAATAAATAAGAAGGAAAACGACATGTTATATATGAAATCATACTTCATCATCCAAAGGCTACGCAGCCATGGGACGCCGGATTGTAAAAAATGGCGGCAACACGTTTGCATTTTTACCAGAAATCCAAGAGGAGGGAATGCCAAAGCTATTGACCCTGCAGATGTGGCGAAATTTCAAGAGATTGCCAGGGAGCATGAATTCGGCAAAATCGTGGCGCATGCGCCTTATACCTTAAATGCCTGCGCGGCCAAAAAGAAAATCTGCGGGATTTTGCCAGAAATACTTTTTTCGGATGATCTGAAACGCATGGAAGCCACACCAGGAAATTATTATAATTTCCATCCAGGCAGCCATCTGGGACAGGGAATAGAAGTTGGAATTCAGAAAATTGCAGAAGTGCTGAATGCAGTTCTTACTGAAGAACAGACCACTACAGTTCTTCTTGAAACCATGGCTGGAAAAGGCTCTGAGGTGGGAAGCCATTTCCAGGAGCTTCGTGCCATCATGGACCTTGTAGAAAAAAACGCGATAAACTTGGAATCTGCCTGGATACCTGCCATGTGTGGATGGTGGCTACGATATTGTAAACGACCTGGACGGTGTCTTAACTGAATTCGACCGCATCATCGGTCTCGACCACTTAAAAGCCATCCACCTGAACGACAGCCTCAACCCTCTTGGCAGTCACAAAGACCGCCACGCCAGAATCGGGGAAGGCCAGATTGGTCTTGATGCCCTTGTCCGTGTCATCCGGCACCCGGCATTGGGGGAAAGCCTTTTTATTCTGGAAACGCCTAATGATGATGAGGGTTGGACAAGAGAAATTGCACTTCTTAGGGAAAGATATTCAGAATAAATACCTATTTAGTGTGTTGAAAAGTTCCAGCCGACATACAGACATTTGGGCAATGTGTATTACTCCAGCGAGCCATTTTTAGGCGCGCTCTTAGCGCAGCGAAATCCAGCGCTCACGGAGACTTATGCGTGAGGGCTCTCCCGAACGCATTAGTCGCAGTTAGCGATTAGTTCGCTGTAGCGTTGCGCCGGCGAGTGAGTAATACACATTGCCCAAATGCGTCCCTCCTCGAAAAACTTTTCACCTTCCCAACACACTAATAGCAAAACGGTGTTTCAATACCTATGCATTGAAAACACCGTATTTTCTATAGTGATTTATGAATTATGAGAGAACCTCGTTCTTCAGCTCATCTCCATTGATATAAGCCTGCGCATTCTCCATAGTTGTCTCTGCAATATTGGTGAGCGCTTCTTCTGTAAAGAATCCCTGATGGGAGGTCATGGTTACGTTCGGGAAGGAGAGAAGTCTCTGGATCAGGGAAGTCTGCATGATGCTCTCAGACAGATCTTCGAATACATAATCAGATTCCTCCTCGTAAACATCCAGACCAACTGCGAAGAACTTGTGGTCGCGGATACCGGAAATCAGATCCTCCGTCTTGATAAGACCGCCACGGGAAGTGTTTACAAGGATAACTCCGTCCTTCATCTGGGCAATTGTCTTTTCATTGATAATATGTTTGGTTTCATCAGTAAGCGGGCAGTGCAGGCTGATCAGATCACTGGTAGCCAGCAACTCATCAAGAGAAACGTATTCCAAGAAGTCAAGATTCTTGTTTGGGAAAAGATCATATGCAATGACCCGCATTCCAAATCCCTTGCAGATTCTTGCCATAGCCCCCACCAATTTTACCAGTACCGATAATACCGGCTGTTTTTTTGTAAAGGTTCACGCCCATAAGACCGCTTAAAGTAAAGTTGTTCTCACGGCATTTGATATAGGCCTTGTGAGTGTGACGGTTAGCTGTAAGAGCCAGCGCCATTGCGTGCTCTGCAACAGCCTCCGGAGAATACCCTGGAACACGCAGAACTTTTTTATGCCATATTTGTGAGCTGTCTTAAGATCCACATTATTGTAACCAGCGCAGCGCATAAGGATTAGTTTTTACACCCTGCTGATGTAATTCTTCAATAACAGGAGCGCCAAGGTCTGCATTTACAAAAAAGCACAGATGGCTTCATAGCCTTTTTTGCAAGAGAAGCGGTCTCCTCATGGATATTTGCTTCAATAAATTTAATCTTAATATCTGAAATTCAGGTAAAAGTTTTTCAAAAAACTGCTCGTCATAATTTTTGGTTCCGTAAAATAAAATTTTCATTATTTCTGGCTCCTTTCTTGTGGCAGCCGCTCTTTTGTCTGGGCTGTTCACCTTCGCTTTGTTTGTTTTAGTGTTCCTCAACTTACAGTGGGATTATACGTTATTTTTTGAAGAAAAAAAGAGGAAAACGGAAAGTTTTTTAACTTCTGTCGAAATCGTTAAAAAGAATATCAATATAGAAATGAGATTAAAACGAATTTTAAAATTGCACAGAAATTAATACATGGCAAAAATGTGCAATATGTATATTTCGAAAGAAAATATAAGCATATAATCTGGCAAAATATGACAGTTACACTAAACTAACATTGACTATTATTTAACATAAAATAAGAGGAATACACATCTAAAAGGCAAAAAAACAGGAACCTAAATGGAAAAATGGTTACTTCTCACTCCGTTCACAGTAACGAAAATTGTTCTCATTTAAGTTCCTGCGGTTCAGATTATTCTCCTAACCGATACAGATCCTCATAAAATTCCGGATAAGAAATCTTCACACAATCTCCACCCTTAATAGAGAGCGGTCCATCACAGAGCAGTCCTGCAACAGCGAAAAACATACATAGCCACTCTGTGGTCCAGATAAGAATCAATCTCTGCGCCGTGAAGCGGCTTGCCTCCATGTATGATCATTCCGTCCTCTGTAGGTGTAATGTCCGCACCCATGCGGAAAGGTTCTCTGCCATAACCAGAATTCGGTCTGATTCTTTTACTTTAAGTTCTTTTTTGCATCCTTGATCACAGTAGTTCCTCGGCGAAAGCAGCCATCACTGCAATCATCGGAATCTCATCGATAAGAGTCGGAATGATTTCTCCGCCTACTGTTGTACCGTGAAGAGAACTGGTGCGAACAAGAAGATCAGCGGTAGGCTCTCCTTCCATATTTACATTTAAGAGCGTAATGTCAGCCCCCATATCTTTGCACACACGGAGCAGTCCGTCTCTTGTGGGATTGATTCCTACATTCTTCAGAAGAATCTCACTGCCTGGCACCAGAAGTCCTGCAGCGATGAAGTAAGCAGCAGAAGAAATATCCCCAGGTACTGTAATTTCTCTGGCAAAAAGAGATGGTTCCGGAGCAATGGAAGCGGTAGTTCCCTCAGAAGTTACCTCGAGCTCCAAAAAATAGTTTAACATGATTTCTGTATGGTTCCTGGAAAGAACCGGTTCGGTGACGCTGGTAATTCCGTCAGAATACATTCCGGCCAGAAGTACACAGGATTTTTACCTCGAGCAGAAGCAACTGGGGAATCATAGTGAATGGCCTTTCAGAGGATGACCTGTGATCCGAAGGGGAACACAGTTATTTCCCTTTATGCTTGTAATATCAGCACCCATGGAAAGGAGAGGCGTCATGATTCGTTTCATGGGACGGCTCTGGATGGAGTCGTCTCCGGTAAGCTCTGATACAAAAATTCTGTCCTGCAAGAATACCGGAAATCGGGCGGGTAGTTGTGCCGCTGTTTCCAACATCCAGAATATCAGCAGGGACAGATAATCCGTGAAGTCCTTTTCCATGGACCAGAATTTCTCCATTGTTATTCTCAATATCAATGCCCATTTTGCGGAAACAGGAGATGGTGGAAAGGCAGTCTGCTCCTTCCAGAAAATGGTGATCTTTGTGGTTCCTTTGGCAAGGGAACCGAACATGACGGCACGGTGGGAGATGGATTTGTCGCCTGGGACTGTAAGTTCTCCGTGGAGATTTGTAAGTTTTTTTTATTTCCATAATAATCGTTCCTTAAATATAAAGTTTAATACAGCAAAAAAACGGGTATCGGCTATATTACTTATAAAGAATTAGACGAGTCAATATGGCGGTTACTTCATATTTGCTGTATTGATACAGAGTTTGTCTGAAAAAATTAATTGTGATGTATCCAATAAACAACTGCCGGTGCGCAGGTTATCGCTCATAAACAATATAATTGCGCTTTTCAAAAGTGCAATGGCCTTTCCATAGCGTCTTCTTCATAAAATTCGATTTTCAGAACACCCTGCTCAAATTCACGGTTGTGGATAATTCCGATGTTCTTAATGCTGATCTTATCCATGGCAAGGATGGTGGCAATTGTAGCGATTCCCGCCGGCTTCATCTGCAATATCCAGATAAAGCACATAAGCCTTGCGGATAGGACCATTATCCACAACATCAATGGAATCACGGTAATCCCTGGAGCTTGCAAACATCTGATAAATAGCATCTGCCTCCTTCCCATCTGTAGCACAGTTGTCTACACAGAACAACGGATCTGGATCAGCATGCGATGTAGTCGTCCAGAACATTGGAAATGTTCTCATGGTTTTCCATGCAGATCTGCTGCCACATAACAGGAGAGGAGGAGGCAATCTTTGTAATATCGCGGAAACCGCCTGCAGCGATGGTCTTCATATATTCGGCATCATTATCCAGGGTTTTTACCAGATTTACAAGGGCGGAAGCAATAATATGGGGCAGATGGCTTACACCTGCTGTAATAAAATCATGCTCTTCAGCTGTAAGCACCATAGGGATAGCACCAAGAGAACTGATCAGCTCTGTAAAATCTGAAATATATTCCAGTCCCACTTCCCCGCCCGGGTAAGAATATAGTATGCATTTTCCAGAATGCGCTCGTTGGAATGGTCAAAACCGGTTTTTCTCAGAACCGGCCATAGGGTGACCGCCGATAAAGCAGTCTGTCATTCCCAGCTCATCCACCTTCTGATGGATGATTCCCTTTACACTTCCACGTCTGTGATAATGCAGCCTGGCTGGCGGATCTCTTTCAGATATGCAAGGCACTCCAGGTTGATCTCTACCGGAGCACATAAAAATACATAATCACAGGATCCAAAGCGTGGATCCTTCATTTCCTCACAGACACCATCTATAATGCCGGTGCTGATGGCAGAGGCAAGTGCTTCCTTACTGCGGTTATAGGCCAGAATGGTAATCCGGATGGTACTTCCGGATGGCCTTGGCGATTGATCCGCCAATCAGTCCGAGACCGATAAAACCGATTGTCTTCATAATATAATGTCGTTTCCTTTCCTTCGTTAAAGTGAAAAATTATCTTATGATATTGTACGAGATTCCTCGCAAATTGTCAATTCCTACAGAAATGACAAAATAATCTAAACTTTTTTGGAAAAAAAGACCGTCAAAATCCCAGAAAATACTTGAAATACTTCTGAATATTTAGTAAAAAATATGAACATATTAGACAAACAGGGAGGTATTACATATGGACGTTTTTAGAACTGACCGAATCAGAAATGTAGTGCTGTTAGGACACGGCGGTGCTGGAAAGACAACTCTGGCAGAAGCAATGGCATATCTTGCCGGCTTGACCAACCGTTTAGGCCGTGTAGAAGATGGCAACACAGTCAGTGATTATGATAAAGAAGAAATCAAACGACATTTCTCTATCACTACATTTCTGATTCCGGTCCCGTGGCAGAAGAACAAGGTAAACATTCTGGACACTCCCCGGATATTTTGATTTCGTAGGAGAAGTTGAGGAAGCTGTCAGCGCTGCAGACGCAGCAATCATCGTAGTATCAGGTAAGGCAGGGGTACAGGTTGGTACCCAGAAGGCATGGAATCTCTGCGAGAAGTATAAACTTCCGCGAATGATTTTTCGTTACCGATATGGACGTAGATGATGTAAGCTACCGTAAGGTAGTAGATCAGCTTACCGAGCTTTATGGCAAGAAGATTGCCCGCTGCATTTCCCGATCCGTGAGGATGGCAAGTTCGTGGGATATGTCAATGTTGTGAAGCAGGCCGGAAGAAAATATATCGACAAGGGACAGAAGGAAGAATGCCCGATTCCTTCTTATCTGGATGAGTACCTTGAGAAATATCATGATATCCTTATGGAGTCTGTTGCAGAGACCAGCGTAGAGTTTATGGATCGTTATTTTGAGGGAGATACCTTCTCCGTAGCAGAAGTTTCCGCAGCACTTGCCGCCAATGTACAGGATGCAAGCATTGTTCCGGTATGCATGGGCTCACCGATCAATCTTCGCGGTGTATCCAACTTACTGGATGATATCTGCGGATATTTCCCAAGCCCGGACAAACGCTCCTGCAACGGTATTTCCCAGAAGACCAACGAGATTTTTGAAGCAAATTACGATTTCGCCAAAGCAAAATCAGCATATGTGTGGAAATCCATCGTGGATCCATTCCTTGGCAAGTATTCTCTTATTAAAGTATGCTCCGGTGTTATCAAATCCGATGATACCCTTCTCAATGTTGAGAAAGGCACAGAAGAGCGTCTTAACAAATTATATGTTCTTCAGGGTTCCAAGCCTATCGAAGTTCCAGAACTTCATGCCGGTGATATTGGTGCAATTGCCAAATTAAAAAGCGTACAGACTGGGGACAGCCTTGCGACAAAAGCAAATCCGATTCTTTATCCGAAGGCACTCCTTTCCACACCTTATACCTACAAGAGATTTAAAGCAGTGAAGAAGGGTGATGAGGATAAGATTTCCCAGGCACTTGCGAAGATGATGAGTGAAGACAGGACTGTTCGTGTTGAGAACGATGGTGCTAACCGTCAGAGTCTGATCTATGGTATGGGCGATCAGCATCTTGATGTTATTGTCAGCATGCTGAAAGAGCGTTATAAAGTTGATGTAGAGCTTTCCAAACCGAAGGTTCCGTTCCGCGAGACGATCCGTAAGAATGCAGATGTAGAGGGTAAACATAAGAAACAGTCCGGTGGACATGGGACAGTATGGACATGTTAAGATGCGTTTTTGAGCCGTCTGGCGATATGGAGACCCATATGTATTTGAACAGGTTGTTGTTGGTGGTGCTGTACCGAAGAACTACTTCCCGGCAGTTGAGAAAAGGTCTGCAGGAATGCGTTCAGAAAGGACCTTTGGCTGGCTATCCTGTAGTTGGTGTCAAAGGCTACACTATACGATGGTTCTTATCATCCGGTAGATTCCTCAGAAATGGCATTTAAGATGGCAACGATACTTGCATTCAAAAAAGGATTTATGGATGCATCCCCAGTTCTTCTTGAGCCAATCGTATCCATGAAAGTTATTGTTCCGGATGAATACACCGGTGATGTAATGGGAGATCTTAACAAACGCAGAGGACGTGTCCTTGGAATGAATCCTGATCATAACGGAAATACCATTATTGAAGCTGACGTTCCTCTTCTTGAGATTTATGGATATTCCACCGATCTTCGTTCCATGACTGGTGGAAGTGGTGAGCTTTCTCCTACGAGTTTGCCCGCTATGAGCAGGCTCCTGGTGATATCCAGCAGAAAGAGATTGAAGCAAAGGGCAAGGCAAGTTGACGCTGCTGATGAATAAGTAGTATAATGAAACGGAGAATTTCTTGAAGAAGTTCTCCGTCTTTTTATGATGGAAAAGTTCATATGAGGAAAGAAGGAGGAATATTATGAACAGAAAAGTAATCAAAAGATTATGTTGTTTTACTTGCTTTTATGCTTGTATTTCCGGTTTATTCATTTGGAAAAGCAGAGGCAGTTCAGGCAGCATTAAAAGCACCGAAGCTTTCCAAGGTGGTACGATGTAAATAAAAGTGTTAAAATCACCTGGAAAAAGAGTAAAGGCGCTTCCGGCTACTATGTTATGCGTAAGACAGAAAAATAGTTCCTGGAAAAAAAATCAAAACTGTGAAAAGGCGGTTCCAAAACATCTTACACAGATAAAAAAAGTGAAGAGTGGAACTACATACTACTACACAGTAAAAGCCTACAAAGGAAAGAAAGTAAGTTCCTATAACAAAAAGGACTGAAAATTGTTTATGAGGTGCCAACCACAACGAAACCAGATACTGCCGGCGGAAATACCACAAGCAACAGGTTCCCACTGTTGCAAATACAGCTTCTCGAATATACCATTGAAACGGATATGGTACTTTCTGGTTCCGGTTCCGGTTATCATGCGAAGCTGGTTGCCTGCACGGCGACCTCTGCAGTAAGCTTTGGTATCCAGTATGACAAGCATGCAAGAGCTCCCTATACAGGTAAGGCATGGTTCATGATCGAGAATGTAGCCCACAATGGTGCAGGCGGTCAGAATTATATCTGGGTTCAAGGGAAGCGGCCAGAGATAAGACTTACCATGTAATGCTGGCTGTGAAAAAAGACAGGAACCTGCAGCTGCTACATCAACGGCAAACTTTGCCAAAACAGTTAAAAACAGCAGTCTTGCAAACACAACTGTCTATCTTCGCGTAGAGGGTTCTGCAAGATTAAACTGAGATCCTGTAAATGCCACATTCAGCAATATTGAATTGAAGGCTGACGGCAAATATTATGCAGATAAGATCTGGGGTACACATGATCTCACAACCAATAAGGGAATCAAGGCAGATGCTTCCGGATATGCAGCTTCCAAGAGAGTGACGATCAAAAGGAAAAGTAAAAGGACTGGCAAGTGGTCAGGACTGGGATAGTGCATACGAGCAGGTATCCGGAATCATTCAGTTTGTGAACTGATAGAATGAGATATAGTAGAATGACAAATTATTCTAAACGGACATGCTGCTGCAAATGACATCACTATATATGAAATAAAAAGCAGCATTCAGACAGAATTATGAAAAGTATATTCTGTCTGGATGCTGTTTTATTTATAAAATAATAATCTTAGTATAGCATTTACAGGATCTTAGTTGTCCATTTACTGCAGTCCCACACCTGTGAAACCACATCCTGATAAAATTCCGGCTCATGGCAGATAAGGAAGCACACTTCCACGGTATTCCTTTTAGTGCCTCCTTCAGAGCCTCTTTTGCATCCACATCCAGGTGGTTGGTAGGCTCGTCAAGAAGAAGGACATTTGTCTCTTTGTTTACCAGCTTGCAAAGGCGAACCTTGGCCTGCTCACCGCCGGAAAGCACACGGACCTGACTCTCAATATGTTTGGTGGTGAGACCGCATTTTGCAAGTGCGGAGCGGACTTCATACTGGGTATAAGATGGAAATTCTGCCCAGATCTCATCAATACAGGTAGTTTTGTTGTCACCTTTACCTCCTGCTCAAAATAACCGATCTCCAGATTGTCCCCTAATTCCCTGGTTCCCTTCAATGATGGGATCAGACCAAGAATACTTTTCAGAAGAGTTGTTTTTCCAATTCCGTTGGCACCTACAAGCGCGATTTTCTGGCCTCTTTCCATGGAAAGGGTGAGAGGGCAGGAAAGGGGGCTCGTCATATCCGATCACAAGATCCTTTGTCTCGAAGATGTATTTGCCAGGGGTGCGTCCCTGTTTGAAGTGAAACTCCGGCTTTGGTTTCTCTGCAGCCAGCTCAATCACATCCATCTTATCCAGCTTTTTCTGGCGGGACATGGCCATATTTCTTGTAGAAACCCGGGCCTTGTTTCTGGCTACGAAATCCTTCAGTTCGCTGATTTCCTGCTGCTGGCGGCGGTAAGCCGCCTCTAACTGAGCTTTTTCACTTCATAGACTTCCTGGAAGTGGTCATAATCGCCTACATAACGGTTCAGCTCCTGATTTTCCATATGATAAACGATATTGATCACATCATTGAGAAACGGAATATCATGGGAAATAAGGATAAAAAAGCATTCTCATATTCCTGAAGATAGCGTTTCAGCCATGCAATGTGCTCTTCATCCAGGTAGTTGGTCGGCTCGTCCAGAAGAAGAATATCCGGCTTTTCCAACAGAAGCTTGGCCAGAAGTACCTTGGTACGCTGTCCGCCGCTGAGATCTGTGACATCACGGTCAAGTCCAAGATCCAGAAGACCAAGTGCCCGGGCAACCTCTTCTACTTTGGAATCAATTACGTAGAAGTCGTGCATGGTCAGGGTATCCTGGATAGTTCCCAGTTCCTCCATAAGAACTTCCATTTCTTCCGGGGAGGCTTCACCAAAGGGAATCACAGATGGTATTCATTCGTTCTTCCAGCTCAAAAAGCCAGGAAAAAGCAGATTTCAGCACGTCGCGGATAGTCATGCCAGGAGCGAGGACAGAATGCTGGTCCAGATAACCTACACGGACATTTTTTGCCCACTGGATCCTGCCCTCATCTGGCATCAGTTTATCAGTTACAATATTGAAGAAGGTGGATTTTCCCTCTCCGTTGGCGCCTACCAGGCCAATATGTTCTCCTTTTTAAAAGGCGGAAGGAAACATCATGGAAAATGGCTCTGTCACCAAAGCCGTGGGTAAGGTGTTCAACATTTAAAAATACTCATAGATAACTCCTGTTCTTAAATCAGAGCGTGTTTGAAACAGGCTCCGGTGTATATAGATAGCAGCTTGCGGTTTGCAGAGCAGCCGTTTTGCAAATTCAGAGCTGTATGCAAAATGCAAAAGGGGAAAAACGGTTACAATCAGGATAACTGCTGGATTCCTGCAATATCTGGTGAAGCCATCAGAGAAATAGTTTGTATAATAAACCACAAATCCCGGTTTGGCTCCAGCCGGCTTTTTCACATTCTTTTTCTGGAGATAATCAATCTCTACCTTTGGTGCAGTGCGTCCCTTGGAATAAAAAAGGCTGCAAGATTTCCTGCTTCTTCAAAGGTGCGGTCCGGAAGTGTGCCGTCTTTTGTTTTACCACAACATGGGAGCCAGGCATCTTTTTGGCATGGAACCACCAGTCATTTCCTGTGGCAAATTTAAAGGTCAGCTCATCATTCTGGTAGTTGTTTTTTCCTACATAAATATCGTAGCCATCACTGGAAACATAATGGAAGGGTTTGGATTTCACCTGCATTTTGGCACCTTTTTTGTTTCCGTAGTGGCGCTTCACATAGCCGTATTCCATAAGCTCTTCCTTGATCTGGGAAAGGTCGCTCTCCTCAGCGGCAATGTCCAGGGCATTGGAGATGGATTCCAGATGTTCGATCTCGCTGGTGGTATCTGCAATCTGAACCTCCAGAGCTTCCTGGGTACGCTTCAGCTTACCGTAACGATCGAAATACTTCTTGGAATTCTCCTGAGGAGTGGGTAGGATCAAGAGGAATGGTGATTTCTTCTCCATTATAATAGTTCACAGCCTTAAAGGATTTACAGCCTTCTTCAGACCGTAGCCGTAGGTGTTGATCAATTCGCCGTAAACCTTGTATTTGTCCTTTTTTCTCAGTGTCTTTCATCTGCTTCTGCTGAAGGCTTAATTTTTTTTCGGTTGCGGTCAAAAGGGGCAGTCTGGACGATCTTTCGGAGATCCGCAGATTTCTGACGGATACGGGTGATCACGTCGCGGGAGGCATAATAGGTTTCCAGCATCTCTGACACAGATTCAAAGGTCCGGGTGGTGAAGCCTTCTCCATATTGGGAAAAAGGAAGAACACCGTATTCAACCGGCTCGTCCCCTTTGAAAACAATAACCGGGGGTAAATTCTTCCCTCCGGATCTGTTCCATTAAACGGGTGAATTCTGTATAAAGCTGCTCTTTGGTATTCTCATCTAATGTCTGGACATCGTCATTTCCATCAATGGAAGTGCGATAGCAAAGTTCTCCGAGCCATTACAGGGCTGAAACCGGTAAGCGTCTGATAGAGAGCTTTGGAGACGGCATTGGATCTGCCACAAACTTTCTCCATGAAATCCTCTCTGGAAATGGTAAGAGGATCCAGCTTGTCCTGAGTGTGGGGGGATGAAATAAGGACGGCCTGGCAGAACTTCACGTACAGAACTTCTACGTTGCAGGATACGTGCTTGATACTATCCAGGATCATATTATTATCATCACAGAAGATAATGTTGCTGTGTGCTTTCCCATCAGTTCCATAATGAGAACCTTATGACACACATCACCAAGTTCGTTCAGGTGCTCCAGCTCAAATTCTACAACACGCTCCAGACCAGGCTGGCGTATCGCAGTGATCCTGGCGCTTCCGATGTGCTTGCGGAGAAGCATGCAAAAATTAGGCAGCAGTCAAAGGGCTGATCCGGTTTTTGCCTGTAAAATAGATCAGAGGCAGGGAGGCGCTGGCGGAGAGAAGCAGACGCTTCTGACCATTTGCACCTTTTCCGGTGATCAGCAGTTCGTCACTTTCCGGCTGGGCAATTTTGTTAATGCGTCCCCCGGAGAGTTTTTATTTAATTCAGAAAACCATTGCAGCAATGGTAATTCCGTCAAAAGCCATAAAAAACTCCTTTCTGTTGACAGGTTACCGGTCGCTCCGTGACCAGTAACCGTGACATGCAGAACTTTATTATAACAGCAAAAAAAGAGGATTTGACTAGGGTTTTAGAATGAACTATAATAAATCTGTATGCGTAGGCAACTGTGAACGGTAACCTGCGTAGAGTTATTGCCTCGAATATCAGAGACGATTCTGTTATGCGGAATGGTACTCTTTTCAGACAGTATTCGGAATAAAAATAAAGAAAGAGATTACTATGATAAAAAGTATGACCGGCTTTGGAAGGGCCGAGGTGATTACAAAAAGAGCGGAAAATCACCGTTGAGTTAAAATCCGTCAATCACAGATATCTGGATCTAAGTATCAAAATGCCAAGGAAGCTGGTTTTCCTTGAGGGCGCGATCCGGAATCTTATGAAGACCTATATGCAGCGTGGTAAAGTGGATGTGTTTATCACATATGAGGACTACCCTTAAGCTGTGGCGCACTGAAATATAATAAGGAGCTTGCAGGGAGAATATCTTGCATATATCCGTCAGATGGCAGAGGAATTTGGCCTTGAGAACGATGTGAAGGCAGGAGCTCTTTCCCGTTATCCGGACGTGCTGACTATGGGGAGGAGCAGTCTGTAGATGAGGACGCATTGTGGGCAGTTCTGGAAGCACCCGCTTCGTAGGAGCCTGCGAAATTTGCCCAGTCCCGTGCAAGAGAGGAGAGAATCTGAAGAACGACGATCGCCAAGCTGGATGCTCTTGATGAGAAGGTAAGTCAGGTAGAAGCCCGCTCTCCGGAGGTTGTGGATTCTTACAGAGAGAAGCTGGAAGCCAAGGTTCATGAGCTTCTGGAGGATTCTCAGATCGAAGATTCCCATTGCAGCAGAAGTTGTCCTGTTCTCCGATAAGATCTGCAACGATGAGGGAGACTGTCCGTCTCCACAGCCATATCCAGGGAATGAAGAAGATGCTGGAGGAGAAGGAAGGCATCGGACGCAAGCTTGATTTTTATGGCACAGGAGATGAACCGTGAGGCGAATACCATTTTGTCGAAATCAAGTGATCTGATTATCTCCAATATCGCGATTGATCTGAAAACAGAGATTGAGAAAATCGAGGGAACAGGTTCAGAATGTGGAAGTAACCTAGTACATCGTTTTCGAAATAACTATACCACTCACCTGTCTGTGAATCCGATTGCACAGGTATAAAAGCCTCGGCGTAGCCCGCTACGCCTGCGTTTTTATACCTGCACACTCGAATCCGCATCCTACGCGAGTGGTATAGTTATTTACGAAACGATGTACTAGAGAATCAAAGACGTAAAGCTTTCCTTATTGACAGAAGGGTGAAAAACATGGCAAAATTAATCAATATCGGATTCGGTAATGTGGTGAATTCCCAGAAAATCGTAGCTGTGGTAAACCCGGATGCCGCTCCGGTGAAACGAATGGTTCAGAGTGTGAAAGGTTCCCAATTCCCTTGTGGATGCCACTTTCGGGGAAGAAAGACCAAGTCCGTGATCGTTACTTCAGACCACATTCTGATATTATCTGCGATCCAGCCGGACACGATCGCCCGCAGATTTGCAGAAGTTATAGAAAATAAGGGAGAGGGCCATGAGTAGAGGAGTTTTGGCAGTTGTTTCCGGATTTTCCGGAGCAGGAAAAGGCACCATTATGAAAAAAGCCTGATGGCGAAGTACGACACCATGCATTGTCTGTATCTGCCACCACCAGAAACCCCAGACCAGGGAAGAAGACGGAAGAGAATACTTTTTCCGCACAAAAAGAAGAATTTGAGGAAATGATCCGTCAGGGATCAGCTGATCGAATATGCCCGGTACGTGGAGAATTACTACGGCACACCTAAGGCTTATGTGGAGGAGCAGTTGTCAGCAGGCAGGGATGTGATCCTGGAGATCGAGATTCGAGGGAGCCCGCAAGATCAGAAGAAATTCCCGGAAGCTGTGCTGGTATTTGTAACAGCGCCCTCCATGGAGGAACTGAAAAGAGCGTCTTGTTGGAAGAGGCACTGAGACTGCGGTAAGTGATCCACCAGCGTCTTGCAAGAGCTGCACAGGAGGCAGAAGGAGTTGACGAGTACGACTATCTGCTGGTGAAATGACCAGCTGGAGGATGCTGTAGACAGGCTTTCAATATTATTCAGAGCGAACATTTCGCCATGAGGAGAAACCTTTGCTTTATCCATGAGATCCAGGCGCAGGCAGCAAAGTTTGTGGAAGAATAATCCAAATAAAGAGCAGATGAAACTGCCATAAAATGAAATATCGATTTGCGACTTTATTCACGAAAACATAGTTTGAAACTGCGAATCTTTATAAAAAATAATAACAATAATCACAATTTTTTTGAAAGGAGTATATATATGATCCATCCATCTTATTCTGAGTTAATCGAAGCAATCAATACGAACAATGAGGACGACGATGAGAGCATGGTGCTCAACAGTCGTTATTCCCTCGATTCTTGCTCACAAGCAAGCGTGCGCGTCAGCTGATCGGCGGTGCAAAGCCGTTAGCAGACAATGTAAAAGGCAAAGAAACCTCTTTCTATCGCAATTGACGAGTTATATCACGGCAAGGTTAAGATCCTTCCAGGTAAACATGAGGAAGAGGGGATTTAGCAGAGATCGCAGGACATTCTGCAGAGGAAGCAGAGGGCTGAAAGAACCTGCAGCTGCAGTTGATTCTGCTGAGTCTGAGGAGAGTGCAGAATAATATGAAATTACTGTTCATTTCCCTTGGATGTGATAAGAATCTGGTAGATTCTGAGGAAATGCTTGGAATGCTTGCTGCAGACGGACATGAGATCGTTGATGATGAGGACGAAGCAGAGGTCATTATTGTCAATACCTGCTGTTTTTTATCGGTGATGCCAAAGAAGAAAAAGTGTAAAAATACCATTCTTGAAATGGCAGAGAAGAAAAAGGCAGGTACCTGCAAGGTGCTGATCGTTACCGGCTGCATGGCACAGCGTTACAAGAAAGAAATTTCAGAGGAAATACCTGAAGTGGATGCCATTCTTGGCACAACCTCTTACGGCGAAATCAGCAAGGCTGTAAAGGAAGCCCAGGCCGGCAGACACTTTGAAGAGTACAAAGAGCATTGATTTCCTTCCGGATATTTCCGGTAAGCGTATGTTGACCACAGGTGGACATTTTGCATATCTGAAAATTGCAGAAGGCTGTGACAAGCATTGTACCTACTGTATTATCCCAAGACTCCGGGGCGGCTACAGAAGCGTGCCTATGGAGCAGCTCGTAAAAGAAGCCCGGTCTCTTGCTGAAAAAGGGGTAAAAGAGCTGATTCTGGTTGCCCAGGAGACCACTGTATATGGCAAGGACATCTATGGAAAGAAATCTCTTCATGTCCTTTTAAAGGAGCTTTGCAAAATAAAGGGAATCCGCTGGATCCGTATTTTTGTACTGTTACCCGGAAGAGATTTATGATGAGCTGATTCAGACTATGAAGGAAGAGAAAAAGATCTGTCATTATCTGGACCTTCCGATTCAGCATGCAAACGACCGTGTGCTGAAACGCATGGGCCGCCGTACCACCAAGCAGGAGCTGGTGGATATTATTGGCCCAGGCTGCGCCGGGAGATCCCGGATATTTTCCTTCGTACAACCCCTGATCAGCGGTTTTCCTGGAGAGACACAGGAAGACCACGAAGAACTGATGGAGTTTGTGGATGAGATCGAGTTTGACCGCCTTGGTGTTTTCCCATACTCTGCTGAGGAGGATACCCCGGCAGCCACTATGGAAGATCAGATTCGGAGGAGGTCAAGGAAGCCAGACGCGATGAGATCATGGAACTTCAGCAAGGAAATTTCTCTTGAAAAGGGTGAGAGCCGCGTTGGTCGGGTGCTGACTGTTATGATCGAGGGCAAAGTATCCGGAGAGAGTGCGTACATCGGACGTACCTACGGAGATGCGCCGAAGGTCGATGGATATATTTTTGTACAGACCGGCGAACTTCTCATGACAGGAGATTTTGCGAGAGTCCGGGTTACCGGAGCTCTGGGTACGATTTGATAGGAGAGCTGGCAGATGAATACACCGAATAAACTTACAGTAGCCAGAATGATCCTGGTTCCGTTTTTTTGTATTATTTATTCTGACTGGCTGGGGCGGAGATGCCAACCGCTATATCTGCCTTGCTATTTTTTTGTAGTGGCAAGTATTACGGACTGGTTTGACGGTTATCTTGCCCGCAAGAATAATCTGGTTACCAATTTTGGTAAATTCATGGATCCCTCTTGCTGACAAGCTTCTTGTTTGTTCTGCACTGATCTGCATGATCGAGCTTGACCGCCTGCCGGCATGGTTCGTGATCATTATCATTGCAAGAGAATTTATTATCAGCGGATTCCGTCTGATCGCAGCCGAGAACGGTGTTGTGATCGCGGCAAACTACTGGGGCAAATTCAAGACGGTTTCCCAGATGATCATGATCATTCTTCTGATCCTGAACTTTGGGGGAGTTTTTGAAATACTGACACAGATTTTTTGTATGGATATCACTTGCTCTGACGGTGATCTCTCTGATCACTTATATTGTGCAGAATAAGAATGTAATTTCCATGCAGGATAAAATAGTCACTGCCCGCGGAATGCTTTTTGCGTGCAGTGCGTGTGAATATCTGAATGTAAACCAGCCAGCATCTTTGTAAGCAGAGATGTTGGCCTTTTTCAAACATGCTCTGGAAAAGAGGTATATATAAAATGATTGCAGAACTTGTAGCTGTAGGAACTGAAATTTTGCTGGGAAATATTGTAAAAACACCAACAGCGCATATCTTTCTGAGAAATGTGCCCAGCTGGGACTTTCTGTTTACTATGAGTCTGTTGTGGGAGATAATCACGACCGAATGAAAGCTGTGATTGCCTCTGCCCTCGACAGATCTGACGTGGTAATTCTTTCGGAGGTCTCGGACCAACTGAGGATGATCTGACTAAGGAAGTATGTGCTGAGGTAATGGGACTTCCTTTTCTGAAGATCCTCATTCCCGTAAGCGTATTGAGCGCTATATGAAGGAATATAAGAAGAACCATCCGGACAGACGTGTGACCTCCAATAATTATAAGCAGGCGCAGGTTCCGGAAGGCGCTGTTGTGCTTGATAACCACAACGGTACAGCGCCTGGTCTGATCCTTGAGAAAACGGTAAGACTGCCATTCTTCTTCCCGGGACCTCCAACGAGCTGATCCCTATGTTTGAGGAGTCTGTTTTCCCATATCTTCGCAAGAAACAGCCGGAGATCATCTGCTCCCCAGGTTGTGAAGATCTGTGGAATCGGTGAGAGCCAGGTGGCTGCCGATATTCGAGGATATGATCGAGGCCCAGACAAATCCAACTCTTGCCCCATATGCAAGACAGGAGGTTCATCTTCATATTACAGCCAAGGGTGAGGATGAGAAATCCTGCAAGAAGCTGATCAAGCCTGGTAGTAAAGGAACTTCAAAAGCGATTCGGCAAAAATGTATTTGCTCTGGATGCGGGCAAAACGCTGGAAGAATCTGTTGTGGATCTGCTGAAGGAGAAAGAATTAACTCTGTCTCTTGCAGAATCCTGTACAGGTGGTGCCATTGCTGCCCGCATTGTAAAAATGTTCCAGGTGCTTCCCAGGTGTTTACCCATGGATTTGTTACTTACAGCAACCGTGCCAAGAGAGAATGTCTTGGGGTGAAGAAATCCACATTGAAAACAGTGGGAGCTGTTTCTGCAAATGTGCCAAACAGATGGCAAGGGGGCTGCGCAGCTTTCAGGAGCTGATATCTGTCTTTCTGTTACCGGCCTTGCAGGCCCGGATGGCGGAACCAGTGAGACTCCTGTTGGAACCGTGTTTATGGGTTGCTGCTGCAATGGACATACGATTACCCGGGAATATCATTTTACCGGAAATAGAACCAAGATCCGTCAGCAGGCTGTTGCCAGTGCGCTAGTACTGCTTCGCGAGTGCATGATGGGAGAAGTTGAGGAGTAAGTTTTTCTTAATCGCAGAAAATGCTTTACTTCATCATCTTCATCGGGTTTACCACTTTATCAAGCTTTGCACGTTCCGTGGGCTTTTTCCCATTTTCAAAACCTCGATGATGGTATTGATTTCATTACTGTTAAAGTTCAGACCGGCATTTCTCCCTGGGAAGCTGCATTCATAATAAAGGGCAGCAGATCAGAGGGAGATTTTCCGGCTCCTTGCCGGGCCATCTGCTGGAGCATGTCAAGCTTGTTTTTGTCGATACCTGCAAGCTTTGGATTATCCTGCCAGTTGTCATCCATATGGAATCATTCCTTTCTTATATAGTAATGCTGCCAATTGGCGACATGTCCGTTTTGAATGAAATTTTTCTGTTTTTACTGTCGTTCTTCTTCGCAATTATCTTCTGGAGATGGTTCATTCATCATCCTCAGCATTTCTGCCATGGTCATCATATTGGTGATCTGATCCAGAGTCTTTCGTATATCTCCAAAACAGTAGCGGCGCAGGTCGTTTATGACTTCAAAGAGGCTGGGCAGGGGCTGCTGCAGCCTGTATCTGCATGGCTTCTGACGGCTTTGTAAAAAGAGCGACTGTATTGGAAAGTTCCCTGCTTTTGCAAAAACGGACAGAAACTGTTGCTGCCTGGGTGGAAAATAGGGGGATGAGAGCTTTTAACAGCTGTCCCTGGTCAGTTCCACCATCTGATCCAGAGCTGTCTGGGCAATATATTCTGATCCATAAAAATCCCTTTTCTATATCTATGTTGTTGTTATTAAAATATGACGACGGTTTGAAAACAGGTGAAATCTTCTGCAAATTGACGCGCATTCTGCAGAAAAGCATTTTCAAACACGCTCTGACATCTGTAACATATTCTATAGCAGGGGGATGTATGAATTTCCCGCAAAGTCGAGGGAAAGTTATGAGAAGAGAGAATGAAAAAGCTTTATTATAGATGGAAATGCCATATACGAGCTGGATCTGGAATGTGTGCGAAAAGAAGCAAGGAAAACAGGGAAGGAAAATGGCAGGTGTGTGGAGCAGTCAGAAGAAAGAAGGCAGTCCGCAAACCATACCGGGGATTAAAGACAATTTGCAGGAGAGAGTTTCTACCCAGAGCGTGGTTGAAAAAAAACAAGGGAAACGTAAGAATGCTTTTTAGAATATGCTCGGGGACAGGGGGAAAATTCCGCTGTCCCGATTTTTGAAAAGGACTGAGAAGACAGCCTTTTTTTCATATGTGGGAAACTTAGATCAGCAGCCGCAGCCATTTCCCCATCCACCGCAGAGAAGCAGAAGGATGATAATGATCCAGCAGCAGTCACCATTTCCGTTGCCACAGCTGTTGTTGCAGCCAATACCGTTGCTGCCGCATGCGCAAAGAAGAATGATGATCCAGAGAATATTGCATCCACAGGAGCCGTTCCCAAAGGAAAAGCCCACATCCATTGTCACATCCACAGCCATTATTACAACCGCAGTTACCACATCCACAACCGGATCTTTCCTCGCCGCAGCCACAGTTTGTAGCAGCTAAATCACTCATGCTGTTACCTCAGAAAATGTTTACAGTTCATCATATGGAGGGGACAGGGGTGTGTGACAAAGCAGTTGACAGAAAAAGAGAAATTTGGCTATAATAAACTGAAATGTAATATTTCTGTAATCTTTGAAAAGAATTCGACATAAAATATATAAAACAAGGATTGATTTGTTAAGAATTAAGTCTGCGAAGCAAACGCTGTTTTTGTGAACAAAGTTCACAGAAAACCCGAGAATTCAGCGCGAAATCATGCGAATGCATGATTTCTGTGCATCGCGAAGCGTGTTACTGGTCACGGAGTGAACAGTAACTGTTTGTGAACAGCAGAGGCGGGAAAGCTTCGGAATTAGTCGGTCAAAGAGAAAAATGCTATGATAAAAGAAGAGAGAAACAGAAAGCAAAGTCTGGCTCTGGTGCTGCTTGTGATTGCTACATTATTTACGGTTTTTCTGATGACAAGGGATGTTCAAAGGTGCGAAAGCCGGATTTAAGACTATAAACGGCAAGACCTACTACATAACAGCCAGCGGAGCCAAGCAGAAAGGCTGGCTGACTCTGAAAGGGAAGAAATACTATTTTAATAAAAAAAAAACAGGCGTACAGTTAAAAAGGCTGGCAAAAGACAGTAAGGGCAGAAATATCCGGTATTTTACCAAAGGGGAAAGGCGTGATGGCCACCGGTTTTTCTGAAGAGCGGAACCGTAACCCGTTATTTCAGACCTTCCAATGGTAAGCTTGTCCGCGGCTGGCTGACCTTAAAGGGTAAGAAATATTATTTTACCAGCGGGACAGGCGCTATGGTAAAGGGGCTGGCAGACCACAGCTAAGAAAGAGAAACGTTATTTCAAGAGCAATGGTCAGATGCTTACCGGCTGGTTCACAGATTCTAAGGGATATACCCGCTATTTTAATACCAGCACAGGTATTATGTATACCGGACTTAAGACTGTAGATGGAGATATCTATTATTTTTCCAAGACCAGCGGGAGTCCGTTATCAGAAAGGCTTTGGTAAGGTCGGAAGCAAGCGGTATTATTTCAGTACCACAGACGGCAAAGCGCAGACCGGCTGGCTGAGTCTGGATGGAAACAGCTACTACTTTGGAACAACAGGCGTGATGTACGTAAACACTACAGCTTCCATTGGAGGAAAGACCTACGCGTTTGATTCCAATGGTGTTGCTTCCGAGAAACAGGCTTCAGAAAAAGGATGACAATGACAGCAGTATTACCTTTACCTGGTATGATGAGAAACGTGGCCGCAATTTTACTATTATGAAGGAGCTTAAGAGTCATCCGGGAGTTGCAGATGGAACCAAGTCTGATCTTGATATTCTGGCAGCTGTCTGCGAGGCTGAGGCAGGAGACCAGGGAATTGCAGGTATGAAGGCAGTTGCTCTTTGCCTTTTGAACAGAACTCTGGACAAGGAGTTTCCGTCCAGTGTCCGTTATGTGCTTTACCAGGGGAACTACCTTCCCCCAGTATTCAGTCGTGACAAACAACCAGCTGCTGAAACGTCTGAATGGTCAGTTTATTGACCGTGCAAGCGCTTATGAAGCTGCCCAGCAGGCACTTGACAGTTTTAATGCTTATGTGCTGAATGGTACACCGCGTACAGTAAGCGGAATCAAGGCCAAGGATTTTAATTATAAGTATTTTTATGATGACTTCTGCGTTCTGGAAGCAGCCATTGAATTTTTAATAAGGTTGTATATGATACATACAAGGATCATACATTTTTTGTGGACTGGGTATAAAGGCTGCTGTTTTTTGATGTACTGGTCACGGAGTGAATAGTGAACTTACCGCGGTGAGTTGCTAAATACAAAGCTAAAATCCTTGACAAAAAACAGACAGCCTTTTGTATACTTGCAAGTATTAAATGAGAAAGGCTTTGAAGGGAACAAGTAGCTTTGGAAAGATTTATGCTGAGCGTACCCTTATCAAAGGATACGTCCGCTCCGCCCTTAGCAGAAAATCTATTGCCGTTTTATAGTTGCGCCTGCACGCATCTGCTGTGCGGCAATCTCCGACGGCGAAACGCCTCTTGCAAGCTGGTCGCCCTCGTTTACTATTCTTGCTAGCTCCCCTGATAGGCTATCTTGAAACCTCTGTCGGCTTCCCTCTGATTGAAGTCGGAGGCATTGTATTCGCCGTAGCCCATGCTTGAACGTGCCGCATAAGTATCAATGTTTATCTTCGCAGGTCTGCTCTCCATCTTATATCCGCCGGGTGTGCGGTTTATGTCGATCTTGAGCGGCTCCTTGTCCTCCGGTGCCTTTAACGAACCGTTTGTGACATTTACCTCGATGCTTATCGGTATGCTCGTAATCTTAAGCAAATTCGGATTGATTGTATCTTCCTCCCCATTTTAATTTTTCGCTCCTCCCATAAAGAGCGACAGCTTATGAAATAAACTGGAATATGCTCATCGGAATTACCGATGAAGCAAACTGGAGTGAAACGTTGTAAATTGCATCAAGCTGTTTTCCAGTTGGTTGTTTCCGCACCCATATCAGTGCCTTCAGGTTGTTCTGCTGTTCAAGCAGCAATACGTAACTGAACGAAGTACAATGA
>VOFK01003318.1_pt1 | contig 38615 bp, 44 predicted proteins | sample 5384121 | NCBI WGS metagenome assembly VOFK01 (sample SAMN12384730, study PRJNA508395) | human gut metagenome | isolation source: healthy gut J | host: Homo sapiens | reverse complement strand
ATATATACCCAAAATGAATAATCCATGAAAAAATTATTAATGACTGTTCAAGATTTTTACTACCTGCGTTAGAGAACATTTGTGCTCTGACGACGCCTACATCAAAGGTACTTCCTCTTCGGTATTTCAGAATCGTTATACATTTTATGAAGCCGGGCGACCCATTGAATGTGCAGATATTACCCGAAAGTTATGAACTGATAGGAAAAGAAATACGGCGGAGAACAAAAATGGCCCGTTGGCATGATTTTATTTTTCCTCTGGAAGATAAAGCTTTGTGTATTTTATGGGAAAACACAGTACGTATGTAGACTTTTCCGCTGTTGGAAGAGAAACTGGATAAACTGGGTTCTTATAAAGTGAAGAAAACAAAGAATAAGGTTTTCGACACTACGTTTGCTGATTTTCGTAAGTATGATTTGCTGTTCAATGCTGTACAGTTCATTTATACGGTAAGGACAGCACATCCGCAGAAGGAGGATTTTATTGATTATTACCGGCAGATAGATATTCCTGCTATTGCCCGTACTGCAGGCATTCTCAATTATCCCAACGGATTGCGTTTATTTGTCAATGCATATATGCTCAAGTCCATGGTATCTGATTCCTCATCAGCCGGAGAGAAACGAAAGAATCCCGTTTCGGCTATGTTGAAAGAAGACGTTGGGATGATTAGTAATGACACTATTAAAGGAGAAATAGCGTTAATGTTCAGCGGAATGAGCAAGACACAGGTGGGACTGGAACAATATAAGAAAGAATATGGCAGTTTCCTCATCACCGACAGTCAGAAAGAGCGTTGGCAACGTATTGAAGATAACTTTAGAGAGAGTATGGAGAAGAAAGAAATCATTAACTTGACGTTTCCTAATGCGGAAGGAAATGATATTTCTCTTTCCGATTTTCGTGGCAAGGTTGTCTATATTGATATCTGGGCTACCTGGTGCGGTCCGTGTAAAAAGGAGATGCCGGCTATGAAAGCACTGGAAGCCGAATATAAAGACAATAAAGATATTGTATTTATGGGGATTAGTGTCGATGCGTCTAAAAATATCCAGAAATGGAAGGACTTCGTGATAAAAGAACAGCTTCCCGGTGTACAGCTTTTTTGCCGGAGACATGGCAGGACCTGCATTGTCCAAACCTTATAAGATAACAGGTATTCCTCGTTTTATGCTGGTTGGCAAAGACGGAAGTCTGATTTATATGGATGCTCCGCGTCCTTCTTCTTCCGAAATACGGGCAGTGTTGAACGACGCATTGAAGAAATAAACAATATTATCAACAGGTTGATATACAAGTACTTCAATGGGTGCTAATAGCAGGGTTGTTGGGTATATATATACTGTGTGTTGGGCATATATATCCAACACGTTGTATCTATATACCCAGCATGTTGTATCTATATGTCCAATACATAGGCACTCAATACCCTCTTTTTCAATGTAATAGACTATGAAATACTTGAAAATAATTATATGCTTTCTGTTCTTTCCGTTGACAGCAAACGGAAAAGCGGATCAAGACAGCATCCGTCTTGCTTTTTGAAACACATGGAAGACGGTTTGAAAACAAAAAGAAATCGCTGTTGCACAAAAAAGAGTTTTGCTCCCGAATTTTCTATCAGCATTTATTCGTTGCCCTTTGCATCCGGTTTGTTGAAACAGATTATGGAAGGTATAACTTTCCAAATCTATCCAACCCGACTGGAAGGGGATGAAAACAAAGGGAAACGTCACCAGTCTGGAGGTCCGTTTCACATTGGCCGGCGGACAAGAAGAGAAGAGCATGATAGCTTTCAATGAGTCTGGAAAAATTCTCTTTGTCGATTATTTCGATCGGCTGTTCGGTGATAGCCGTTACCGGAAATCATCGTTGGCAGCCGTTCTGCCTTTTCGGATAGAGGGTGGCTCTATCATTTTGTCTGCCCGCTTGAACGATAGCCCCCGGGTGATGTCATTCTTGCTTGATACGGGAGCTGACGGAATGGCTATCCGCCGTTCGTTGGCAGATAGCATAGGACTGAAAGTCAGTCATTCGCAAGAAGCGAGTGTTGTAGGCGGACGGAAAACGGTGCAGATATCTGCCGATAATGTACTTCGTCTGTCGGACAGTTTATCATTGAAAAAAGCAGAATATTGCAATTTTCGAGAGGGGTGCGTAACGGTACGGATGGCATCATCGGGCTGAATCTGATAAGAAAATATATCACTGAAGTGAATTTTGATACGCAAACTATTTCGCTTTATACCTTCGGTGATTATATCTTTCAGAGGAAAGGACGTATGATCCCCCTTAGGGTACCGAGCCTTATCATGTTACCTTCCGCATTGAATCTGACCGGGGATAAAAAGTATTTCGGGTAATTTTATAATGGATACGGGAGCTAATTATTATTTGATAGCTTTTAGTCGGTTTGTTCGTCAAAACAGGCTGTTACTGAGCGGATTCAAACCCGAGGGAAGTGGGGCGACAGTGAGTTTGGGGCATTCAACACCAGTTTTTTATGGTCATGCACGTTCATTAAAAGTGGGCAGTGTAGTGAGCAAAAATGTACCTGTCACTCTTCAAGCTTTCAACGGGCGGTGATTCTTCAAATCATACCGATGTAGACGGATCGATAGGTATACAGTTTTTCAGTGATTTCAATTTTACGATCGACTTATTGAGAAAAGTAGTACACCTGTCTCCTCGTAAGAAGTTAAAGTAAGGCATTCTTTCAGTAATGGCAGTGCAGTTATAGTCAGGGGAATGTTTTGCGGAAGTATACCGGTCGAATGAAGAACATCATTAAAAAATGTTCAATAGAATTAATAACCTGGAGTTTTTTGAGTTATCTTTGTTGTAGCTAATTAAACAATAAAAAGATGACTGTAATTTTTCCTTCACCCATTTTCGGTCCTGTTCATTCCCGCCGTTTGGGTGTTTCTTTGGGGAATAAATTTATTACCGGACGACGGTAAAGTTTGTTCGTTCGATTGCATTTACTGTGAATGCGGCTTCAATGCCGAGCATCGTACAAAGAAGCTTCTTCCCACCCGTGAAGAGGTTCGTACAGCCCTTGAAGAAAAACTAAAAGATATGCAGGCAAATGGTCCTGCTCCCGATGTACTGACATTTGCCGGAAATGGTGAACCGACTGCACATCCCCATTTCCCGGAAATCATAGATGATACTCTTGCACTTCGGGACAAGTATTTTCCGAAAGCGAAAGTCAGTGTATTAAGTAATTCTACATTTATCGACCGCCCTGCTGTATTTGATGCACTGAATAAGATAGATAATAATATCTTGAAACTTGATACAGTGGATGAAGAATACATTCACCGGTTAGATCGTCCGAATGGAAAATATTCTGTAAAGAAGATTATCGAGAAGATGAAAGAATTCAAAGGAAACTGTATCATTCAAACTATGTTTCTCAAAGGGAGTTACCTGGGAAAGGATATGGATAATACCTCAGATAAGTTTGTACTTCCCTGGTTGGAGGCGGTGAAAGAAATCGCGCCCCCCGGCAAGTGATGATTTACACGATTGACCGTGAAACCCCCTGATCATGATTTGCAGAAGGCAACTCACGAAGAGTTGGACCGGATTGTAGAATTGATTAAGAAAGCCGGCATTCCGGCAACAGCCTTTCTTATTAATTATAAAACAGAAAGCATACCAACAGAATTTTTCAATTATCAATGATATTATCAGGATTCCTTCAATCAAGATTGATTGGAGGAATTAATGTGTATTTATTGTGTTTAAACAGACAAAAACAGAGAAAGCAAATAGAGATTTTTTCGTAAGTATTTTAATGCCAATCCCATATGATATTCTACAGTTTTTCACTGATAGACAATTGCTCGGCAATTTGTTTATAGGTTAAGTTTTGCTCCCGGCTCATGCGAAAGATTTCTTTGCTGCCGTGGAGGCAATTGTGATATTAGTACTGAAAGATACTTTTTAAATCGGATAATTCCAACTTATTTTCTTCTTCATATTCTTGTTCCATTGCTTGTAGAACAGTAACTTTCAGAAATGAGTAGTTTAATTTTTTGCGTGAATAATTAAAAATCATATTACGGGTAATGATAAAAAGAAACCCTTCAAAAGGCTGCTCTTCATCTATCAGATGTCTTGCTTCCCAGAGTTTGATGAAAACCTCTTGTACCACTTCTGCGATATCTTCAGAAGAAACTAGATAAAGCCGGGTAAAGCCATAGACCTTTTCCCCAGTAATGTTTATATAGAAATGAAAAAAGCATCTTCATCTCCATTTTTTAAACCTTCTAATCAACTCTTTAGATATCATTTTATCTTTTTGGGACAAAAATTAGCTAAATACTTTCTAAAAAAAAAAAATTGCTTTTTCACCAGGGTCTCCAATTTTTTGATGTGTATTTAATAATAGAATAACAAATAATAGAGAAAAAGTAATGAGTTATAAAAGTGAATTAATTAGAAAATTATTTTCAGACAGACTGAAAAAAGACGAATTAAAGGATCTGTCCGAAATAGATATGATAGAGCGCAAAATGAAAGTGCAATGGGAGGAACAAAATCCGATAGCGGAAAACTCGGAAAGAGTAGATCCGGAACTCAGGAGATTATATTTGGGCTAAAATAGTCAAAGAATATAAAGTACGTTCGAAACGTAAGTCAATTCGACAGTTCTATTATCCGTTGGCAGCAGCCTGTGTGGCTTTAGTCGCAGTTTTGGGAGGTTGGCTTTTTTATGTGAATAGTGATTTCTTCGTTAAAGAAGAATTTGCTGAGGTAATAGCCACCCGGAATATGTTGTATCAGTTGCCCGATAGTTCTGAAGTATGGATGTATCCGAATAGTTCCATCCGTTTTGCCAAGAACTTCAATAAAGACAGAAGAGTATGGTTGGAGGGTAGTTCCATGTTCCATGTACGTAAGCAGCATGGGAACACCTTCAAAGTTTATATTGATAAAGCCTTTATCGAAGTAAAAGGTACCCGGTTTCTAGTAGATAAAAAAGAAGCGGGAAATAATGAGATTACGCTGTTCAACGGTTGTGTTGAGTTTAATGTAGAGGCGACCGGCAAACAGATAGTAATGAAGCCCATGGAAAAAGATTTTTTTATAACTCAGTTAATGCGGAAATAGGAATACGGAAGATTGAAAATATAGAATGGCAGGATGGTAAATTCAAGTTTGACGCTATGCCGCTTAACCGCCTCATTTCTATCATTAATCAGATGTATCATGCTAATATAGTGTATGAAGGTAAGGACGAAACTTCTCCGTTCAGTGGTACCATTCGTCAGGAGGAAGCGTTGGATGATATTATTCTCAAAATCTGTTTCCTTATGAATTTGAAAGAAGAAAGAGTAGGTAACACAATCATTATCAGAAATTGAATTTTAATAAACTATATGTCTAATCTAATAAAATGAGAACATGAAAAAATGTATTTTTTTTATATCGACAGCGGTATTTGAGCTATCTCGTATTACTCTTATTATTATGGCCAACTGTGATGTTAGCAGCACAAGGGAATATTCAGATAAAGGGAAAGTTCTCTCTCAAGGAGGCTATCCGGTATATAGAAGAAACGAGTGATTATACTTTCTTTTATAAAGATAGTGACTTGAAAGATAAATCAAAAAAAGAGATTAATTGTAGTGGTACAATTGAGGAAGTCTTGAAAAATCTATTTAAGGGAAGTGGAGTTAATTATATAATTAAAGGAAAAGAAGTCATTTTTAAAGTAGCAAATGCTCAAAATGCCGAACAGCAACAGCCGAAAAAACGTGTAATTACAGGTACTATAATTGACGGAGAGACAAAAGAGCCTATTATTGGAGCTAGTGTATGGTTGAAAAAAAATAGCTCGTCAGGTACTGTTACCAACTTGGACGGTCACTATTCTCTTACAATTGAAGGTATTGGTGGTGTACTAGAATTTTCATACATTGGTATGAAGAAGCAGGAAATAGCTATTAGCAATAAGAATGTTATTGATGTAATATTAAATCCGGATACAAAGAAGCTGGACGAAGTTGTAGTAGTAGGTTACGGACGTCAGAAGAAGGAAAGTGTTGTAGGTGCTATTTCTTCATTGGATGTGGGTGAACTCAATATACCGGGTTCTAACATTTCCAATGTACTGGCGGGGCAACTGGCAGGTGTTGTCTCTATGCAGGCATCCGGTGAGCCGGGTAAAAAATAGTGCTTCCGATTTTTATATCCGTGGTATAGCTTCTTTTTAAAGGTAACTCTACTCCGCTAGTTCTGGTTGACGGTATCGAACGGGAACTGGACTTGGTTGATGTAGATGATATTGCTACATTTTCTATCTTAAAAGATGCTTCTGCTTCGGCAGTATATGGTGTACGTGGTGCGAATGGCGTTATTTTGATTACTACCAAGAAAGGCAGTGAAGGCAAACCTCGTATTAATGTACGTGCGGAAATGGGTTTTAAAACTCCGACACGTATGCCGCAAATGGCAAACTCTGTACAATGGGCCGAGATGTATAATGAGGCTAAAGGCCTGACGGGTAATGGTGATGGAGGCTATTCATCGGAAGCTATTCAAAAAATATAGTGATGGTTCTGATCCTGATTTATATCCAAATGTAAATTGGTTAGACCAGATGTATCGAAATTTGGCTTCGAGCGAACGTGTGACATTGAACCTTTCTGGAGGCGGTGATATTTGTAAGTATTATGTATCAGGTGGTTTTTATAAATGAAGGCTCTATATTTAGAAACGCCGGGGATGTTTATGATTATAATTCTTCTATTCATTATACAAAAATTCAATTTTCGTGCCAATATGGATTTCTCCGTTACACCGACTACAACATTCAATGTGAATTTGGCTAATATTTATGAAAGTTCGTGGGGACCAGGAGCTACGACATCTGATATTTGGGGATATGCATTTAACACCTCTCCAAATGCATTTCCTGTGGAATATTCTGATGGTACTCTTTCTGCACCAAGTGCAGCCAGTGGTAGTAATCCATGGAATCTGCTGGTACATTCCGGTTATCGTGAGCAAAGTTGGAATTCAGCCCAATCATTGATTGGTGTTACTCAAAAATTGGATATGATAACTCTAGGGGTTAACTGCCAATATTAAATTTTCTTGGGATGCATCTAATAATACGTTGCAAGTTCGTTCAAAGACCCCACCGCAGTTTCATGCAACAGGTCGAAATGAAGACGGTTCATTAAATTATAAAAAAACAATATATGAGGGTTCCAATAATCTGTCGTATGCTGCTCCAGTGACCGTATCTAAGATTACTACTTATATGGAAGGTTCTCTTAATTATACTCGTTTATTTGCTCAAAAACATCGGATAGGAGCTTTGTTTTTGTACAATCATAAAATTTATAAGTTATTGACAGCAGAGAATCAGAAAAAATCATTACCATATAAAAAAGTCAGGGACTGGCAGGACGTTTGACTTATGCTTATATGGATAGATATTTTGCCGAATTCAATATGGGATACACTGGTTCTGAGAACTTTGCTCGTGGCCATCGTTTTGGATTCTTTCCAGCTTATGCAATAGGTTGGATGGTGTCCAGTGAGAAATGGTTTGAACCGTTGACTAAAGTAGTTAATGATCTGAAATTGAAAGCGTCTTATGGTAAAGTGGGTAATGATGACATTGGAGCCTCCAGAAGATGGGCTTATGAACCTTCTGTCAAATACAGTAACAGGATGGTCATACGGAAAAACTGCAAATCAGACAGGTACTGGTTATCGTGTAGGAGAAATTGAGAATACAAATGTTTCTTGGGAAGAGGCAACTAAGGTAAATGCAGGTATTGAACTTCGTTTGTTCGAAAAAATTAAAGATTCAAGCTGATTATTTTTATGAAGAACGTAATGGTATCTTTCTGGCTCGTGCTGGGCTACCGGCTATTGTCGGCCTTACTACTACTCCATATGTAAATGTAGGTAAAGCAGAAGGTATCTGGTCTAGATGGAACACTGGAATATCAGCAACAGGTAGGTAAGGTTTTACTGACAGGTCGCGGAAACTTTACTTTTTCGCGTAACCAGATGTTGGATAATGATGAACCAGATTGGGAATATAAATATCAAAATTCTATTGGCAAACCGTTTGGCCGTAATGGTGCAGCGCAACGTAAGGGATTTATTGCTTTGGGATTTTTTTTTTGAAAGTCAGGCAGAAATAGATAATAGTCCCGAAACAGATGTTTGGTGAATATAGGGTTGGTGACGTTAAGTACAAGGATGTAAATGGAGATGGTAAAATTGATACGTATGACCAGATTGCTATTGGCTATACTGATCTTCCTGAGATAACATACGGGTTCGGATTGACAGCAAAATGGAAGAATTTTGATGCAAGTGTATTTTTTCAAGGGGTAGCGCGTACTTCTATCTATTTAGCGGGTACACCTTTGCGTCCTTTCAGTAGTGATAATATGGATCGTTCTGCTATCTATGAAGTATCTTTATAAGTATTCATGGAAAACGACCAATACTCCTGAACAGAATGCTTCTGCTAAATATCCCCGTTTGAGTTACGGTGCAGAAGCAGGCAGTTCTAACAATAGCCAGTCGTCTACTATGTGGTTACGTGACCGTAGTTTTCTTCGTTTGAAAAACGCAGAAATAGGATATACATTGCCAAAAAACTGGTTGAATAAGACCTTTATTAAGTCTTTTCGTTTCTATATCGCTGGTACGAACCTTCTTACATTCAGTAAGTTTAAATTATGGGACCCTGAATTGCTGGATACTACCAATGGAGCAAAATATCCGAATAACATGACCGTTACTATCGGCCTAAATGCTAATTTCTAATCAATAATACAGAATCAATATGAAACTATCATTAGTAAAATATATATTGTTATTTTGCGGGGTTATTCCTTTGTTAACTTCGTGTGAAAGTTTTCTCGATAAACAGGAAACGGAAGATCTTACTTTTGAACAACTTTGGCAGAAGAGAGCATATACACGCGGGTATTTCTTGAATGCAATGAGTTTTTTGCCAAATGATTTGACTGGCTATGTTAGTACTCCTCAAAGCACTGCTACTGATGAATTGATCAATGCATCGAATGCAGCTGCTGAGTCAATGAATACGGGAGCTTTTGGAATGCATCCAGCGTACCAGGTGCTAATTTTAATTTGTATAACGGAATACGTGAATGTAATATTTTTATGCAGAATGTTTTACAGTTGTTCAGATCCTACCGTAACACAGGAAGAAAAAGGATGAATGGTACTGGTATACACGCTGGGCACGAGCATATTATTACTTCTTGATGATGCGTAATTACGGACCTATATTTTTGTTGGGAGATGAGATATTGCCATATGATGCTACGACAGAATCTCTATATCGTCCGCGTAATACTTGGGAACAATGTGTTGATTATGTTGTAAATGAAATGACTCAATGTGCTACCTACTTTAAAGAACACGGGAAAACAACTTGGACGGTAGATGCAGAATATGGGCTACCTACCGAGGGAGCTGCTTTTAGCTGTGATTTCACGGTTAAAACTTTATTCAGCCCGTGATCTATATAATGGTAATAGTTTATACAATACCGTAAAGAATCCTACAACACCCGATTTTCCGGAATTATCAGACCAATATCTGTTTCCTCAAACTTATAGTAATGAAAAATGGAAAGAAGCAGTGCAGGCTGCCAAAGCCTGTCATAGATTTGGGAGTATACGAGTTACATAGAGACGCTTCAGATGACCCGTATGCTAATTATCTTGGCATTACGCAGGTAGATTGGAACAAAGAACTTATCTGGACTACCGGATATGCAAGTCGGGCTATTATAGCCAGAAGAACGACTCCGACGGGTGTAAAGACCAAAAAAGGAGGTAATGGAGCAGCTTATGGAGCACTAGGACCCTCGCAACAACAGGTGGATGCTTATGCGATGGATAATGGTAAGTATCCGATTACTGGATACGAGATAGATGGAACTCCTAAGGTTGACGAAAACTCTGGATATAGTGAAAATGGTATAACTGAATTTGCAAATCCTTTTCTTGAATATTTAAGTAAAGGTGACACATATCATGCTAAATATTATAAAAAGAGCAACTCGGAATATGTTTATTAATCGTGAACCACGTTTTTATATAGCTGTGTATTGGAGTGATAGTTACTGGAGATGCGGTCCGGGTAAAGATGACTATGTATTGTTGTAACTTGGCAAAAGATGGTAATTCAAATACTTCTCATGACCATTCGAGAAGTGGATATCTAGTTAATCGTTTTTGTGATCATACTGCTAGTTTTGTGAATAATCAACCGGGTAATATGGTATTTCCGACATTCCGTCTTGGAGAAATTTACTTAAACTTTATTGAAGCAGCTTTGGAATGGGAGAAAAGATCGAGAGACAGTCAGTATCGTACAACAGCTATGGAGTATTGGGCTGATCTGCGTGCTCGTTCAGGTATGGATCCAATAATGGAAGTCTATCCGGAAGCTACAATAGACCAATTGATAGAACTTTGTCGCAGAGAACGCAGGATAGAACTTGCATTTGAAAATCATCGTTTTTTTGATACTCGTACATGGATGATTGCTACAACTACGGATAATGGACCTATCTATGGTATGAATGTAGAGGCACAGGCTGTTAACACGGAAGATACTCCGGATACTTTTTGGCGTAGAACAGTAGTTCAAAACCGTGTGTTCAGAGCTAATCACTTTTTATATCCGTTCAGTCAGAGAGAACTAGACCGTAACAAACTATTGACCCAAAATTATAATTGGAGATAGAATTATAGCATTAAAACAATCTAATCAGATTTTAATTTATATGAAGACAAAAAATATATATCCTTTCGTTGTTAGGCGGTTTGTTGCTGACTATGGTGGCTTGCTTGAACGATGGAAAAGACGATTATCTGGATGATTATGAATCATTCCTTTGCATTTTGAATAGTAATGAGCAGGATATTACCTTTTTATAATACTGGAGAGTCTGCTGCTTACAATATAACGATTGACAAAGGTGGAAACGACCTGAATATGTTAGCTTCAGCTACATTGAAAGTATTGAATGAGTTCGATATTGAATATTACAATAATGAGAATAAGACTAATTTCAAGCCATTGCCTGCTGATTGTTATGAATTGCCTTCCGACATGACCGTCTCTTTTTTTGGAGAAAAAAGAACTGTATAAGATTTAAAACGGTAACCTTTCATCCTGAGAAAATTTCTGTATTGAGTACGGGTAATTTCATTTATGTGTTGATGTTGGAGCTTACGGACGGTACTTCTACCATTAATGAAAAAAAAAGTAAGTATATCATCATGAAGCCTACTGTTTATCAGCCTGCTTTCTCTCTTTCAGAGTCAGGATTTAAACTTCCGTTTACTATTACTGAAGGTGTGACTGAGTATATATATGAGCCTTCCTGTGACTTTGAATACTGCTCTCACAGAAGATATAACCTGCGATGTAACAGTTAAAAAGGAACTATTGGATGAATATAATGCTACATCTCCCATTGAGTATTCATTAATATCAGACAAGGGCAACAACTATACTATCGGTAAACTGACCTTTAGCAAAGGTAATGTTACAGCGAATCTGACCGTGAAGATTGAAATAACTAATCTAGAAGGGAACTTTGCACTTCCGTTAGAAATAACTTCTACGAAATATGCCTTTTCCGGTGAAAATACAGTTATTATCGGATTACAGAATTCAGCACCGAAGATTACGCTCACACCGGATATGATGACCTTGATAGGCACAAATTTTGCTGACGGTAATGGATTTGCCGACTGGTTGGATGGCAAATTGGCTACTCAGGCACAAGTTACTTACGGAGGAGGTGCGCCCGCCTTCCCGCATCAAGTGGATATTCATCTGAATAGTGCTATTTCCAAGTTGAGAGTAAGATATGCAACTAGAAATACTAATCAGCATCCTACTAAGTTCATCATTTATGCTAGTAATGATGGCGCAAACTGGAAAGAAATAAAAGTATTTACTGCAGAAGCAGACGGTCTCCCAGTATCGGCTACCACTTATTATGATACTTGTCCGACGATGTTGCTAGGCGATTCATATACTTATGTTCGTTTTGAGGTTCATAGTTCTACTAATCCGAGTAAATTTAATACATGGGCACTCTCGGAGTTTGAATTATATGGTAAATAACTGCTCTCTCTTAAATCCTAACAAATAATTAATCTTAAGGGCTGGCAAGGGGATAATGCAGTGATGCATAAATTCTTTTTAGTCAGTCCTTTTTAAACGAAAAAAGAATATGAAGAATTATTTTTTTATATGTATTCATATCCCTGTTTCTTTTTTTCCTTGTCGTCCTGTAAAGATGATAAGGATGTGGTGGCTGTATTGGTACTAGGTTTGGAAAATGCAGATTTTTTATAAAGAAGCAGGCTCTGTTGTTATTGATGTAAAATCACTTCCTGCAGATTGGACCGCTTCTGTGGATGTGGAAGGAGAACAGTGGTGTAAGACTGAACCTGTCAATTCGGGTACAGGTGCGAAGATTAGTGTGATAAGTAACCCGAACAAAACTGTCCGTAATGCTTCGGTGGTTATCAATAATGGAAAATTGAATAAGAAGATTCTTGTACGTCAGTTAGGTACTGATACTGATATTTTAGTATCTCCTTTCGCTTTTACTTTGCCTCCGGTAGGTGGAACAGTCGCTTTTACTGTCACTACCAATCTGACGGAAGCGGAACTGGATGTCACCTATCCTTCTTGGATAAAGAAAGAGGTAGACACACGTGCTGCAACGATTGAAATACCTTATAAGTTTACCGTAGATACTCATGAGGGAAGTAGTGTACGTACGGAGAAGATAGTGATAAAGGATAAGAACTCTAATATTTCAGCAGAAGTTACAGTTATTCAGAATGGATTGGATGGATATACATTTGGTGATACTGAAGGAATTGCGGATGATGTTCAGTTGGAAGTAGTCAAAGGGGAAGCATCTACGGCACATGGTGGTGAAGGGATTGAAAAATCTTTTGATAGTGATATGAGTACTATTTATCATTCTAATTATCCTTTTGCAGAAGGGGTTACAAGCCATTATCCGGTCATGTTGACTTACTATTTCAAGGAAAATACGGAAGCACTTGATTACTTTATCTATTATCCGCGTATAAGCGGTTCGAACGGGAATTTTGGTGAAGTGGAAATTCAGGTATCGACTGAAGAACACCCGGCTTTTGAAAGTGTAACGAATGAAACCAATTTCGATTTCGGTTCCAAAGGTGCGGTAGTATCTTTTTTCTTTTGATAACACAATACAGAAACCGAAGGCAGTTCGCCTGATTATTAAGTCCGGTGTGAATGGGCATGCTTCCTGTGCGGAAATGAAGTTCTTTGCTAGGAATCCGGAAGGTTTTGACCCATTGACCCTTTTTACAGATGTTACTTGTTCCAAGTTACGGTCTGATATAACAGAGGAAAAATGATAAAGGCCTGTACTTATCCATTTTTTAAGAACATAGCTTATTATATGCTGAAAGATAAATATCCGGCTGACTTCCGTATTGCGGATTTCAAACCTTATCAACATCCGGATATACAGGCTACTATCAATAAGACAGGCACTTATAGTCTATTGGATAATCCTACGGGTATCTTTGTGAAAGCGGGAGAAACATTGATTGTCATGGTAGGTGAAACGCACGGGCAACATTTGAGTCTAAGAGTACAGGACATGGATACCCCTAATGCTGATGGTTTCAATAACAGCATTTCTTATAGCTTACGCACAGGTATAAATAAAATTGTTTCGGAGAAGAAAGGGTTAATCTATGTGATGTATCACGTCAATGGTAATCCGGTAGACTATGACGAGGTAAAGATACACTTTGCGTCAGGAAGTGTTAACGGATACTTTGATGTAGCAAAACATACCCGTGAACAGTGGGGTACTTTACTAAACGGAGCTTCGTCGATGGCTATTTTGATGTTGTAGGAATTATGCTCATCTCACTTTTCCTGTCAGCAAACTAAAAAGTACATCTAATGGGAGAGATTTAATTGACCTTTTTGATGATATTGTATATAAGGAACAGATATTCATGGGGTTGAGAAAATACAACAATAATGGTGGCATCGGTACGGATACCGACAATCGTATGTTCAGAAACCGTATGTATTTCAATGTCATGTACGGACAGGGAGATTATATGTATTCCACTTCTTATCATACGGCATATCATTTTTCAACGATGGATAATCTGTGCAGTGTAGATCAAATGAAGACTAACAACTGGGGGCCTGCCCATGAGGTAGGGCATAGTAATCAAACCCGTCCGGGACTGAAATGGTTTGGAATGACCGAAGTAACAAACAATATTTGTTCGATGTACATTCAGAAATTATATGGAATTAATTCCCGTTTGTTAACTACAACGCCAAGTAATGCTTACAGTAATTACTACGAGCATGCAATGACTTTAGCATTCGGGAATAATGATATTTTTCATGCAAAATTAGGAGATGTATTCGATAAATTAGTACCTTTTGGCAGTTAGAGTTATATATGGAATATGTATTAGGAAAACCGGATTTTTATAAGGATGTATATGAATATATACGTGTCAATAAGGACTTGCCTACCGATGGTGAACGTCAAATAGAGTTCGCCTATAATTGTAGTAAGGCGGCAGGATTGGATTTGACGGATTTCTTTGTAAAATGGGGGTTTCTGAAATCTGGTTCATATGAATTCAACGACTCTTATGGCGATGGAAAAGTGGTAGTGACGGAAGCTCAGGTAAGTGCTCTTAAAAATAGAATTCGAAATTTAGGATATTCTGTTCCGAAACATAAGCTGGAATATATCTGTGATAGTAACTTAGAGGCTTATATAAATAATGCAGCCGTAGTTGCCGGAACAGCTACCCGTTCCGGTTCCAAACTATCAATGTATGGTTGGCGGAATGTGGCTGTTTATGAAGTTAGCGATCATGCAGGAAAAGTAATATTTGTATCACCGCAATCTTCATTTACTGTAAACACTACGTTACCCGAAGATTATAAAGTAAATGCTATTGCAGCGAATGGTGCTAAAAACACAAGTAACGTTTTTTAAATTCATAAATTATGAATAGAAACAGGGATTTTGTGTGGGGGAACATCAAAATTTGATGTGTATTTATAGCAAGTGATAAATCTTAATTAAATAAGGCATGAGAAACTTAGAGTATGTATTTTGTACATTAGTAGGTATTTCTTCGATACCTAACACGTTATTGGCAGGACAAGCACAACCGAGAAAAAAAGCCGATCAACAAGCAACAACCGAACATCATTCTGATTGTAGCCGATGACCTTGGATATGGTGACTTAAGTTGCTGGTGCTCATCGCATCTCTACACCGGTATGGACCGTATAGCTAATGAAGGAATCCGCTTTACGACAAGATTCTGTACGGCAGCTACTTCCACCCCAGCCGCTACTCTGTTATGACAGGACTTTATCCGTGGACAAGTAAGGACGCAAAAAAAATTCTTCCGGGCAATGCAGCATTGATTATTGATACGGAAAAGATAACCTTGCCTAAATTGATGAAACAGGCAGGCTATGCTACTGGATCCATAGGAAAATGGCATATCGGACTGGGGAGACGGTAATGTAGACTGGAATAAGGATGTTCATCCCGGTGCGGCCGAAATAGGATATGATTATTCATTTATTCAGGCAGCTACGAATGACCGTGTTCCATGTGTCTTTCTCGAAAATGGACGTGTAGTGGGATTAGACCCTAACGATCCGTTGTATGTGGATTACCGTAAGAACTTTCCCCGGTGAACCGACAGGAAAGAATAATCCTGAATTGCTTCGTATGCATCCGAGTGTAGGTCATGCCGGTTCGATAGTAAACGGGGTTCCTCGTATCGGATTCCAGAAAGGTGGTAAAAGCGGCACAATGGAAAGATGAAGAAATGGCGGAATTATTTCTAGATAAAGCCAAACAGTTCGTCAACGACCATAAAAATGCTCCTTTCTTTCTCTATTACGGATTACATCAGCCACACGTTCCTCGTGTTCCAAATGAAACGCTTCGCAGGAAAGTCGCCTATGGGACCGCGTGGGGATGTTATTCTGGAAGCAGACTGGTGTGTATCTGAATTTTTGAAAGAACTGGACCAGTTGGGATTGGCGGAGAATACGATTGTAGTGTTAACTAGTGATAATGGACCAGTGCTGGATGACGGATATAAGGATGATGCAGTGGAATTGATAGGCGATCATAAGATAGCAGGTCCGCTTCGTGGAGGAAAAACAAGTATGTTTGACGGTGGTACACGTATCCCTTTCATGCTTCGTTGGCCGGCAGTAGTGAAGCCGCAGGTTTCTGATGTCTTTGTATGCCAAATGGACTTGCTGGCTTCCTTTGCATCTTTGCTTGGACAAACTTATCCTGAAAAATTGGATAGTGAGAATACGTTGGATGCTTTCCTCGGAAAGAGTAAAAAAGGACGTGAAGAACTTGTTATCGAAGGCATGTTCAATTATGCATATCGTCAGGGTGACTGGGCGTTGATTCCTCCTTATTTTAATCCTTATAGCAAAGAAGACGGTGAGTTTATCGGCTTGGGATATGGATATAAACTTTATAACTTGAAAAAGGACATAAGTCAACAGGAAAACTTGGCAGATAAATATCCGAAGAAGTTGGGTGAGATGATTAATCGTTTCGAATATCTGAAGTCAACTACAAATAAAGTGACACGTTACTAACTTATAATAAGTTTTCCAAAAACGAGACCGTCTCAAAATGATTTTGGGATGGTCTCACTTTGTGTCTGCAAAAAATGGGCAAGCCCAAACTTCGCTCAGCCAAGACTTGCCCTGTGTCCCTTTTTTGTATCTTAGGGGAATCAAGTACAATAGCCCAAAGATAATGTTTAAAAGTTACACCTCCAACGATAATCAGCTTTTACCTCCATGTTTAGGCGATTTTATTCCCTAGAACGATCCGTTCTTGTCTGCCAACTTTTATTATAATGAAGAAACCGACGGCATGTACTGTCCGATGGGACAGAGAATGGAAAGACTTTCCGATGCAAAGCGGGTAACAGACAACGGTTTTGTACAGACCATATCAAGATACAGGGCATGTAACTGTAACGCCTGCCCGTTAAGATGCCGGTGTCACAGAAGCCGGTCAGAAAGGATAGTACAGGTGAATCACCGCCTGAGAAAAATCAAGGAAAGGGAACGTGAAAAGTTCCTGTCACCGGAAGGTCTTAAATACCGCAGTCAGCGGCCACAGGATGTGGAAGCCGTATTTGGAAACCTCAAGAACAACAAGCACTTCAAGAGGTTCCACCTTCGTGGACTTAAGAAGGTGGAAATTGAGTTCGGCCTGCTGGCCATAGCACACAATCTTGCAAAAAAAGTAGCCTCTTAGGAGGCTTATGGCAACGAAAAAAACTGTTTGAAAGAATGAAATCTTCAAAAAGAAGCTTTGTAAACTCCTTTTTTTGAGAAGAATCCAAATAACTTCAATCTGAAATGAAACAACAGAGGCCAGCTCAAGTTTATTTTGAGACGGCTTCTGTTTTGGAAATCTTTGTTGTGAGAGTATTGACCGCTTATTGTTTTATGAATGCTATTTGGCTAATCATTAGGTTACCTCCTTGTTTCGTATGGGTTTTTAGAACTATTTTTCCGTCATTTGTATCTTCCCGCATGATGAATAGTTTCACCCACCGTTCTTTTCCTTTCTGATTTTCTAAAATGGACTCTCGTCCTTCGATTGATAAGAGCCCTGCTCTATTTTGGTGATTCCAGTCTTCAAATTTTACATATAAGTCTCCAATAATACCTTCCGAGTTTGTATTTCAATTGTCATATTTTTGCCTGTCCAGGCTGTCCCTTTCTCATCTTTCCAAATATTATCACAAGTAACTTTGTATTTACAACGTTCGTCTTGTATTTCAGTATGGTCGAGCGTGGCTGTCCAAGGAGCAGAACCGGAATTCTTCATTTGCTTCCCGCATGATATATAAAGAATTGAGTTTTCAAATCCTTTAGGAACGGAAACCATTGCTTTAGGAGTATATGCAAACATCTTCTTCAGTGTATCAATTTTTTATTGAATAAGAAGGATTGAAGTTCGATTGTGTCATATAATGTAATAAGCTGTATTTTAGTTGTCGTGCTACCGGTGAATCCAAATTCAGGTTGTAACCGCAGACTAATAATTTGCCTTTGCTCACTTTACATTCGAAGATAGAAGCTAGTTTGTCGTTGATATGGAAGTCGCTTACCGGTTGTACAATGGGGGTGTAATTGAGGGGTGTTCGTTGATGATAAACGAACGGCCTTGTGTTATTCTTTCCATTGCCAGTCAGTATAATTGTCGGTTGGAAATTGCGAGAATGCAGGGTGAGCTTTGTCTATCCATGCCCCTAGGGTGGTGTTGCTTTGACCGGGAAAGAAAGAAGTAGACCAGAACAAAGGTGTGAAGTAAAGAGGGGTGGAGTTATCCTTTTTCCCGAGTTGATCTGCCACTAACAATACTTTCTTTCCTTGTTCCAAGGCACTAATGACAGTCGAATCAAATTTGTCGTGAATGATGATATTGGTTTGTGGCATGTTATAAGGAGGATATACCCAAATACTCCAACGGTTGTGATAAGGTGTGCCGCTTAATGGTGACATCGAGGTAATATTTTCCCGGTGATGTAATTTCGGAGAGATCGACAGATAAAGAATCTACCTGATTTACTTTTCCGGATGATAAGGGGCACTTCTCTGCTGCCTTGCTGTTGCAGTTTGCCTGTTTCATCGGTTAAAGTCCATATCGTAGGTGTAATTAGAGTTGTATCACTGTAGTTTGCCACTTGGATTTGAGCTTTGAACGTCTCGTCCGTTTGCCAGGTATATTTGTGGAAACGTGCCAGAGGGACAATGTCGTTGGAATAACATCGGAATTGTTCGGGCGTGATGATTCCTTTGGAATCCCAAAATGAATCTAACCAACCGACTAAAGCTTCGCCCTGTCCCGAATAATCAGTCATACTTAACATTTGGAATCCGGCACATGAGGGGGGTACGCAGTAAATTTTCAATCAAACCTTTATATAAGATTGTTTGTAATGCTCCACTGGCTTCATGGAATTTTCTGTCCTGGTGTTCTATATGATTTTTTACGGCTTGTTGGCGTAAGACTTTCAAAGATTTCTGGCTTCCAATGCACCGGTATATTTATCTATCTCGTTCCAAAGAGGGTAAACTGGATATTGACCGACTTCATGGGCGATGACCGGGATTGTTGCCTTAGAGTAGATAGATTCTCGGTCATTGTCAGTGCCGGAACCGTTTATGCCATAAGTACCGCCTGTCTGGGGTATGTTGTGAGTGACCATATATTGATCTGCCGGCATAATCTTTCGGGCGGTAGAAATAGCGTAAAGTCTGCGTGGATATTTTTCTTGCAAAGATTTAATCCATTGTTGCATGATATCAAAGTTTGAGTTGCCTAATTCATTTCCAATACAAAGCATAGTGAAAGAAGGGTGATTACCGTAAGCCTCAATCATACGTTGCAGTTCTTCCGGTACAAATTTATCTGCACTTGGATTATGCCCCAATCCTTTCGGCAGTCCGCGTGTGGTCATTTCAGGGCGCTCTTTTCTTACGACGGACATCCACCAGTCAATCCATAATACTTCTGCCTGAATATAAATACCAATCCGGTCGGCTGCCGTAAAAGCTGCCTCGGGAGGACACCATGAGTGGAAACGCACATGATTGAGTCCGTATGATTTGTAAATACTGAAAATACGTTCCCATTCCTGAATGTCGCAAGAGGGATAACCGGTAAGGGGAAAATGGAGGCAATCCAGATTACCTCGCATGAATACGGGTCGGTTGTTGATTAGAATCTTTGATCGGGAAGCAGTAACATTACGAAATCCGAAATCAACCGTTTTAAGTTGGGATTGTCCTTTTTGCGTGATACATATCTCCAACCGGTATAGGTTTGGGTGTAGGTCGTCCCAGTGTTTCACGGCTTGCCGGATATTCAATGTTTCCCGGTGATGTTGTATTCCTTTTTCTCCTTTTATTTCTTTTTTTGTATGCGTATATTTTCTTTTTGCTTCCAATTTCTTTCAATGTATAGGAAACCTCTCCTTTCAATGTCTTATTTGAATGATTTTGTATATCGAAGGAAATATCCAAGCGATTGTCAGATGTATGGGGATATACTTTGATCCGGTCTATTGAAAGTGTGGGTGAAGATTGTAGTTCTATTTTTCCGAGGATACCATTCCAGATAATCTGAGTGTATTCTCCGTATGAATGGCCCTTATCACCTATATTGTATATCATGTCGTTGTTGATACGGATTGCTATTCGATGTTTTCCGGGATTTAAAGTTCCTAAACGATGATAATGTGGAGTTCCTAATCCTTCCTGTGTATCAATGAAACGTCCGTCAATCCAGACTTTTGACTCCCACAGCACACGTTCCAGATAAAGTGTTATTTCTTTTCCCTGCCAATTGTGAGGAATGACAAACTCACGTGTATACCAGGCCGGACCTATGTATTTGTGTCGACGGGTGAGGATACCATAATCCGAACCGACTGTGCGAGTTCCATAGCCGGCTTCATCAAGAGTTCCGGGTAGCTGAATCGGCATGGTTGTATGACCGGAATTGAAATAGTTGTGCTTTTCACCGATACTGTCCGGATCCAACTTTACACCCCATTGTCCGGTAAGAGATAGTATATCATCCTGAATGTCTTTATTTCCAATATTCTTGATTAGTGAGGACAAGTCATTGATTATATTATATTGGGGCAATTTGCTTGAAGGATGTGCTTGTGCTGTATAAAATAAAATACAGACTAAGGATGATAATAGATATTTGTTTATCATGGCGTTTATGGTTTTGTTTAATACACAATTTATTCGTTCGCAATTTCCTTTAAAGTTCAGTTATTTGGCTTGAATTGAACTATTTAAGCTGTCTTTATTACAATGACGATTGTGTATTGGGTTACTCCTCAGTTTTAACAAAAAAAGAGAATGAGTTATTGAGATTTTTTGATGATAGTGTTCCATTTTTAATATTTTGATGAGAACTTATCGTTTCATAATCGGTGTACGTCGCTCCTTTTCTCACCAAGGAATCCTTCTTCTTACTCGGTGAAAAGGAAAAAACAAGTGCTTTTTGAGCTGTTTTTTTCTATTTGATATCAAAAAAAACGGATAAGAAAGGAGTAGTAAAATGATAGTTTATATATCCAAATAGTGTTTATTAGTAAATAAAATATCTAGATGTGAATCATACTGATCGATAAAGTCGTTTAGTGTTGGAAATACGTATTTCTGTATTAGCAAATGTCTTCATTTTTTCTTTTTTCCCTTATAAAAGCTGATATTAAATACAGCTTTTTTTTATAATTTGAATGTCCCTTTTTTAAAAAAGGTATATCTTTAGTATTGAGTGATATGAAGAAGGTGAAAAAATGTAGTAAAAGTGAGGAGCAATCAATTGTCTATTCGTCATAGTAATAGAACTGTTTTTGGAGAGATGAATTGAAGAATTTCGATTCGCCGTCTAAAAAACGCAATATAAAAGCAGCTTTATTTTTATGAAAAGTCAACAAAAACAAGAATTGATGGAATAATCGATAAAATCATCGGTTATTTTTTAGATTTCATGACCGTAAAGAACGGGATGATGAGACGGATATGTGGGAACGAATCAACCGTGAAATAAGACAACAGGAGAAGAAAACACGAGTAAGAGAATATATAAAAAGATTTTTAATACCTGTATCGGTAGCTGCTTGTTTGTTGTTGGCATATGTGATAGATAAAGGAGAGTTTTCGGATAACAGTTGGACTTTGGATGCCTATGTAGGCCAGTTGGCAGATGTAGCGGAAGCAAGTGGTCAAGATACAATTATTGCTTTCAGACAAGCGGAAAGTACAGATAGATAAGGACACAGTCGGTATTGTTTATTCTTCTAATGGAAAGATTCAAATAGAACAGGAAGAACATACTGTTAGTGAAACGAGTGAAAATACAGATGAGGCAAAAGGGTTTAATCAAATTATTGTTCCTAAAGGGAAATATAGTCAATTAACGCTTTCGGACGGAACACGGATGCATGTCAATTCCGGTACACGGGTAGTGTATCCGAGAGTCTTTGCCGATAACCGAAGAGAAATATATGTAGAAGGAGAAATTTATCTGGATGTAACTCCTGATAAAAGTAGACCATTTGTAGTAAAGACACATCAATTTAATGTAGAAGTATTGGGAACTTCCTTTAATGTCAATGCTTATAAAGGAAAAAAACAGTCAGAAGTAGTTTTGGTGGAAGGCTCTGTGAGGCTTAGCGACAAATATCAAAAAGAAGTTTTGATGAAGCCTGATAACCTGGTTGTTGTAAGTGAAGGACGTGCTAGCCGGATTAAGCGCGTGCGTGCAAAAGACTATACGGCTTGGATTAATGGTTTGCTTATCTTGCACAACGAACCATTGATGAGTGTGTTCGAGAGGCTGAACCGTTTCTATGATGTTTCCATTGTTGTAGCACCGGCTATACAAACTGAAATTGTAGATGGAAAGTTGGATTTACGTTTACCCTTGTCTGAACTGGTTAGGATGATTTCAGTAGTGGGTGCCGATTGATTGTCAGATAATTGATGGAACCTATTATATAAGTCCGAAGCGACAGCAATAAAAACGGATGGTACCGCAAATACCATCCGAATTGAAAAAAGAAGGATAATAACCAATTACCGATGATTAAAATCCTTAATAATACAAATTTATGGATAATCTATTAACTTGCAATGCGGATTGTAATAAAAAGACAGAGGGTGGGTAACTTTAAGTTTTTTTATAAAAAGACTAAGGAAAAATGCGCTAATTAATAGAAAAAAGCTACATTTGTAAACCTTATCATTAATTGCAAGCTATTTAAAAGACACATGACGGATATCGAGCTATGGACACGAATACTGAAAGGTGATAAAGTTGCTTTTGAGGAACTATATCATCGTTATTATTCTCCTTTGTTTGGGTATGCCCTTCGTCTGAACTTTGATGAAGAAACAATTAAAGATTGTTTGCAGGATATGTTTGTTAAAATATACGTAAGTCATTCTTCTCTTCCTACCTTATCTTATGTGAAGTCTTATCTATATCGTACTTTATTAAATGCTCTGTTAGATTCCTCCAAAGCTGCCCGTAACCGTAGCTTGCCATTGGATGAGTACGTTGATATTCCTATCGACGACACAGGCTTGATGCAGATTTTTGAGACAAATGATTCTGACCTGAAGAAGGTCCAATTATTGAAAAAGGGTTTTCAGCAACTGTCTTCCAAACAAAGAAATGCCATATATTTTCGATTTGTTCAAGAATTTTCGTGGGATGAACTAGCAGACATGTTTGAGATGTCTTCTCATTCGTGTATGAATCTGGTAGGACGCTCGGTAGCTAAATTGCGTCAGATCGTTTTGGCTGGAGGGCAATTTCACTAAAAAATCTTTTGCACATTTTTTCCTGATAAATTGAGGAGTAATAAAGAACTCGTTCGTCTTATCAATAGAATGAACGAGAAAAATAACTAATATTTATGAACTTATAAATGAGAAAACACCATATGGGAACCATGATTTTTTATGTTTTTCCCTATTCGTTGATGATACCGCAAATATCATTCGGATGCAGAAAGGGGCTTAATACACAATTACCGATGTAACATTCTTAAACATTTAATTCTATGATTAACTTTTATGGCTAAGGAGGATTCTGTAGCTAGGAAAAACGGCAAGTATCTCCTTCTATTTGTTTTTTGTTTTTTGGTCGCTGCTTTGCAGGCTAAATCTCCGGTTTATGGGCAGGCCAAAACGTTTACGGTATCGCTGAAAAATGTAACTTTGAAAGAAGTTATTTCTTATGTGGAAAAGAATAGCCAATATGTATTCTTTTTAAGCCGGAAGTGATAAATCAGTCAACACAAATCAGTGTGAGTTTAAAAAATGCAACTGTTAAGCAACTGTTGGATAAGGTCTCGGAGCAAGCTAATATTGTATATGAAATGAAAGAACGCCAGATAGTTCTGAAAGAGAAAAAAGTATCAGAGCAAAGCGTTTCGCAGAAAAAACGTTTGCTTCAGGGGCTTGTGAAAGACGAACAAGGAAATCCGATTATTGGTGCCAGCATTCAGTTAAAAAATACGGGAACAGGGGTTATTACAGATCTAGATGGCTTATTTCAGATACAAGTAACCGATAAAAATTCCGTAATTGTCATATCTTATATAGGATATGTGACTCAGGAAATTTCAGTAGGAGATCGTTCTTCGATAACTGTTCAGTTGAAAGAAGATACGAAGTCACTAGAAGAAGTTGTAGTTACAGCATTTGGTGCTACACAGAAAAAAGAAACAATGGTTGGGTCTATCCAGCAAGTACGCCCTGCCGAATTGAAAGTTCCTTCTTCCAGTTTAAGTACCAGTTTTGCCGGACGTATGGCCGGTGTGATTGCTATACAACGTAGCGGACAGCCCGGTGCTGATGGAGCCGATTTTTGGATTCGTGGTAAATCTACCTTCGGCGATGCTACAGGCGTTTTAATTGTATTGGATGGGGTAGAAATCAGTTCGAGCGATTTGAATGCTTTGGATCCGGAAGTCATTGAAAGTTTTTCTATCTTTGAAAGATGCTACGGCTACGGCTATGTATGGAACCCGCGGAGCAAATGGTGTGATGATTGTCACTACTAAATCCGGTCAGGACCTTTTAAAGCCGATAATTAATTTCCGCTTGGAAACGTCTATGTCCCAACTTACTTCTGTTCCCGAAATGGTAGGAGGAGTTGACTATATGAAAGCCTTTTATAATGAAGCCTTGACAACTCGTGGCATCACAACCGGATTATATGATGATACTAAAAAATCAGGGCTACGGAACAAGGGTTGAATCCATTGGTTTATCCGAATGTAGACTGGTATAATGAAATGTTTAATAAGAATGCTTTTGCGCAGCGTTTTAATTTTAATATTCGTGGAGGTAAAAAAAGGCGGTTACCTATTTTATGAGTGCATCGGTGAAGCATGATGCTGGTAATCTGAAGTCATTGAGTAAGGATTATTTCTCATACAATAACAATATCAATGTGATGCGTTATGATTTTGTTAATAATCTGAGTATAAAAGCAACAAACACTACCAAAATATCATTAGGGATTAAATGTAAGTTTACGGGATTGGAAAAGGGCCTTCAGCAGGTGTTGATGGAATATTTTCTATGTCAAGAGAAGCTTCTCCCGTTGATTTTCCTATTGTATATCCGGCTCGTAATGATAAAGAGATTTATACGCTTTGGGGAGGTATGAGTGGTGGTATTTATAACAACGGTTACCGTAATCCGGTAGCTGAGTACGTTGTCGGTTATAAAAAGCAATTTGCCAGTACGGTAAATGCAAATATTCGTTTAGACCAGGATTTAAAAATGGTAACTAAAGGATTAAAACTCCATGTATTGGCTTCTTTTTAAAAACTGGTCAAAGACGGAAACTACACGTAAAGCTGGTTATAATCAATTTGAGATTGATCAATACAATGAAGCTACGGGAGAATATACATTAAGTAGAGTGGGTAATGAACAAAAAACGGCTTTAAATACGGAGGGAGCTGCCACAGGTGACCGTAGAATATTTATTCAAGCCTATTTGGACTATAAAAGAAAGTTTGGCGTACATGATGTCAATGCAATGCTTTTATATAATCAGGATCAGTTAGACAATAATAAACCGGATAATCTCTTATCTTCTTTACCACGTCGGAAACAAGGAATTGCCGCACGTCTGTCTTATGCTTATGATGACCGTTATCTGGCTGAAGTCAATTTTGGATATAATGGTTCGGAGAATTTTGCGAAAAACAATCGTTTCGGTTTTTTCCCTTCAATAGCTTTGGGATATAACATCTCACAAGAAAAAGTTCTGGGAACCGATTTCAAATGTGATATCTCATTTCAAATTGCGTGGTTCTTACGGCTTGGTTGGTAATGATGGTATCAATGAGCGTTATGCTTATTTGGAAGATATTGTTTTATCTAGTGATAAATGGAAATATACGACGGGAGTAAATCAGGAGAATGTTAATTTACAGGGTCCCGTATGGAACCGTTATTATAATCCGAATTTAACTTGGGAGGTAGGGAAAAAACTGAATGTCGGATTTGATATGCAGTTATTTCATCAAGTCAATTTGAATTTTGATGTATTTAAAGAGATTCGTAGTAAGATCTATATGCAGAAAAGTAAATACTCTTCCTGATTTCATAGGAACTGGTGAAACGAAAATCTATGAGAATAGCGGTAAGATGAAGAATGTCGGATTTGATATAGCGTTGGATTACAATAAACAGATAACAAAAAGATTTCTTTTTATCATTTAAGGGGACACTTACTTATGCGCATAATACGATTTTGAGCGTGACGAACCTCCGTTCCAGTTGTATCCTAATTTGTCCAGTGTAGGATATTCCAGAGGGCAGCATTTGGTTTATGTAGCGGATGGATTATTCCGTGACCAGGCTGATGTTGATTCACATGCCGAACAAACATTGGGGTATATTCCTCAGCCGGGCGATATTAAATATGTGGATCAACCAGATGCAAATGGCAATTGTGATGGGATTATTAATACCAATGACCGTGTTTATATGGGCTATCCGGAAGATCCTGAGATTGTATATGGTTTCGGTCCTTCAATGAAATATAAGAATTGGGATTTTTCATTTTTTCTTCCAAGGGCAGCTCCACTTCTATTCTAATGTCGGGTTTTCATCCGTTTGGGAAAAAATGCTACTCGTGGTGTTATGAAGTTTATCGCTGATGATTATTGAGTGAAAGTAATCCGAACCCGAATGCAGCTTATCCACGCTTGACTCGTGATACCAATGCTAATAATACGGTAAATTCTTCATATTGGTTGCGGAATGGTGCTTTTTCTTAAGTTGAAGAATGCAGAAATTGGCTATACATTCAAGATGTTCCGTGCTTATTTGAACGGTTCGAATCTTTTGACTTTCTCACCTTTTAAGCATTGGGACCCGGAAATGGGTGGTGGTAGTGGTATGAAATATCCTACTCAAAGAGTATTTAATATTGGAATTCAATTCACCTTTAAGTAAAAAGCTATGAAAAAGTTTGCAATTATATTATTAATGGGAGGAGTACTCCTTTCTGGATGTAATTATTTGGATATTGTTCCGGATGAGCGTAATACACCGGAAAACACTTATCAGAATCCTCAGGCAGCAAAGAATTATTTGTATTCTTGTTATTCAAAAATGCCTGATCCGCGAGTGAGTGAAGCGCTTGATAAATATTCGGCAGCGGAGATTATTAATGTGATCGAAAAAAGTGAATGGGTTACTTTTTCCGCGTGGTTATTATTCACCGAGTTCGCCACAGTTGACAAAAAGGATATTATGATAATATTTGGACAGGTTTGCATCAATGTTATCAGTTTTTGAGTGTGGTGGATTTTACACCTGACATAGAACCGGATGATTTACAGCATTATAAAGCAGAAGCTACCTTGTTGATTGCTTATTATCATTGGTTGTCTTTCCGAGCCTATGGTCCTTCGGTAATTATGAGAGAGAACATAGATCCGCTTACCCCTATTGAAGAACTTCCCGAGCGTTCGAGTGTAGATGAAGTAGTTCAATTTATTGATGAAAAGATTACTGAGGCGGAAACAATAGGGCTAGCTGAGAAACATGATGGAGATGATTACGGGCGTTTTACGAAGTATGTGGCAGAAGCTTTACGTGCGAAAGTACATTTGTATGCTGCTTCTCCTTTGTTTAATGGCAACTCTGATTTCTTTGCAGGCTTTAAAAGTCCGTTGGATGGCCGTTTTCTAATATCTCAGACGGTTGACATAGAAAAGTGGAAAACTGCAGAGACGGTGACACGTAAGGCAATTGCTGATTTGGAGAATGCCGGTTATCGTTTATATAATGAAGTAGGACATGATGATGCTGGTACTCCTTCGGCTAATAAACCAGGGCCCGTGAATAAAGCTCAACGTGCTGTACGTTATACTTTTTATGGATAATGTAGGTGGCACAAATCCAGAAGTGATCATGGTTGATACTCGTAAAGAAGGGACGTATGCTCTTCAGAATCAGTCTACTCCAAAACAAAAAGGCATCTAATGGATATAAAAATTCATGGGGTATTTTTGGCTCCGACATTACAGACTGTTGAGATGTTCTACACAAAAAAATGGTTTACCTATTGATGAGGATAAAGAATTCGATTATTCCGGGAGATATAAAATTGTGAATATGCCGGTAAATTATGATGGAAATAATTATTTTGCTCAATCAAATGGAAGAACTTTGAATTTACATTTAAACCGAGAGCCGCGTTTCTTTGCGTGGATTGCATTTCATAATGGAAATTATGAGATCATGAAATATAATGGAAAAGTAGTTAATACGAATAATGCAAAAAAGGCTATAGTAGTGAAATTCAGAAAAAATGATGCTAATGGCTGGGAAGATGGACAAACAGGTAATTACACAGGTACCGGATATCTGAATAAGAAGTTCGTTCATCCTGCATTTCAGAATGGTCCGGTTCATTACCCCTATCCGGTGATTCGTATGGCAGAAATGTATTTGAATTTAGCTGAGATTTTAATAGAACTGGATGCTTTGGAGAATACGACGGGACGCTTGGAAGAAGCTAAAGGTTTAATTGATAAAATTCGTGTTCGTGCAGGTATTCCTACTATTGATGAGGCATGGAAAAAGGCGAATCATCCGGAGAAAGCGAATACTGCTGAGGGACTTAGAGAGATAGTACGCAGAGAACGGCAGATAGAATTTTATTTGGAGAACCAACGTTTCTGGGATTTACGCCGTTGGAAAGATGCAGGCATTTTGGGTGAGAAAGTATGGGGTATGAATATTGAAGGAGATACAGATGAGACATTCTTTGTGCCAACTGAATTACAGAATATTCGTACTTTTAAACAGGCACAATATTTGATGCCTATTCCTATGACAGAAACCAATAAGGTTCCTCATATTGTCCAAAATCCAGGATATTAATCATAATTATTGTTTTGAAGGAGGCTTATATTGATACTTCTTGGGTTCGTATAAGCCTCTTTTTATTTATGTTTGTCTAGTTCTAGAAAGCATTACACCTTAAAAAAGAGATTACTGAAAGTATGAACTTGCTAAAGTATATATGTCTTCCCGGATTGTTAGCTTCCGGCGACATTCAGACCGTCTCGGCGGTAGAAAGTAAAACTGATAAAAAATCCGAATATATTGGTGATCTTGATTGATGATGCGGGTTATAATGACTTCGGATTTATGGGATCAAAAGAGATGCAAACTCCCTAATATTGATGCTTTAACCAGTGAAGGAGTCGTATTTACCGATGCTCATGTGGCTGCGACAGTAAGCAGTCCCTCAAGAGCTTTGTCTTATCACAGGGCGTTATGGACATCGGTTCGGTTATGAATGTAACTTATCGGACCGTACTAATGGCCTTCCTTTGGAAGAAGAAACGATTGCGGAAGTATTTAAAACGAATGGATACCGTACTGCTGCTATTGGTAAGTGGCATTTGGGAAGTAGGGATGAACAACATCCTAATAATCGTGGATTTGATTTGTTTTACGGTATGAAAGCGGGGGGACGTGATTATTTTTATAATGAAAAAAAGAGTGACCGTCCCGGTGATGAACGTAACCTGTTATTGAATGACAGGCAAGTGAAATTTGAGAAGTATTTGACTGATGCTTTCAGTGAAAAAAGCGGTTGAGTTTATAAATGAAAGTTCTCAGCCTTTCATGATGTATTTGGCTTATAATGCGGTGCATACTCCAATGCAAGCAACCGATGAAGATATGGCTAAGTTTGAAGGGCATCCGAGACAAAAACTAGCTGCAATGACCTATGCACTCGACAGGGGCGTAGGCACTGTAATTCGTGGACTGAAAGATAGTGGGAAATTTGATAATACATTGATTTTTTTCTTAAGTGATAACGGAGGAGCCACTACCAATCAGTCTTCAAATTATCCTTTGAAGGGTTTCAAAGGAAATAAATTTTTGAAGGTGGACATCGTGTGCCTTATTTTGTAGTATGGAAGAATGGAATTCCTGCCGGCAAGCCTTATGATGGTTTGGTTTCTTCTTTGGATATTTTTGCGACAGCTATTGATGCGGCCGGTATATCGAAAACACGTAATAGATTGGACGGTGTATCATTACTACCTTACCTGAAAGGTAAAAAAGGGGAACCCCATAAAGTGTTATACTGGCGTAAAATGGATACACGTGCTATTCGTTCGGGAGATTATAAATTAATCATCACTCATGGGGTTGATTCTGTATTGTATAATATCCGAAGAGATCCTGAAGAGATGAATAATTTGATAAACAAAGAGCCGGATTTGTATCGTAAACTGGCGAAAAAATTGGCTAAATGGGAGAAAAATGAGTGTATTGAACCCTCATGGCTGGAAGAAGGCTGGCGAAAAATAACCAATAGGTATCATCAGCAGTTGATGCATAATGAGATTAAAACAGCATTTCAGGATTTATATAAGAAAAAATAGATAACTTATTAAGTATCCATAAAAAAAGAGACGGATGAGACATTTATATTTTCCGATATTGGCTGGTGGGTGTATGTTTGTATCAGCCTTACATGCACAGAACGAACGTCCCAATATTGTATTTATCATGGCTGACGATTTGGGTTGGAATGATCTTGGCATAACCGGAAGTGATTATTATGAGACGCCTAATATTGATAAACTGGCTTCTGAAGGGGTTTTCTTTGATAATGCTTATGCAGCGGCAGCCAATTCGGCACCGAGCCGTGCCTGTTTTATGACAGGTCTCTATACCCGAGACACGGAGTATATACTGTGAGTCCTTCAGCGAGAGGAGATAAAACCAAGCGTAAATTGATTCCTATTACAAATACGGAGGACGTGCGGACAGACTTTGTTACTTTGGGAGAGGCATTAAAACAGCAGGGATATGTGTGCGGGCATATCGGGAAATGGCATTTGGGTAGTGATCTTGATGGCAGTAAAACCGGTCCCCTATCACAGGGATTTGATTATAATATAGCCGGCGACAGGGCTGGTTCACCTTACTCTTACTTTTACCCTTATTGTAGAAAGCAAAAGTGCCATTTGGGATTGGATGAGGGGAGTGAGGGAGAGTACCTGACAGATCGTTTGACAAGTGAAGCTATTAAATTTGTAGAACAGACAAAAGACAAGCCTTTTTTCCTCTATATGGCGCATCATGCGGTTCATACGCCTTTAAAGGCTCCCCAGACTTTGGTCGATAAATATCAGAAAAAGACTAAGGGGAAGTATCAGACGAATGCAATTTATGCGGCTATGGTAGAAAATCTGGATTGGAATGTAGGCAGGTTATGTCATGCTATTGACTCATTAGGACTTTCGGAAAATACGCTTATTGTCTTTTATTCTGATAATGGAGGTGCTGCGGCGGCAACCAATAATTTCCGGCTTAGAGGAGCCAAAGGAATGCCTTATGAAGGAGGAATCAGAGTTCCGCTTATAATGAAATACCCTCGTAAGATAAAAGCGGGAACAGTAGTTTCAGAACCTGTAACAGGAGTTGATTTCTATCCTACTTTAGTAGCATTGACTGGTGGAATACCGGATAACGGGCTTGATGGCGAGAATATTTTTGATCGGATGAAGAAAGGTACATCGAAAGTTCAAAGAGCGCTTTTCTGGCATTTTCCTGCTTATTTGGAAGGCTATCAGGGGCTTGGTAGAGATTTTAGAGCAACTCCATATTCCATCATCCGTTCGGGAGACTGGAAACTGATTTATTATTATGAAGATAAGTCAATGGAGCTTTTTAATTTGAAAAATGATAGAATGGAAAGGAATAATTTAGTTAATTTGCAACATCGACTCTCGCAAAAGAACTGTATACCAGACTGATGAAATGGCTTATAGATACCCGTGCAGATATTCCGACAGAACTGAATCCTGCATATATAAAAGCGAAAAACAATAACCCAATAACAATTATATTATGAAGAACTTTGATTTATGGATGAGTATCAGCGGCTCTTTGTTGATCGCAGCGCCGATTCAGGCACAGAAGAAAGCAAAAGAAAAACAACCTAACGTAATCTTTATTATTGCTGATGATTTAGGCTATGGAGATATGAGTTGTTATGGTGCCCATCGCGTTCAGACTCCTCATGTAGATGCATTAGCCAGTAGTGGTATTCGTTTTACGGATGCGCATGCGGTAGCTTCAACGAGTACACCGTCACGTTATTCTTTTATTCACCGGACATTATGCCTGGCGTAGAAATGATACGGGAATTGCCCGTGGTGATGCAGGTATGGTTATCCGGCCGGAGCAAACTACGATTGCAGATATGTTTAAGTCTGCCGGATATACGACCGGAGCTATCGGGAAGTGGCATTTAGGCTTGGGGGATAAAACGGGTACGCAGGATTGGAACAAGAAAGTTAGTCCGGGGCCGGAAGATTTGGGATTTGACTACTCTTGCCTAATGGCTGCTACCGGTGACCGCGTGCCTTGTGTATGGATGGAAAATCAACAGGTGCTTAATTATGATCCATCGGCTCCTATTGAAGTAAGTTATACAAAGCCTTTTCCCGGCGAACCTACCGGAAAGAATAATCCGGAGTTATTGACAAATTTGAAACCGTCTCCGAATCATGGTCATAATCAGGCTATCGTTAATGGAATTTCCCGTATCGGATATATGAAGGGAGGAGGTAAAGCACTTTGGAAGGATGAAGACATTGCTGATACGATAATTGCGAAAACGGTAGGTTTTATCGAAAGAAATAGTGATAAACCTTTTCTTCCTGTATGTAGGAACCAATGATGTACATGTCCCTCGTTTTCCGCATCCTCGTTTTGTAGGCAAAAGCGGAATGGGGTATCGGGGAGATGCCATTCTTCAGTTTGATTATACGGTAGGTAAGATTCTGGAGGCATTAGAGAAAACAGGGATTGCGGGGAAAATACTTTTAATTGTATTGAGTAGTGATAATGGTCCGGTGGTGGATGATGGCTATCAGGATCAGGCGGTAGAACTGTTGGGCGACCATCGTCCTTGGGGAAACCTGCGTGGAGGTAAATATAGTAATTTTGAAGCAGGTACTCGCGTTCCGTTTATTGTCAGCTGGCCTGATAAGGTGAAAAAAGGTAAAACTTCGGATGCTTTGGTGTCTCAGATTGATTTATTTGCTTCAATGGCTGAATTGGTGGGACAAGAGATGCAGTCGGGTGCCGGAGTAGACAGTCAGAATCAGTTGAAAGCCTTTTTGGGAACTGATCGTAAGGGACGTGATTATGTGATCGAAGCTTCTGGTTCTTTGTCTGTTTCAGACGGAGCCTGGAAATATATTACTCCGAATAAAGGGGCAGCTTTTATGAAACTGACAAGGACTGAGACTGGTAATGCTCCGGTAGATCAACTATACAATCTGAAAAAGGACAGAGGTGAGAAAGAAAATCTGGCTGAAAAATATCCGGAGAAGGTGAAAGCTATGAAAGCCATATTGGAACGGGAAAAAGCGAATACTAAGTAAGATAGGATATTCGGATGTTTAGGGATATGGCAAGGTGTAGGTAGAGAACCGAATTTTAATCATTGAATGTAATTATGTTTTTATTAAATCTTTTAGTAGCAGCCTCGGGAACGGTAGCAGGTTATCAGGAACGTCCTAATATTATTGTTTTTCTGGTAGATGATATGGGACTTATGGATACTTCCGTTCCTTTTTCTGACAGACGGGAGCGGAAATCGGGTGAGGCATTCTTTTTAAATAATTGGTATCATACTCCCAACATGGAGAGGATGGCCGAACAAGGGATCTGCTTTTCTACTTTATATGCGCAAAGTGTGAGTTCCCCTTCCAGAGCCTCATTGTTGACGGGGCAAAACGCAACAAGACATCGCACTACGAACTGGATTAATGCGGAAAGTAATAACCGTACTCCTTTCGGGCCTCCTGATTGGAATTGGAAAGGGCTGACGAAGGATATTCCGACCATGCCGAAAGTTCTGCAACAGGCTGGATATAAGACGATTCATATAGGAAAAGCTCACTTCGGCTGTATGGATAGCGAGGGTGAAAATCCGTTGAATCTTGGTTTTGATGTCAACATTGCGGGGTCGGGAATAGGACATCCCGGCAGTTATTATGGTGAGTGGGGATACGGTCATATTAAAGGTTCGAAAGCCAGAGCAGTACCCGATCTGGAGAAATATCATGGTACGGATACTTTCCTGAGCGAAGCCCTGACGATAGAGGCTAACCGTGAGATAGCTAAAGCGTGGAAGAAAAAAGCGTCCTTTTTATTTGAATATGGCTCATTATGCTGTCCATGCACCTTTCCAGGCCGACAAACGTTTTCTGTCCCGTTATACAGACCCAAGTAAGAAGGAACAGGCCAAGGCCTGTGCTACATTGATAGAAGGCATGGATAAGTCTTTGGGGGACATCATGGACCAACTTGAAAAATTGGGGAATTGCGGAAAACACTTTGATTTTCTTTTTTTGGGAGATAACGGTGGAGACGCACCTTTAGGGAGAAGAACGGGGATATGGTTCTTCCGCGCCATTGAGAGGAAAAAAGGGTACGGAGTTTGAAGGTGGTATGCGTGTGCCTTTTATTGTGAGTTGGGCAAAGCCCCGGAAAGGTAATAAATTTCAGAAGCGGTTACCTATTGAAGTCGGAGGTATGCAAAGCCAATTGGGAACGATCATGGATATTTATCCGACAGTTTTATCGGTAGCCGGATGTAAACTGCCTGCCGATTATGTAATAGACGGATTCGATCTAAAGAAGCAGCTAAGTGGAAAAGTCAATAGAAAACGTCTTGAAACGTTCCTTATGCACTTCCCTCACGCTCATCGCGGCAATTACTTCACAGTATATCGCGAGGGAGATTGGAAGCTGATTTACTATTATTCGCCGGAGACTCCGAAGCAACCGAAAGCGGTACTTTATAATCTGAAAGAGGATCAGGAAGAGAAAAAAAAGAACTTTCTTCTGTATTTCCTGATAAATGTAGGGAGATGATTCGTAATATGTCGTCTCGGTTGGAAAAAAGAAGGCGCTCTTTATCCTATTGATAAACAAGGAAATGAGCTGAAACCTTTTGTTTATTTTTAAGATTCTCTTTTGTTTACCTCTAATTTTAAGTAAGTGAAAAATAATGAGTTATCGAAAGTTGTTGTTTACTATATTGTTTCTATTGGCTATTGATTCATATGCTTCGGTAGTAACTGTTTCTACTCATGTGCATGATATGGAATTTCGAGACTTGGCAAGAAAATGGGATGAAGCAATACCGCTAGGAAATGCGACTATTGGTTCTTTAATCTGGCAAAAAAGGAGAACGTTTGCGTATGTCCATAGATCGCAGTGATTTGTGGGACTTGACGGCATTCTAAAGAATTAGAAGGAGAAGGCTTCTCTTTTTCATTGGTTGTACGAACAGCCTTTCAAAAAGGAGATTATACACACCGGTACAGAGGCGGTTTGATGATCCATATAACGCTTATCCCGGCCCTTCAAAAATTCCGGGTGCGGGTTTGAGTTTCCAATAGAACATTTTGGAGAGGTTGAAAAAGTGCATTTATATCAACGACAAGCTTTGTATGTGAAGTTGTATGGAAATCAGGAGTATCCTTACGCTGTTTTGTCCATGCCCAAAAACCTGTGGGTTGGTTTATATTTGAAGGGGTAGAAGCTGATTTTGAGCCATTATTAATTCCTCCTTCTTATAATGAAGAAGTAAGACATACCGCTGAAGATCATAGTCAACATAGTCTGTTCCGACTCGGATATGAACAAGGAAAAGTTGAACGGACATTATCCGATAAATTTGTTTATAATCAACCTGGTTGGGGGATTTTTCTTATTCGGTTGCAGTAAAATGGAAGCGGTTTGGAGAAAAAATAATAGGTGTATGGAGTGTTACCTCTTCTCTTGTAAAAGAAGAAGCATCACAAATTGTGGATGAGGCTATGAATGCCGGAATAGAGGCTTATTATCAGACTCACCAAAATTGGTGGAATATATTTTATAGCCGTTCGTCTCTCACATTGCCGGACAAGGTGATAGAAAAAGCAATATTACAATGAAATTTATAAAATGGGGAGTATCTCTAGAAAAGACTCGTATCCGATATCTTTACAGTCTGTGTGGACAGCTGACAATGGGCAATTACCTCCTTGGAAAGGTGATTATCATCACGATTTGAATACACAATTGAGTTACTGGCCTTTTTATACTGGCAATTATCTGGAAGAAAGTTACGGATATTTACATACTTTGTGGAATCAACTGAAGGAAAATAAGAGATATACGAGAACCTATTTTGGAACTGAGGGGTTGAATGTTCCGGGAGTTTGTACTTTACTGGGACAACCGATGGGGAGGATGGTGTCAATATTCATTAGGCCCAACTGTTTCCGCATGGCTTTCCCAGCATTTTTATTTATACTGGAAATATTCACAGGGACCGTCAATTTTTAATAGACAGGTGTTATCCCTATTTGAAAGAAGTTGCTACTTATTTGGAGCAGTTTACTATAGTGAAAGATGGGATAAGAAGTTTACCTTTAAGTTCATCTCCGAATTTAAAGATAATAGTATGGATGCTTGGTTTAGAGATGACGAAATTTTGACCGTGCATTGGTTCGTTTTTGCTTTTCGTGCAGCAAGCTGAATTGGCTAGGGAATTAGGGCGGAAAGATGAAGCTGATCATTGGGAGAAACTGGAGGAAGAAATACCTGATTTTATTCTTGATGCTCAAGGGGGATTGTCTATTGCTGTAGGGCATCCATACGAACATTCTCATAGACATTTTTCTCATTTATTAGCAATTCATCCGTTAGATTGCTTGATGAAGTTACGAAAGAGTGTAATTTATTGGAAATGAGCGTAGTTAATTGCTCATGATAGTAATAGGTTACGAGGTAGTTGGTTATCTACATCATCCTTCTGCGCGTTGCGTAACCTTCAAAAAGAACTCTTCGTATGCAAAAATAGAAATTAAACGGAGATTTAGAGAAATAAATCTCCTGATTTTTATCCTCACATATAAGTTTTTCCGTAAAAAGCGGTTTTTGTCCGTCGGCACACCATCGCCCAAAGAGATTTTGGACGAACATATGCCGACTACCGCATAAGCGGAGAAAAATTTGCCTCACGCCTAAACAGAAGTTTAGACTGATGATGCAAGGCCCATTTCTTTTTGCGCTTATGCCAGAGAGGTGCTTTTTACGGGTTTCTGACGATTTTTCTTTTTTTGCTGTTCCTTTGAGCCGTAAGCGAGCCGCATGACCGCCCGACCCGTAAACAAGCCGTCATACACGGCAGGCAACCGGGAAATGATTTATCCGTCGAACCGGACGCTCGGCCAGACATATAAAAAATCATAATTCCTTGCCGTGGTTTTGCTTGATTTCACGCTTTCGGCAGTGTCCACTTTTCTTTTGGCATTATCCCTTTATGCAGTTTCTCTTTTTGAAGTTTTCTTTCCTGTCCAATCTGCTCATCTTCAAGCTTACCATTTCGCGTTCAGTAGTTTCTATCATAAAGGTCATTTCCTTCGTCTGGGCGGCAAAGGTACCTGATTGGACGGGGAACAAGTGTCGTTTCTGCAGCCCCAGCCTGGCGGGTAGTATTTCCGCGAAAACCTTGTATCCCCAATCCCTGCTAACCTCGAAACGAAACGACCGATGCGAGCAGAGTTATTTGCCAAAAAAATGTTTGATAAACGAGCAGATAAGCTTGAAATCAACTCTTGAATCCGTATTAAAACAAAAAAATCAAACAGAAGAAGATAGGCAGCACCTGGCAACGCAGATTTCTGGCATGATAGGCTTGCGATATGCGGCTTAATGGTGCGCACCGCCGGGGTGTCTGGCATCCCTTTAAACACATCAGAAGAAATTAGAAATCTGAGCAAGTCTGAGTAACGATAGGCGTAATCGGGCTATCCTTTCCACACTGCCTTTCTGGCTTCATCCCGGTTATTCACCCCTTTAATCCTTACCGATATGGCAAAGAGAAAAGAAAGCAAGAGCACAAAGAAGATACCATGAGGTGGGGACAAATACTTTCGAGCGGCATGGTGGAAAACGCATCAATCTAGAATATTATCCAGGTGTTCCGTGTGAACTCTACTTTGAGAACTGAACAAGCGATCGCAATGGAGGACTTTACAGACCTCTTTGAGCTTTGTAGAAGTGCAGCCGAATCTATTGAGAGAGATACCGGAAATTTAATCATCTTAAAACGACAGCGATGGGGAGAACGATAACAAGGGACATACGATTCGCCTAATTAGCCGAACCTCCGGCAGCAGCGCGCAGGCAATGAATTTGCTGCGCACCTTGAATACGGTTGGGAGAGTGATAACCGCAACACGCTGGTTATTTGAAGAGTGTTCGCTATCGTTAACGATTGAGCTGGCCGACACGCCGTGCTATTCCTACCGTCACCTCACGTTACA
>VOFK01003947.1_pt1 | contig 38624 bp, 44 predicted proteins | sample 5384121 | NCBI WGS metagenome assembly VOFK01 (sample SAMN12384730, study PRJNA508395) | human gut metagenome | isolation source: healthy gut J | host: Homo sapiens | reverse complement strand
TCTGATCGGCGAGGGCGGCGAACATTGGCCAAATTCCAAAGCTGGAAAAGCTGGTAGCGACCATCCGCTCACGCGAGATCTCCTGTTGTCTGGTCTTGCAGGCACAAAGCCAGCTCAAGGCCCTGTATAAAGACAACTGTGACACGATTATCGGCAACATGGATGCCCGGATTTTCCTGGGCGGCTCGGAGCCTACAACATTAAAGGAACTGAGTGCCGCGCTGGGGAAAGAAACCATTGATATGTATAACACCAGCGTTACCAAGGGTACGCAGGAAAGCCACGGGCAAAACTTTCAGAAGCTGGGTAAGGAACTGGCTTCGGTGGATGAGCTGGCTGTCCTGGACGGCAGCAAAGTGCATCCTCCAGCTTCGCGGTGTAAGGCCGTTTATGTCGGACAAATACGACATCACCAAGCACCCGAACTACAAATACCTATCCGATTTTGATAAGAAAAACGCCTTTAACATAGAGCGTTTTCTTTCTACCAAGCTCAAACTGAAACCGGGCGAAAAGTTTGAAGCCTTTGATATTGATGTGTCCGGCGAGGACGCTGCACCCGCTTAAAGGCAGCATTTCTTGAATACGAGGATAACGTGCCTTCAAATAAAAAATTTTGGAGGTACTTTTTTATGGCATTTTTTTAATTCTGCGGTGGATGTTCTTCAGACTCTGGTGGTTGCTCTGGGCGCTGGCCTGGGCGTGTGGGGCGTTATCAATCTGCTGGAAGGTTACGGCAACGACAACCCCGGCGCTAATGCTCATGTGCCATAAAGTAACACACGAATTTGAAAGACAGCCATACACTATTCCATGTCCATATAAATTGCAAAAAGCAGACTGAACACAAGCGTTTGGCCTGCTTTTTGTAATTTACCCTCTTGACATCTGTGCTTTTCCGTTTTATACTGTACTTGTAACAGCATAACACTAAAGAACGGAATGGTGGTGGGAATTTGGAGATAGTCGTAAGCAATAAGGCAAGCCGACCTTTATACGAGCAGATAGCGTCACAAATTAAAGCGGCAATTATGAGTGGTGAGTTAAAAGCTGGCGAAGCAATTCCGTCTGTAAGGTCATTGGCAAAGTCATTGCATATCAGCATTTTAACGGTTCAAAAGGCATACGCCACATTGCAAGAAGATGGCTTTATTGAAACGACCGCCGGAAAGGGTTGTTATGTATCAGCGCAAAATCAAGATTTCTATCTGGAAGAACAGCAGAAAAAGATAGAAGAAAAGTTTTCAGAAGCTATCGAGATTGCCCGCACAAGCGGAATATCTCTGGATAAGCTGGCAGAATTACTCACACTAATGTATCAGGAGGATGAATGATGGGCGATAATGTTTTGGAAATTCGAGAATTATCGAAAGATTACGGCGACTTTGTTCTTGACAAAGTAAGTTTTTCACTCCCCCGTGGTGTCATTATGGGGCTGATTGGAGAAAATGGTGCAGGAAAATCGACAACGATTAACTGTATCCTAAATGAAACACAAAAAACTGGTGGTAAAATACTCATTTTTGGTAAAGACCATATTTCAGATGAAATCGAAATTAAAGATAAGCTCGGCGTGGTTTTCGATGAAAATCATTTCCCTGACATCTTCACGGCAGAAGAAATCGGGAAGTTCATGTCTGGAATTTATTCCGGCTGGGATTGGCCGCTTTATCGCCAGCATCTCGAAAAATTTGAACTGCCGAAGGATAAAAAAATTAAAGATTTTTCCAAAGGCATGAAAGTGAAATTGGCATTTGCTGTGGCTCTGTCCCACAAGGCGGAACTGCTGATTTTGGACGAAGCAACCAGCGGACTTGACCCTATCATCCGTGATGATGTTTTAGATATGCTCATTGACTTTGTTCAAGATGAAAACCACTCCGTTTTAGTATCATCTCATATCACAAGTGATTTGGAAAAGGTGGCGGACTATATTACCTTTCTCCACAAAGGAAAATTGATTTTCACCCACGAAAAAGACGAACTGGTTGACAATTACGGCATTTTGAGCTGTGGTGCCGCTGTATTTGACACTCTGGATAAATCCGAAATCGTTGCTTACCGGAAAGAAGATTATCAGTTTAAGGTTCTGGTAAAAGACCGCAACAAGGCCGCAAAACAATATCCAAATGCAATCGTTGGCCCGGCCACGATTGAAGAAATCATGTTGTTCTATGTAAAGGGGGGAAATGCAATGAAAGGCTTATTGACAAAAGACTTCCTGACAGTTAAGAAAAAAATACGGAATTGCCCGTCTTATCATGGATCTCGCTATCATTGCTGCTTTGATGATTATTTTGGAGGGGGCTGGTTCCATTTATATTAGTTTCCCTACTTGTTCCGCTGGAAGTTGCCTCTATGCTGATTACCCTTGCCAATTCTGATGAACAATGGAAATGGGGAAAATATGCGGTTGCGTTACCGCTCTCAAAAAAGCAGATTGTCAGTAGCCGTTATGCCTTTGCGGGGATTGCAGCAATCATCGGATTATGTGTTGCTCTTGCAGTAAACACGATTTCCTACTTCTGCTTTCCAGCATATCAGTTTGGTTTTTATTTGTTTATGTCTGTAGCTTCATTTTGTGTTGTCTTACTGTTCCTTGCCTTTATACTGCCCTCTAACTATTGGCTGGGGGTCAATGCGGGATTTGCAGTGATGTTTATACTAATCATACTGTTGGTAGTTTTAGGGATTTGGTCACGAGTAACAAACAATGCGATTATGGGCTTTGTTGTAGAGAATTTTGATTTGAGCATGATAATTGGATTTGTGAGTACAATCGTTATTTTCGCACTATCTTATGTTTTGTCGATTTCATTGTTCAAAAGGAAATATGCTTAAGATAGCAAGGAGTGCTGCCGCCCCGAACTATTATCAGAGAGGGGGAATTTCCATGACCGAAGATGAAGCCTACAAAGTGCATATCCAGTACACCTTTAACGCCTTTTGCAATGGTTATGTGATCGATAAAAACGAATATTTGGGTGAGCCGTATTTAACATTTGGAATACGTTTAATAAAAACTCTGATGTAACTCTTTTGTTATCAAGAAATGGACGCAACAGAAATTGGAATTTGTATAGGAGATAACCTTATGAGAAAATTAAGCTCAGAAGCTGAAAAAATAATGATCGAACGTTTTGGAAAAGACACGGTGATTGCATTAGCAACGGTGGAACAAGAAATGCCATATGTGCGGAATGTAAATGCTTATTATGAGGATGGCTCATTTTATATTATTACATATGCACTTTCTAACAAAATAAAACAAATAGAAAAAAACCCAAATGTTGCAATAGCGAGTGACTGGTTTACTGCACATGGAAAGGGAAACAATTTAGGGTATTTTGGAAAAGAAGAAAATCGTATAATTGCTGAGAAACTGAAAATCGTTTTTGCCGAATGGATTGATAATGGGCATAATGATTTTGATGATGAAAACACCATAATTCTATGCGTGAAATTAACGGACGGACTGTTACTTTCACATGGAACAAGATATGAATTTTAAACTTCAAATCCTAATTTGTCGGGCCAACCTGACCTGAACTTACAAAACTGAATAACCGCCGCCCACCGGCGGCCAGCGAAAGCAGTAAGTCTGAAAAGATTTGCTGCTTTTTTGTTGTCCATTTGGCAAAATCGCAAAGTCACCCGTAGTAGATAGGTGAAGCCGGAAAAAAGCTGCCTGTCCCATTTGGCAAATTTCAAAACGCGGTGTTGTAGGGAGTGAAAGGAAAAATTCTCTGCCCCGCCGGTTGCCAAAATCCTGTATCCCGAATTACTAAGGCAAAAGAAAATTTGAAAAAATCCCCGGACAGCGGGTAGCTGGCGGCCTTTCAAATGTATCTTTGGCGAAAGAAAAAAAGACCGCGCACAGCGGGCTGAAAGCCCCGCCCTGTTCGCTCTATGTACGGAAAAGCCCGGACAGGGGCAGTCTACGGCTTACAAAGAGCAAGTTTCTACCACGGTGCCAAAATCCGCAATTCTGCGGTTTTGTCCCTCGCGGGAAACTTGTTGGGGAGTGCCTTCCCCAAACCCTGCTTTGCGGCTTGCGCCGCTTATTCCCGCCGCGCTCATGCGGCAAGAAAGGAGGTCACGACCATGCGAAAGAAATACAACACACCCCACCGCAGCCGCGTTGTGAAAACCCGGCTGTCCGGCAAGATGAATACGCCGACTTCACAGTGCGGCTTGCGCCCTATGGTATCAGCCAGTCGAATTTCTCCGGCAGGCGATACGGCGCACCACCATACGCCCGTTATCCATGCTAGTGTCGGCGGTCAATGATGAACTGCTTTCTACGCTGTTGGAAAGCTGGCCGCCGAGTATGGCAAGATTGGCGGCAACCTCAACCAGATAGCCCGGTATCTGAACGAGTACGGCGCACCCTACAACGCCCTCTCCGGCGAGGTACGCGCTGCCATAGCCGACCTTGCGCTTCATCCATCATGGATTGGATAGCGGTCTCGATCTCCTCAATTTCGGCATCCAGTTCGTGGATCAGGCGGATCGTATGCTGCAATTCCAGAGACTTGGCCGGCATGACAGAGCCGACAGAGCATCATGGGGCGACCCAGAAGCCGTGAACGCCGTCCTGCGCCACTACGCCGGATATATCCGCTCTTTCTCCAAGGTGAACGGCAGGTCAATGCCGAGGTTGAGGACTATGTGAAACAACGGTTAATTGACTGTCAATTCAAGTTCCGGCTTGACGAACCACCGGACAAGTCATAAAAACTGAATACCAGCCGCCACCGACGCGGCCAGCGAAAGCAGTAAGTCTTGAAAAAAGATTTACTGCTTTTTTGTTGTCTGGCTCCGCTCCCAGCCATTTTGCCCCCCTGCCGGTTGTAGTAGTAAGCGAGGAGGGAATTTTTCTGCCCTGGTGTTTGGCATTTGGAGCATTTACCCGTAGTAGAGAGCAAAGAGAAAGGCTTTTTCCATCACCGGGTAGAAACCGCTGCGTCCGGCGTCATTTTAGCGAAAGCGGGCAGGAATGCCCTTTTACAGGATTAGTAGTAGCAGAAAAAGAGAAACAAACCTTTTTGTGGTTGCAGTTTTCCAAAAAAGTGGCGGACGGAAGTGAGAGAAAGTTTGCAGTCACGGAGAGCAAGTTTCTACCACGGTGCCAAAATCCGCAATTCTGCGGTTTTGCCCCTCGCGGGAAACTTGTTGGGGAGTGCCTTCCCCAAACCCTGCTTTGCGGCTTGCGCCGCTTATCCCCGCCGCGCTCATGCGGCAAGAAAGGAGGTCACGACCATGCGAAAGAAATACAACACACCCCACCGCAGCCGCGTTGTGAAAACCCGGCTGTCCGAAGATGAATACGCCGACTTCACAGTGCGGCTTGCGCCCTATGGTATCAGCCAGTCGGAATTTCTCCGGCAGGCGATACGGCGCACCACCATACGCCCCGTTATCCATGTGTCGGCGGTCAATGATGAACTGCTCTCCGCTGTCGGGAAGTTGGCCGCCGAGTACGGCAGGATTGGCGGCAATCTCAATCAGATTGCCCGGTATCTGAACGAGTACGGCGCACCCTACCACGCCCTGTCCGGCGAGGTACGCGCCGCCATAGCCGACCTTGCCGCCCTCAAGTATGAAGTCCTAAAGAAAGTAGGTGACGCCGTTGGCAACACTCAAGCATTTAGGCTCTAAGAACGCCGACTACGGAGCCGCCGAACAATACCTGCTCTTTGAGCATGACGAATTTACTATGAAGCCCGTCCTTGATGAAAACGGCAGGCTTATCCCCCGTGAGGATTATCGGTTGTCCACGCTGAACTGCGGCGGCGAGGATTTTGCCGTTGCGTGTATGCGCTCCAATCTCCGCTATGGGAAGAATCAGCGGCGGGAGGATGTGAAAAGCCACCACTATATCATCAGCTTTGACCCACGGGACGGGCCGGACAACGGCTTGACCGTAGACTGGGCGCAGGAATTGGGCGAGAAGTTTTGCGCCGAGCATTTCCCCGGCCACCAAGCCCTTGTATGCACCCACCCGGACGGCCATAACCACAGCGGCAACATTCATGTGCATATCGTTATCAATTCCTGCGGATAGAGGAAGTGCCGTTCCTGCCCTACATGGACAGGCCAGCCGACACGAAAGCCGGCTGCAAGCACCGCTGTACCGATGCGGCCTTGCGCTACTTCAAATCCGAAGTCATGGAGATGTGCCACCGGGAGGGGCTTTACCAAATCGACCTCTTGAACGGCAGCAAGAACCGTGTGACAGACCGGGAGCATTGGGCGCAGAAAAAAAGGGACAGGCCGCGCTGGACAAGCAGAACGCCCCCATGATTGCAGGCGGTATCACGCCCCGGCAGACCAAGTTTGAAACGAACAAGGAGAAGCTGCGGCAGACCATACGCGCCGCGCTGTCACCGCGGCGCCAGCTTTGACGAATTTTCCTCTCTGCTGCTGCGGGAGGGCGTGACCGTCAAGGAGAGCCGGGGGCGGCTTTCCTACCTCACGCCGGACAGGACGAAGCCCATTACCGCCCGGAAGCTGGGCGACGACTTTGACCGCGCCGCTGTCCTTGCCGTTTTGGAGCAGAACGCCGCCAGAGCCACAGAAAAGGCCGCGGCCATACCCGAATACCCCCGGCATGGGAAAACCGGCATACAGCCCACAAAAGCCCCACAAACCGCCCCGAAACAGGACGGTGTGCAGCGGCTTGTGGACATTGAGCAGAAGATGGTCGAGGGCAAAGGCCGGGGCTATGAACGCTGGGCGACCATGCACAACCTCAAACAAATGGCCGCGACGCTGAATGTGTACCAGCAGTACGGCTTCACTTCCCCGGAGCAGTTGGAAGCCGTCTTTGATACCGCCTATGAGGAAATGCGCCAGACCAGCGGCGAACTGAAAGCACTGGAAACGAAGCTACAAGGGGAAAAAAGGAGTTGCAGCAACAGGTACTTGCCTTATGCCAAGACCAAGCCCGCCCGCGACGGGCTGAAAGCGCAGAAATCCGAGAAAGCCCGCGCCGCATACCGGCAGGCACATGAGAGCGATTTTATCATAGCCGACGCAGCCGCCCGGTATTTCCGGGAGCATGGCATTACCAAGCTGCCCGCCCGGAAAGCGTTGCAGGCCGAGATCGAGCAGCTTGTTTCCAAGAAATCCGGCCTGTATAACACCTACCACGAACAGAAGCAGCGGTTCAAGGAGTTGCAGACCGTCAAGCGGAACATCGACCAGATTTTGCGCCGGGAGGAACCCCGCCGCAGAAAGGAGCAGAGCCATGAGCGATAACCTGCCCCGCATGGACTACCGCCAGCACCAGGCAGGCCCGGCGGCTGGTACATGAGTGCTGTAACTATGACGGGGGGAACTGCCTGCTGTTAGATGACGGGGAGCCTTGCGTGTGCGTCCAGAGCATTTCCCTTTCTCTCATGTGCCGCTGGTTCCGTGTGGCTGTCCTGCCCCTTGACGGGGAGCTGGCCGCAGCCCTCTTGTACCGGGGGAGTCGGAAACGCTGCGCGGTCTGCGGGGCGTTATTCTTCCCCAAATCCAACCGGGGGAAATACTGCCCGGACTGCGCCGGACGCATGAAGGATAAACATCAAAGCCGCCAAAAGGAAGCGGAAACAAAGGGAGAAATGTCACGCTTTAGGGCATTTCAAACCCGCATAAATCAAGGCTTTTTGGGAGGGTGTCAAAGGGTGCGTGATACATTTATCCTTTTCCCCGGAAATGCCGTCCTAATGCGTGACAAAGCGCCAAAAACGACACGAACACAGGGAGGTGATACTATCGCTGATTATATCATGGCAGACACGCCGCTGCCTACCTTCTATCTGCCCTATCCCCCCGTTTCCTGCTGAAAATGGACATATCCCACACCGCCAAGCTGCTGTATGCGCTTCTGTTAGACCGTTCCACCCTTTCGCAGAAGAACAAGTGGCAGGACGACGAGGGCAGGATATATATTATCTATCCCATCGCGGAGATAGCGGAAATGCTGGATAAGGGCTGTACCACCATAAAGGGGGCGCTTAATGAACTGGACATGGCGGGACTGCTAGAACGGGAACGGCGGGGCTTCTCCGCACCCAATCGACTTTATGTGAAAGTGCCGCCTGTCCCAGTGGTACGGTTTTCCGACCAACTGATGGCCGGAAAACCGCCCCTCATACAGTCGGAAAACCGACCTACTGACGGTCGGAAAACTGACCCTATGATGGTCGGAAAACCGACCCCTAACAAAACTAATATAAACAACCTAATAGAGAACCAAACAAAGGGAGTGAGTGGGGAGCCGCCCGCGCCCTATGGCCGATACCAGAATATTTTTCCTGTCAGAAGCAGAATACGCCGAACTGAAAGCAGAATACCCGGACAGGCTGGAACGGCTGATTGAGGAAATGAGCCGCTACCTTGCCGCCAGCGGGAAAAGCTACCAGAACTATGCCGCCGCCCTGCGGATATGGGCGGGGAACGACAAAAAGAAAGCCCCGAAAAAGGGCATACCTGACTACTCATGCAAGGAGGGCGAGAGTTTATGAAGAACGAAATCAACGCTGTTTTGGAGAATATGACCGCTGCCACCCGGAGCCGGAGGACTACACCGGCGAGGACGGTTTACTGTACTGCGGCAAATGCCGCAAGCCGAAAGAAGCCTATTTTGCGCCGGATAAGGCCGCTATCTTTGGCCGTGACCGCCACCCGGCAGAGTGCGACTGCCAGAGAGCCGCCCGCGAGGAACGGGAGGCCGCCGCGAAGCGGCGCAGGCACCTTGACACCGTGGAGGAACTGAAACGCCGGGGCTTTACCGACCCCACCATGCGGGACTGGACTTTTGAGAACGACAACGGCAGGAACCCGCAGGCCGGGATTGCCCGCCGGTATGTGGAGCATTGGGAGGATATGCGAACCGACAATATCGGCTGCCTGTTCTGGGGCGGCGTGGGAACCGGGAAAAGCTACCTTGCGGGCTGTATCGCAAACGCCCTCATGGAGAAAGAAATCCCCGTCCACATGACGAACTTTGCCCTTATCCTCAACGACCTTGCCGCCAGCTTTGAGAACCGCAACGAGTACATTTCCCGCCTTTGCCGCTATCCGCTGCTTATCCTTGACGACTTCGGCATGGAGCGCGGCACCGAGTACGGGCTGGAACAGGTTTTCAATGTGATTGACAGCCGTTACCGCAGCGGCAAGCCGCTGATCGTCACGACCAACCTCACGCTGGACGACCTGCGGAACCCGGAGGACACCGCCCATTCCCGGATTTATGACCGCCTGCTTTCCATGTGCGTCCCGGTACGCTTTACCGGCGATAACTTCCGGCAGGAAGCCGCGCAGCGGAAAATGGAGAGCATGAAGAAACTGATTACCGACTGAAAGGAGTATTGCCTATGGCAGATAGACAGCAGCACGACACCCGCACCACCCGCCGCCCCGACTGCGTGACGGAAATCCGCATGGGCAATTCCGTCCTTGTCGTGTCCGGCTATTTCAAGAAAGATACCACGACCACCGCCGCCGACAAGATGGCGAGGGTACTGGAAGCGGAAGCCGCTGCTACAAAAAAAAGGCGATTTGACAAGCTGTAAAGAAGCAGATTTTTCACATTTACCGCTGTACAGCCCCCCCTATTCCGTGGTACAATGAAACCACGGAATAGTGGGGCTGGCTGTCGGAAACGGAGGATTTTATGTTAAGACAAGCCACCCAAAAACCTCATTACCGCCCTTTTTTACCCAAGACTGTCCCATGAGGACGAGCTGCAAGGCGAGAGCAATTCCATTTCCAACCAAAAGAGGATTTTGGAAACCTATGCCAAACAGAATGGATTTTCTAATCTGCGCTGGTACACCGACGACGGTTATTCCGGTGCGAACTTTCAAAGACCCGGATTTCAAGCCATGCTTGCAGACATTGAAGCAGGGAAAGTCGGGACAGTTATCGTAAAGGATATGTCGAGGTTAGGGCGAAACTACTTACAGGTGGGAATGTACACAGAAATGATTTTCCCACAGAAAGGGTCCGTTTCATTGCTATCAATGACGGAACGTGGACAGCGCACATGGGCGACAACGATTTTGCCCCGCTGCGTAACATTTTCAACGAATGGATGGTGAGAGATACGAGCAAAAATCAAGGCAGTAAAACGCTCTAAGGGCATGAGTGGAAAGCCCATCACAAGCAAGCCCGTCTATGGCTACCTCATGGACGAGGACGAAAACTTTATCATTGACGAGGAAGCCGCCCCGGTGGTACGGCAGATTTACAGCCTTTGCCTTGCCGGGAACGGTCCGACCAAGATAGCCCGTATGCTGACCGAGCAGCAAATCCCCACGCCGGGGACACTGGAATACCGCAGGACGGGAAGCACCCGCCGCTACCACCCCGGCTATGAGTGCAAGTGGGCGACCAATACCGTGGTTCATCTGCTGGAAAACCGGGAATATACGGGCTGTCTGGTAAACTTTAAGACCGAGAAGCCGTCCTACAAGCTGAAACACAGCATAGAAAATCCCCCGGAAAAGCAGGCGGTTTTTGAGAACCACCATGAGCCTATCATTGACCGGGAAACGTGGGAACGGGTGCAGGAGTTACGCAAGCAGCGCAAGCGCCCCAACCGTTATGACGAAGTGGGCTTGTTCTCCGGCATACTCTTTTGTGCCGACTGCGGCAGCGTCATGTACCAGCAGCGATACCAGACGGACAAGCGCAAGCAGGACTGTTATATCTGTGGAAGCTACAAGAAACGCACCGCCGACTGCACAGCGCACTTTATCCGCACTGACCTCTTGACCGCTGGCGTACTCTCCAATCTGCGGAAAGTTACCAGCTATGCGGCAAAGCATGAAGCCCGGTTTATGAAGCTTTTAATCGAGCAGAATGAGGACGGGGACAGACGCAGGAACGCCGCCAAGAAAAAGGAGCTGGAAGCCGCCGAGAAACGCATAGCCGAGTTATCTGCTATCTTCAAGCGGCTGTATGAGGACAGCGTAACCGGGCGCATATCGGACGAGCGTTTCACAGAGCTGTCGGCAGACTATGAAGCCGAGCAACGGGAACTGAAAAGAAAGAGCCGCCGCTATTCAAGCGGAGCTTTCCAAAGCGCAGGAAGCCACCGCAAACGCTGAAAAGTTTATGAATGTGGTACGCAGGCACACTACCATTGAAGAACTTACCCCTACTCTGCTGCGGGAGTTTGTGGAAAAATCGTTGTCCATGAGTGCAGCTATGACGAGAACAAGACCCGCAGACAGGACATTGAGATTTATTATTCTTTTTGTCGGCAAGGTAGACTTGCCCGAATAACCGCCCGACCTATCCGACACAATGCGCAAGTGCCGGATAGGAACGGCAAAATTTTTTACACTCTATTACTTCTTTATCGCACATCAGAGCCAAGTCGATCCTTATTTCCTGTGCTTCCAGACTGGCTCCTTTTGACATTAAAGAAGTCAGGGAAATTACCATGTATGACGAGCTGGATCTGGATATGCTGGGAGATGAACGGACTGCTCTTTTCCTTATTATGAGTGATACGGACGGGACCTTTGCATTTTTGATCAGTCTGATCTATTCCATTTTGTTTAACCGCTTGTGTGAGCGGGCGGATGATGTATATGGTGGAAGGCTTCCCATCCATGTGCGCTGCCTGATCGACGAGGCGGCAAATATCGGGCAGATCCCGAACCTGGAGCGTCTTATGGCGACCATCCGAAGCCGTGAGATCTCTGCCTGCCTGGTGCTGCAGGCGCAAAGCCAGCTCAAAGCCCTGTATAAAGACAACATGGACACCATCATCGGTAACTGTGACGCCTCCCTTTTCTTAGGAGGCAAAGAAGAAACTACCTTAAAAAGCTGGAACTCCCTATTAGGGAAAGAGACTATCGATCTGTATAACACCAGTGTCACAAAGGGAAATCAGGAATCCCACGGACAAAATTTTCAAAAGCTGGGAAAGGACCTGATGTCGGTGGATGAACTGGCAGTTATGGACGGGGGTAAATGTCTGCTGCAGATCAGGGGTGTGCGGCCGTTCCTCTCCCGGAAATACGATATAACCAAACACCCAAATTACAAACTGCTTTCCGATTTTAATGAGAAGAACGCTTTTAATATCGAAAAGTTTCTTTCTACCCGGATGCCGATGCGTCCCGGTGAACGATACCGCAATTATGAAGTCACAGCCGAAGATCTGGCTTCCCAGACTTTATAAAGTTGTTCCTGCCTGTCAAAGCATGACGCCCTGGCAGGCTTTGTTTTTGTCACGATGAAAGGAGGATATTTTGAGGATTCGTGATTCTCCCTGAAAAGTAAATAACCGCAGGATTTTTCCTGCCCCATGCCGCCGTGCTGTTTGAAACAGATTTTTTCTAAAAACAGTGCGGCGGCTTTTTTTGTTTTCCGGCCTGATACGGCCATATCACAAATTAAAATTTCTGAAATTAAAGGAGGAACATTATGGCATTTTTTTGCAAGCGCGATTGATACTTTGAAGATCCTTGTGATCGCCCTGGGCTGCAGGTCTGGGCGCATGGGGTGTTGTAAACCTTCTCGAAGGTTACGGAAATGATAACCCAGGTGCAAAATCCCAGGGGATCAAGCAGCTTATGGCAGGCGGAGGTATCGCTCTGGTTGGTGCAACGCTGATCCCGCTGCTTTCCGGCCTGTTCGGTTAAGGGCTGATTTATGGGCAGTCTGTTTGAACGGATAACAGACTGGATTAAAGAGGGCTTGATCGATGCGATCACCGGACAGTACACCAGCATTTTCAACTCCGTCAACAATCAGGTTGCGGATGTGGCAAATCAAGTAGGACAGACCCCGCAGGGCTGGAATGGCGGCGTATTTTCCATGATTCAGAATCTTTCAGGAAACTGTCGTCATTCCCATTGCGGGCATGATCCTTACCTTTGTTCTGGTGTATGAACTGATCCAGATGATTCTCGAAAAGAACAACATGCACGAATTCGATACATTCAACATCTTCAAGTGGATTTTCAAGACTTTTGTTGCCACTTACCTGCTCACCAACTGTTTTACGATTGTGATGGCGGTCTTTGATGTGGCCCAAAATGTGGTGTCGCAAAGTGCCGGTGTCATAAACGGGAACCTGGATGTGCAGGCGGCATTGTCTGACCTGGAAACCCAGCTTGAAGCAATGGGAATGTGGGAACTGATTGGATTGTGGCTGGAAACCAACATCATCAATCTGTGTATGTGGGTACTGTCCATCGTGATCTTTGTCATTGTATATGGCCGTATGATCGAGATTTATTTAACCGTGAGCCTTGCACCGATCCCGTTTTCCACAATGGCAAACCGGGAATGGGGACAAATGGGAACCGGGTATCTGCGTTCCCTTTTTGCCCTGGGCTTTCAGGGTTTTTTGATCCTGATCTGTGTTGCCATTTATGCAGTGCTGGTCCAGTCTATCCCATCGTCCGGCGACGTGCACGGCGCGATCTGGGGAACGGCGGGTTATACGGTACTGCTGGCCTTTTGCCCTGTTTAAGACAGGTTCGTTATCCAAATCCATATTTAATGCAAGATAGCATGAACAAAACCAATTCTAAAAAGGAGGATTTTATATATGAGTAAAACCAATACAGAAAAAATGGCGCCGGAAACACAGACGCCGGAAATGGCAAACGGCATGAAGCTGGATGTCCGCGTGCGTCCGATTGCTCCAATGGGAAACCTGCTGGCGTTTGCCAATGTTACGATTGGCGGATGCTTTAAGATTGACGGTTTCCGTATCTGTTCCAGTGAAAAGGGGCTGTATGTCAATATGCCCGCAACCCAGGATAAGGGCGGCAACTGGAAAGATGTCTGCTGGCCGGTTACGGCAGAGTTCCGCAAGCAGCTCAACGATGCCTTCATTGATGGATACGGCCAGGCTATTGAAAATTTGCAAGCAACTCTTGAAGCGACAAAGGGAGCAGCGGAAAAACCTTCCCTGACCGGTACATTGAAAGAAAATGCCGGTAAGGTCAAAGAACAGCCGGCTAAACCGGCCACATCTAAGAATGAGCAGGCTCGCTAATGCCGGAAACGAAACAGTACGGCATTATCTATGCCGATCCGCCCTGGCGCTATGATAGGAAACATGGAAGCGGCGTTGCGGAGAACCATTACCCCACAATGAGCATTGAAGAAATCTGTGCCCTGCCGGTATCGGAACTTGCCGCAAAAGACAGTACCCTCTTTCTGTGGGCAACCTTCCCGCAGCTCAATGAAGCCTTCCGGGTGATCGATGCCTGGGGATTCAAATATAAAACGCTGGCTTTTCTATGGCTCAAACAGAACCGGAAAGCGGATAGCTGGTTTTATGGCATGGGCTTTTGGACCCGATCTAATGCGGAGGTCTGCCTGCTGGCAACCAGAGGCCGACCGAAACGCCAGTGTGCGGGAATCCATCAGTTTGTAATCTCCCATATTGAGCAGCACAGCAAGAAACCGGACGAGGTGCGGGATAAGATCGTAAAACTCATGGGCGATCAGCCCAGAGTGGAACTGTTTGCAAGACAAAAGACACCCGGCTGGGATGTGTGGGGCAATGAAGTGAACTGTACGCTGACTATGCCGGAGCGAAAGGGGTGATTTTGATAGAACAAGATGCAAAGCGGCTGCTTATGGAACGGCTGGACGAGTGTTTGAAGGTTCATGCGGATATGCTGGATGCACAGAACATCGGTAGCATTTACGAGTTACAGGGACTTTCGGAACTCCACTATTATCTGAAGGTTGAACATGTATTTACTCCGGCGGAAGTAGAGGCGCTTCTTTCTTTTCAGGACCCGTTGGACGTAGCCCGATGGTGTTGGGAAGAAAATAACCATGAACATAGTTTCCCGATCTGCGATCTTCTCAAAGAAATTGATGCAGCGCAAAAATTTGAACATTTCACAAGCGAAGCTTCCGCACAGGACAAATATACACTCCTGATGAAACGGCTGGGACAGAATTACTTTGCTTACAGGGAAAGCCTTATGTCAAGAGATAAGGAATCCTTAATTGAAAAAGCTGCTGAAATTACAGCCATGCAGGAGGCGTATTCCTATCTGACAACAAAGTTTGAGTTCGGGGATGAAATGTTGGATGATGTGCTGGCGCTTGAGAATCCTTTGAAATACTTTGCAGACCGTTGGCTTTTACCGGTTTCGGATGTGTTCGACGTGGATATGGATATTCGGGAAAATATTGCCGGAATCCGAGATAGCCAGGAATACCTGTGTCAGAGAGGACCGGCTGTTTCTGTCCTGGCACGGCTGCAAAATGCGGCTCAGGAAGTGCGGGAATGTCCGGCTTCGGAGAAACCGGTACGCGAATTCGGTGCACGGTAATGGGCCGGAAATTATATTACGATGGGAGGTGTATAGATGCCTTATGTACCTGTACCAAAGGATTTAACCAAAGTTAAGACCAAGCTGGCCTTCAATCTGACGAAGCGCCAGCTTATTTGTTTCAGTCTTGCCGGACTTGTCGGCCTTCCGGTGTATTTCTTTACCCGCGGGGCGATCGGGAACTCGGCGGCTGTACTTTTGATGATCGGGCTGATGATGCCCTTTTTCTTCTTCGCCATGTATGAGCGTGACGGACAGCCGGCAGAAAAGATCTTGAAGAACCGGCTCCGTTATAAGCTCTGGCCGAAGGACCGTCCATACAGGACGGATAACCTGTATAAATCTATGTCAAAGAAGGAGGTTACAAAGATTGCCAAAAAACAAGCAGCAGGAAGCTCAGGAAAAGCGTCTGCAAAAAAACATCAGGCAGGCCAAAAAGACCAGAGCCGATGCAAAGCAGGGCAAAACTAAGTCTGCCCGTTCCAAGCCGTCTAAAAAAGGCGGCTTTTTTGCCGGGCTGAAAGCAGATGCCCCGCAGACGGTCCAGCAGAGCATCCCCTACCGTGAAATGTACCGGGATGGGATCTGCCGGCTGACTGATACCCTTTACACCAAAACGGTACAGTTTTTTGATATTAACTATCAGCTTGCACAGGCAGATGATAAAGCACAGATCTTCGAGGGTTACTGCGATTTCTTAAATTACTTCGACGCTTCGATCCATGTGCAGCTTACCTTTATCAACCAGCGGGCCAATATGCAGGATTTTACCAGAAGCATTGAAATCCCTCCCCGCGGCGACGAGTATGACGGAATCCGCAGGGAATACGGGGATATGTTAAAGAACCAGTTGCAGAAAGGAAATAACGGTCTCACCAAACGCAAATACATTACCTTTGGAATCGAGGCAGATGACCTGCGTACTGCGAAAATGCGTCTGGAACGCATTGAAACGGATGTGCTGGCAAATTTCAAGACCCTGGAGTTCAGTCGAGATCCTTAAACGGACTGGAACGTCTGGAACTTCTTCACGGCCAGCTTCACCCGGACGGTCAGGAAAAGTTTCATTTCCAGTGGTCGGATCTGCCTAAGACTGGTCTTTCTACCAAAGACTTCATTTCCCCATCCGGGCTGTCTTTTTCAAAGGATGGAAAGACATTCCGGGTAGGCGATCATTCCGGTGCTGTCTCCTTTTTGCAGATTTTGGCGCCGGAGCTTACTGACCGGCTTTTAGCGGATCTTCTTGACTTAAACGACGCCGTGACTGTCAACTTGCATATTCAGTCTATCGACCAGGCGCAGGCAATCCGAAACATCAAGCGTAAAATGTCGGACCTGCAGAAAATGACCATTGAGGAACAAAAGAAAGCGGTCCGATCTGGGTATGATATGGACATCATTCCCACCGACCTTGCCACCTATGGAGAGGAAGCAAAAAATCTTTTGCAGGATTTACAGAGCCGCAATGAGCGCATGTTCCTTGTGACGGTACAGGTGGAAAATATCGCTGCCAAACGCCAAAAGCTGTTTAATGATATTTTTGCCGCTTCCGGTGTGGCACAGAAATACAACTGTGCCTTAAAACGGCTGGATTACCAACAGGAACAGGGGCTTATGTCCTCGCTTGCTCTTGGCACGAACCAGATTGAAATTGAGCGCGGGCTTACGACCAGCAGCACAGCGATCTTTGTACCGTTTACCACCTGTGAACTGTTCCAGGAGGGCGAGGCATTGTATTACGGCCTGAACGCCCTTTCCAATAACTTGATTATGGCGAACAGAAAAACGCTGAAAAACCCCAATGGGCTGTTTCTCGGTACCCCAGGAAGCGGCAAATCTTTCTCTGCCAAGCGTGAGATCGTCAATGTGTTTCTTCTGACGGAGGACGACATCATTATCGCCGACCCGGAAAATGAGTATGGGCCGCTGGTGCAGCAGTTCGGTTCCCAGGGGCAGGTCATTGATATTTCCCCTACTTCCACGAACTACATCAACCCTATGGACATCAATCTGGACTATTCCGATGATGAAAACCCAATTACTTTGAAAAGTGATTTTATCCTGTCGCTGTGCGACCTTATCATCGGCGGCAAAGAAGGACTTTCCCCTATTGAAAGGACGATCATCGACCGTTGTACCAGACTGGTGTACCGGGAATACCTGCAGAACCCGTGCCCGGAAAATATGCCGATCTTAGGTGATCTTTACGAGCTGCTTTTGAAACAGTCTGAACCGGAAGCACAGAATATCGCAACTGCGCTGGAAATCTATGTCAATGGTTCCCTTAACGTGTTCAACCACCGTTCCAATATCCAGATGGATAAACATCGGGTACTGTGTTTCCAGCTTAAGTCACTGGGAAAAGCCTTAAAGGAAATCGGGCTTTTGATCATGCAGGATGCGGTGTGGAACCGTGTCACGGCCAATCGCTCCAAACATAAAACAACCTGGTTCTATATCGACGAATTCCATCTTCTTTTGAAAGGGCAGACAGGAAGTTTCAGCGTGGAGATCTGGAAACGCTTCCGTAAATGGGGCGGAATCCCATCAGGTTTAACGCAGAATGTCAAGGACCTTCTGGCTTCCCGTGAGATCGAAAATATTTTTGAGAACTCGGACTTTATCTATATGCTCAACCAGGCCCAGGGAGACCGTCAGATTTTGGCAAAGCAGTTGGGATCTCCCCGCACCAACTTTCGTATGTGACCCATTCCGGTCCCGGCGAGGGGCTTTTGTTCTTTGGAAATGTGATCATCCCCTTTTGTGGACCACTTCCCGAAGGACACACTCTTGTACAGTGTGCTTACCACAAGACCGGATGAAGTAGCGGGGACCAAAGCGTGAGACAAAAATTAAAATGGATCGGAGGTGAGAACAATGGCACACGACAGGGAGTTTCAAAGAAGGCGCAAAGATACCCGGATGCCGGTGCGTGATTCCCACGGGGAGGATCAACCGGCAGCCAGGCAGACCGAACAGGATTTTGACCTGCGCAGGGCACGGGACACCCCTTCTTCTGTCAACGGCAAGACACACAGGCAGGACATCCCTGTACAGACGGAATTTTCCCAGCTGTCACCGGAAACACCGGCGTCCTTGCTGGAACAGGGCGAAGCTTATGCAACCGCTTTGGATGTTTTTTCGGAACACTTTGAGACACCGGATGCTACCAGGACAGCGCCCCCGATACAGGACAACGTGCGAAGCAATTTCCGGCAGGAGGCTTCCAGGCGTTCTTTTGTAACAGAGGATGTGACAGACCATGATACCGGACAATATGCTCCTTCTTCCGAAGGCTCAGCCCCACCGAACGGCACAGACAGATCCGGTCAGGGACATCGTTATCGAACACACCAGCATGGGAACAAATATCAGCAGCGTTTTCAGGAAGCGGCACAGGCGGAGGAACAGGCAGCACAGAAGGAAAAGGGTATGGATAGCGAACCGCCGAAAACATCCAAACTGGAATTTACTGCGGATGAACTGCCGCCGCAGACAAAGGATAAAAAGCTCACCCATGCAAGACGGAAGGCGGAACGGACTGCACAAAAAGCAGAGCAGGCGCAAAATCGTCTGCCGGCCCGGAAGAAACTGCGCATGGAGACGGTTTCCGACCCGGAGACCGGAAAAGCCAAAAAACACTTAAAATTTGAAAAGGAGGTTAAATCCCAAAAGGCCCATGTAAAAGGACCTGTACCTCTGCGTCCGGTCAAGGCGGGCGCCAATACTGCCATTGGTTACGCCCATAAAAAGATTTATGAGGCAGAGGATGAAAATGTGGGGATCAAGGCATCCCACCGCTCTGAACTTGTGGGCGAGGCGGGGCTTCGCACGGCATATCACCGGCATAAAACTGCCCCCTACCGAAAGGCAGCGAAATTACAGCAAAAATCAGCAAAGGCAAACGCAAGACTTGCCCACCGGCAGGCTCTTAGCGACCACCCGGAGCTGAAGAAACATGCGATTGCCCGGATGTGGCAGAAACAAAAACTGAAAAGGCAGTATGCCAAGGCTGCCCGTGAAGCCGGGAAACAGGCAAAAAATGCCGCAGTCGCAACAGAGAGGGTCAGCGTCGGTATTGTCCATGCGGTCAAACGGCACCCTATGATCTGCCTTGTCCTCCTGCTTCTCCTTTTGGTAATTTTCTTGATCATGTCCCTGTTTTCTACATTCTCCAATATTGGAACCGGCGGTCTGGGAAGTCTGGCTGCTTCTACCTATCTTGCAGACGATCAGGACATCAATCAGGCGGAGCTTACCTATACCGAGTGGGAAACAGATCTGCAAATGGAAATAGACAGGGTGGAATCAGACCGCCCCGGCTATGACGAATACCAGTATAACCTGGGTGCGATCGAGCATGACCCGTATGTGCTGATGGGGTATCTGACTTCTGCTTATCAGGGATTTACTTACGATGAAGTGGAAAGCGTGCTGCGGCAGCTTTTCCAGGAACAATATACCCTGTCCTTTTCAGAAGAAACCGAGATCCGTTACCGCACCGAAACTTCCGTTGACCCGGAAACCGGGGAAGAAACCCAGGAGGAAGTGCCTTATGAATGGCGCATCTTAAATGTCAAGCTCACAGTCACACCTCTGGAAAACCTGGTCGTTTCCCGGATGAACGCAGACCAGAAAGAGATCTGCGAGATCCTGCTGCAGACAAAAGGAAACCGCCAGTATGTCAAAAATATCTTTGGCACCAACTGGCTTCCTTATGTGACCAGCTACTACGGCTACCGGGTACATCCCATCAGCGGGGAAAAGAACTATCACACCGGTGTGGACATCGGGATGCCGGAGGGCACAGAGATCCTTGCCGGGCATGACGGAACAGTCACCCTTGCGGGAAATGTCGGCGGTTATGGCTTATGTGTTGCCATTGAAGGCGAGGCATACGAAGGACATACCCTGACGACCAAATACGGGCACTGTTCCCAGATCCTTGTTTCTGCCGGGCAGGAGGTCAAAGCCGGGGATGTGATCGCAAAGGTCGGGAATACCGGAAATTCCACCGGTCCCCACCTGCATTTAGAAGTCCTGGTTGACGGTCAGTATTTGAATCCCCTGTATTTTGCCGATACCGGCGATACCAGCGAACGGCACCTGCCGGAAGTTGGTTCAGGCGGCACAGGAAACTACTTCGATTATGACATTCCACCGGAAGCCCTTGCAGATGAACAGTTTGCCGCAATGATGGCCGAGGCGGAAAAATATCTTGGCTATCCGTATGTATGGGGAGGCGCAAGCCCTTCCACTTCCTTTGACTGTTCCGGCTATGTGTCCTGGGTAATCAACAACTGCGGCGTCGGCTGGAATTTCGGAAGGCTGACTGCGGACGGTCTTTTAGGTGTATGTACGCCGGTATCAAGCGCAGATGCAAAACCGGGCGACCTGATCTTCTTCCAGGGGACCTACAATACCAGCGGCGCAAGCCATGTAGGGATCTATGTAGGAAATGGAATGATGATCCACTGCGGAGACCCGATCTCTTATGCAAGCATCAATACAAGCTACTGGCAGCAGCATTTTTATACATTTGGGCGTCTGCCTTAACAGATTGGAGGTAATAAATTGAATCCTAAAATTGAAAAACTGGAAAAGGAAATTGAAAAGACCAAAACAAAGATTGCGGAAATGCAGGCAAAGCTCCATAAGCTGGAGGAACAGAAAACGGAACTGGAAAATACCGATTATGTAGCGGTGGCGCGCAGTTTCAAACTGACGCCCCAGCAGCTTGCGGATTTTTTGAAATCACAGCAGGCGGCCCCTTCGGAAACTATTTTACCGCAGGAGAAGGAGGATGTGCATGAGGCTTAAAAAACTTTCCCTGCTGCTGGCGCTTACGCTTCTTGTAAGTGTCAGCGCATTACCTGTAACGGCTCATGCCGGCGGTTCCAAAGACACCACACCGCCAACGCTGACTGCTTCCATGGAGGGCGATGCCCTGAAAATAGAAAGCAGTGACGATCTATCCGGCGTGGAGGCGGTCTTTGTTGATGAAAACCGTATCAACTCCCTCACCGACGGGAAAGCGTCGGTCGCACTGAAAGATTATGCCGGAACAGAAAAACAGGTAAGCATATACGCAAAAGATTATGCCGGCAACCGTTCTGATGTGGTAAAGCTGGATAATCCGTATTACAAAGAACCGGCTCCTGAAAAGAAACCTGCTACGACAGCACCCCAGAGTCCGTCCGGTACACAGACAAAACCGCCTAAGGAAGAAAAACCTTCCGGCTCAAACGCTGCAACCCCTTCCGGCGGCGGAAATTCTTCCGGTTCAGATAACAGTACCGGACAGCAGGAAAATACTTCTGCGATCCCGGAAGGTGCATTTACCCCGGAAGGCACCGGAACGGTACAGGACAACATCAGTGGTACGGATGGGGAAAAACAGTTTTACACCATCACTACGGACGCGGGCAATGTCTTTTATCTGGTGATCGACGGGAAACGGGAAGATAACAATGTCTACTTCTTAAACGGCGTCACAGAGTCCGACCTGATGGCACTTGCAGAAAAGAACAATGGCAGCATGAGCATGATCCCCCAGGAAGAAAGCTGTAACTGCACCGAAAAATGTGAGGCGGGAAAGGTTAATACCGGCTGCCCGGTCTGCAAAAATGACTTGAGTGGCTGCAAAGGAAAAGAAAAGCCGGCGGAAACTGAAAAACCGGCAGAACCGGAAAAGCCGAAGAAAGAAACCGGCAGCGTCGGCACGATCCTGTTTATCCTTGTTGCCTTACTTGCGGTCGGCGGAATCGGTTACTATGTAAAAATCGTGCGTCCGAAACAGCAGGCCGAGGACGATGCGGAATTTGAGGATGACGGTTATGGCGAAGGCTTTGACCCGGATGAGGCATACGGGGAACCGGAATATCTTTCCGAGGATGATTTTGACGACAAGGACAGCAAATAAGGCTGTCCTTTTAGATTTTATGAAAGTGAGGATTTTTTCATGGAACATATCATAACCAGGCGCCGCGGCTTTCGCAAGCTGTTGGCGTTTTTGCTTTGTATGGCAAGCATTTTGGGGCTTCTTCCGGCTCAGGCTTTTGCCATGTCTGTCGGACAAACGGCAAGCTCCTGGCTGGGCGACCAGTATGTAGGCTCTGATGGGAACCACTACCGCGCCCCGGCGCCTTACACCTATCTTGCCTACCATACAGACGGAACCATCGATGTACACACCAGTTCCGGGGGCAATGCTTACCGGCATTATATGCTGACGGATTCTGACGGGATCAGCCACCAGGTTTACTGTGTGGAGAGCGGGATTCCTTACCATACTTCGGAAAACACCTATGTTTCAGAAAGCGGGACCAACAGCCAATATCTGAACCTGCTTCCTGCCGAGGCAAGGAGGGGGATCACCCTGACTGCGATCTATGGCTGGAAACCCGGTGCGACGCTCCCTGTTTCCGGGATCAACGAGGACGACTATAAGATGGCGACCCAGATCATCCTCTGGGAATACCAGCAGCAGCTTAGAAGCGATCCGTACAGCCGCCACGGAAACGGCCACGCAGACGCCGACCAGTATTTTAGCGTGATCGCCGGACGACCGGCAGAAAAAGCCTATGACTGGATTCTTGCACAGGTTGCTTCCCATTCCACAGTCCCTTCCTTTACTTCTTCTAAGAAAAGCGAAGCACCGGAACTGGAACTGAAATGGGATGTAGAAAAAAAGGTCTATACCCTGACGGTCACAGATACCAATAACTTGAAGATCGATCTGGAGGCTTTGAAAGGCAGCGGCGTTTCTGTGACAAGAAACGGAAATGAATACACCTTTACCAGCAGGCAGATGATGATGGACCCGGTGCTGTTTGAATTCCGAAAGAATATCCCGGTGGCAAACGACATGCTGATTTGGGGCAGACCCGGCTACCAGACCATGATGACCGGCGCCAGCGATCCGGTTTCCTTCTTTGTAAAATTCAAAACGGAAACTTACGGTACTGCAAAACTTGTCAAGACCAGTGAGGACGCCATTGTTTCCGGTATCACCTTCCATATTTCCGGTACGGACATTTTGGGAAATGAAGTCAATGAGGAAGTTACGACCGGAGAAAACGGCCAGATTGAAAAGAAGCTCCTGCCGGGAACCTATCTGGTAAAAGAACTTCCGGTGGACCGCTATGTGACCCCTTCCGCACAGTACGTGACCATTGAAAGCGGGCAGACTTCTTCGGTACATTTCAGCAATATTCTGAAGAAGTTCCGCGTCCATGTGGTAAAGAGCGATGCTGATACCGGAAATGCTCAGGGGGACGCCACGCTTGCAGGGGCGGCCTATGGGATCTTCCGTGATGGCGAACTGATCGACACTTATACTACCGGGCCGGATGGCAGCTTTATGACTCGCTATTATGTATGCGGGGATAACTGGACGATCCGGGAGATCGAACCGAGCACCGGGTATCTTCTGAATGAAACCGTTTATGAAGTGGGTGCATCCCCTTCCCTGTATGAAGTGGAACTCAATACCACAGAAAATCAGGTGACGGAAACGGTTATTTACGGAAGTATCCAGCTTGTCAAGCACACCGATGACCTGGACCCGGATGTGCCTGAGGGCGAAAATACCGACGATCCCAATGCTGGTATCATCGAACGCCCGGAAGCAGGCGCAGTCTTTGAAGTTTACTTAAAGGCAGCCGGGAGCTATGACGCGGCAAAGGAAAGTGAACGTGACCTTCTTACCACGGATGCGGATGGTTTTGCTTCCAGTAAACCGCTTCCTTATGGGCATTATACGGTCCATCAGATCGCAGGCGAGGAAGGCAAAGCCTTTGTCCCGGACTTTACGGTATTCATTTCCTCTGACGGAAAGACTTACAGCTATATCCTGAACAACCGCACCATCACAGCCCGTCTGAAAGTTGAAAAATGTGACGCAGAGACCGGAAAGATTATCCCTGTGACCGGAACCGGTTTTCAGATCAAGGATCTTTCCACCGGGGAATTTATCACCCAGACCGTCTACTATCCGAACCCGGAAACACTGGATACCTTCTATGTTTCTGACGAGGGCTGGCTGATGCTGCCGGAGCCTTTGGCCGCCGGGGATTATGAACTTTATGAGGTGGCTGCCCCTTATGGCTATGTGCTTTCCGATCAGCCGGTACCGTTTACCATTGACGGCAGCGAGGCGGTTGTGACGGTCACGCAGTACAATATGCCGCAGAAAGGCCAGCTTACCATCACAAAGACCGGAGAAGTATTTGCTTCTGTCCAGGAAAACGACGGACTGTACCAACCGGTATATGAGGTTGCCGGACTTCCTGGAGCGGTCTATGATGTGATTGCAGATGAAGATATTTATACCGGTGACGGTACCTTGCGGGCAGCAAAAGATACGGTTGTGGAAACACTTACGACCGGCGAGGACGGCACAGCGAAAAGCGGGTCTCTCTATCTTGGCCGTTATCGTCTGGAGGAACGTCAGGCGCCTTCCGGCTATGTGTGTTGAATCCTCAACCGGAATATGTGGAACTGACCTATGCGGGTGAGACCGTAGAGGTTACACAGACAGCGGCCGGTCTTTATGACGAACGCCAGAAAGTGGATGTCACACTTTTCAAGGCAATGGAGACCGATGACCTGTTCGGTCTTGGCATGAACGAGGAATATAAGGATATTTCCTTTGGACTTTATGCTTCCGCAGACCTGACGGCGGCAGATGGCAGCGTAATCCCGGCAGGTGGACTTCTGGAAGTGGTCTCTGTTTCGTCTGAGGAATCCGGCGGTTACAGCGCTTCCTTCGCTTCCGACCTGCCTTTTGGCAGCTATTATGTCAAGGAACGCACAACCAACGGCGCCTATATCCTTTCGGATCAGGAATATCCGGTTGTCTTTGAGTATGCTGGTCAGGAAACCGCCCTGGTACAGATCCTTGTCAATGAAGGCGAGGCTGTTTCCAATGAACTTCTCCGTGGGCGTGTAGACGGTGTAAAAGTCGGGGAAAACCCGGAAGGCGGCGAGGATGTCACGCTTGCCGGTGCGCTCATGGGTCTGTTTAGACCTGATACCGAAGAATTTACTGAAGAAAATGCGCTGCTTACTGCTATTACCGGAAAAGACGGCAGTTTTTCCTTTGAGAACATTCCTTACGGACACTGGATCGTCAAGGAGATCTCTGCCCCTGACCTTTATACGGTAAGCCCGCAGCAGCACCATGTATATATCGGTGCAGACGGACAGCATATCGAGATCCGTGTGGAAAACACCCTGATCCGCGGCAGTGTGCAGGTAACTAAAACCGAAGCTGTGGAGGAACCGTCCCCTGTGGAAAAGGAGGATAAGAAAGACAAGAATTCTTTCCTGCGCTTCCTGCCCGGTGCAGTGATGTTCGACCTGTATGCGGATTCCAACGCCAACCAGGAATATGATCCTGACGATCAAAAGATCGGTACGCTGAAAGAAACCGATGCAGGCTATCATACGGCGGAAAACCTTCTGGCTGGCGGCTACTTTATCAAAGAAAGCAAAGCGCCGGAGGGCTATCAGCCTGACTCAAACGCTTACTATTTTTCCATCACAGAAGATGGACAGGTCGCAGTTGTGGAAAATGGAGAAGCCGGGCACGGATTTACCAATGAGGCTTACCGCGGCAACTTAAAGATCACAAAGGATTCCAGCGACGGGCGCAAAGATGGTTTTGCCATCGAGGTCAAGAGCGCGGACGGCTCCTACTGCGAGACATTCACCACTCCAAAATCCGGCGTGATTGAAGTTAAGGGCCTTCGTGTCGGTATTTATACCGTAACAGAAGTTGCAAACCGGGCAAGCAAGGATTACATCATTCCTGATGCCGCTACGGTGGAGATCAAAGCTGATCAGACATCTACGGTCCAGTTCTTTAATGAAAAACCGGAAAAGCCGGATAACCCAAAGAACCCGGAAAAGCCTTCTGTTCCCTCCAATCCTTCCACCCCTCAAAAGCCGGTACCGCAGACCGGGGATGATCCGTATATTTTCCTGTATGGCGGACTGCTGGCAGCCGCACTGATCGGCGGCAGCGTATTTGCTGTGTATTATTTCAAAAAGGGAAAATACAGCAGGACTTCCCTGAAAAGAACGGCTGTCGGGGTTTCTGTCCTTTCACTCTGCGTTCTGGTGGCTCTGGGCAGCGGTTTTTTGGTGTTCCGTGACTTGAACCAGTATGCTGAGAGTAAAGATGCCTATCGAGATCTTGCCGGATATGTGGAAGTGCCGGAGCAGACAGCTTCCCCGGAGTCGGCACCCGATCCGACAGAACCAAAACGGGACGATGCCGATATTGTCCTGCCTTCGGTAGACTTTGAAACGCTCCGTGAAAATGGACCGGACATCATCGGATGGCTTTCGCTTCCTGATACGGTGCTCAATTATCCGGTGACGCAGACCGACAACAACGAGTATTACCTGAACCATCTTTATGACGGGACCTATAACAAGGTTGGCTGCCTGTTTGCCGACTATGAAAACCGGGCAGATTTTTCAGACCGCAATACGATCATTTACGGTCATAATATGCGGGATGGTTCCATGTTTGCCTTGCTGAACCGGTACGATGAACAAAGTTACTTTGATACTCACAGGCAGATGTATCTCGTTACTCCGAAGGGGGGTTATGTCATGGAGATCTTTACGGCTTTTGCAGCAAAGCCGGAAGAATCCGGCAGTAAACTTCTCCCTGGCAGCTTTCCTGGAAGGATGACGGTGCTTATACTACCTGGCTTACAGCTATGAAGGAACGTTCTGCGGTGGAAAGTGATGTGACTGTGACCTGCAGCGATAAGGTACTGACCCTTTCTACCTGTACGCCGGGCGGCACAGGACGCTTTCTTGTCATGGGAAAACTCGTGAAAGTAGATAACGAAATATAGATTTTAGACGGTGCGGGGGCAAAAGCTCCCGCACCTGCTGTTTACAAGGAGGATTTTATTTTATGGTAAATACCATTATTTCCATTCCCGGCTATGTCCATCTTTACCGCTCGCTTTTGCGGTTTTACGACATGCCGGAAAATGAAGTCCGGGAAATGCTCTATCTTCTGAATACGGCAAACCTGGACTGCTATGAGTATTATCACCCGGACCGCAGTGTGATCCAGAGCGGACCGGTCGCTTTTTGCGGATGGCTGGAAACGAAAGACTGCCGCCCTTACCGCACAGAGGTACAGCTTTACAAATCGCTGCTGTTTTTGAAGCGCAGCATCGACCGTGACCTGATCGTATCAGCTCAAAGGGAGGCTCTGCAAACCCTGCGCTTTATTATCTCCAATCTGGAATACCGCTTTTATAAAGCCTATGGCATGGAGATCGAGGACAAACGCACGGTCTATGGGGAATGTACCTACCGTCTGGTTCCCAGGGAGGATGAACCCAGCGTGTGCCTGATGCACGACTGGATCTACCTGCCAACTGCCTGATGTCACGAATAATATATAAAATATGTGACATATATGAAAACTGTACTGCCTTGCAAAATTTTTGATTTTTGATGTATAAATCAGATTTTTAATGGGAACACTCAAAATAAGAGGAATAGGACCTATTGCAATCATGTCACGAATAATATATAATATTCGTGACATGAAGGGAGGCGGTATTGTGGACAACGGATATACAAAACGAATACGAGAGCGTGTTCTTTCTCTTGAAGATGGAACTGTTTTTGTGATGTCTGATTTTGCGGATATTGCAGATACATCCACTATTCGTCAAAGTTTAAGCCGTTTAGTGCAATCAGGAACATTGCGCCGTATTTTGAAAGGAGTTTATGAAAAACCAAAATATAGCAAACTTCTGGATGAATATGTGGCGGCAGACCCGGAAGCGGTGGCGAACGCATTGGCACGAAGTTATCACTGGACGATTGCCCCATGTGGGAATACAGCATTGAACCTGTTAGGTCTTTCAACACAGGTAACAGCAGTATGGTCCTATATCAGCGATGGTCCATATAAGACCTACGAGTGGAACTCTACAAAGCTGGAATTTAAGCACCGGACCAATAAGGAGATTACCGGATTGTCCTATATGACAAGTTTGGTTATACAGGCATTAAAAACGCTTGGCAGATCGAATGTTACGCCAGAAGTCATACAGATGCTTTCCGAAAAACTGACAGACAAGGATAAACAGGCTTGTTTGAAGGAAGCAACCGAGTCTACGGATTGGGTTTACGATACGATACGGCAGATTTGTGGAGGTGAAAAGGTACAATGAGAAATATAGCAAGACTTTCAGATAACGACCGCAGGGAGCTGTTCCGAAATACAGCAGATAAAATGGGCTTGAATGATGCCATCGTAGAAAAAGATTTTTGGGTATGCTTTACGCGCCTGGATTATTTATTTCACCGCTCACCATGGAAAGAGTCCATCACCTTTAAGGGAGGTACCAGCCTTTCAAAAGCCTTTCACCTGATCAGCCGGTTTTCAGAAGATATTGATTTGATTCTGGACTGGCGTGTATTGGGATATGGCAAAGATGAACCATGGGAGAAACGTTCCAATACAAAACAGGATGCTTTTAACAAAGAAGCCAATGTGCGTGCAGAGGTATTTCTGTCCGAAACATTCTGCCCGGCAGTCAAAGCCGGCTTATCCCAGGAAATCGGTTGTGAAGCAAATGTCTACATAGATGAAAAGGATAAACAGACGGTCATTTTCGCCTATCCGCATCTTTTTACGAATACGGCGACTTTACAGGTGATCCGTTTAGAGATTGGTGCGCTGGCAGCGTGGACTCCTGCAAAAACAGCGCTGATCGAACCATACGCGGCAAAATATTATCCGAAGATTTTTGAGCAAAAAGAAACCGCAATCCTTACCGTTGCCCCGGAACGGACCTTCTGGGAAAAAGCCACAATCCTGCACCATGAAGCGAACAGACCGGAACATTTGGAAATGCCGCAGCGGTATTCCAGACATTATTATGATCTCTACCGCATGGCTGCAACACCGGTCAAAGAAGCTGCTTTTTCCAGGCTGGATCTCCTGAAGAAAGTTGTAGATTTCAAAATGAAATTCTATCCCAGAGCATGGGCGAAGTACCCGGAGGCTGTGCCGGGCACATTAAAATTACTCCCGCCGGAATATCGGTTTGCAGCATTGGAAGCGGACTATAACTCTATGCAGGATATGTTGTATGGGGATGTTCCGACATTTGAGACAGTCATAGCAGCGGTCCAGGAACTGGAAAAAGAGATCAATACACTATAAACAATTACATATCCATTTATTTGCCGGCTATTCTAAGATGCTTTAGAATAGCCGGTTTCTTGTTTTCAAAGGAGGGATGCTATATTACGCAAAATGAAGTCAATGCCGTTTTTGACGAACAGGTGCGGCTCTGTGCTGATACCTTGAAACGGAAAACCAAAGAATACACCGGGGATGACCCGGACCGGCTGGGTGCATTTAAGGCAGCGGCAGCTTTACAGCACACAACGCCCCAGCGTGCCCTTGCCGGTATGCTGGCAAAGCATATTGTTTCTCTGTACGATATGTGCTTTGCCGAGGAAACAGTTTACCCGATGGACACATGGGACGAAAAGATCACAGACAGTCTGAACTATCTGTTCTTACTGAAAGCGATTGTAAAGGAGGGACATACCAATTAAACGAATCGAAGTAAAAATTTTGAACTGCCAGGCGGTAGCGGAAGCAGAAAAAAACATGGTCTTTGCGGCAAGACTTACCCAGCAGGGACATAAGATTGCCTCAATGGACGACCTGATGGAGCTCTACGAAAAATCATTCAGCGTTCAGACAGTAGCAGCTATGGGGGCGCTTCCCCATCCTACCATCCAGAAATTTGCGGTGATCACGGTAGCCATTGTCGGCGCCAGCAGGCGTTTTCTGGCGCAGATCACCCGCCACCAGAACGAAGTAAAATTTATGAGTGCATCGCTGCAGTACAGCAACTATACGGGACAGGCGGATTTCGCTGTCCCGTATTCTATTATGACGGCTCCGGCTGTGGTACAGGAGCTGTACTTAAAAAGTTGTAATGAAAGCATGAAATGTTATGAAGCCCTGTGCACTGCCGGAAGCGGGCACGATGCGGCCGGCTATGCCACGCCCCAGGGATTACGGAATGTACTGCTCATCAGCGCCACCCCTTATCAGTGGAAACATATCATCGGCCAGCGGGTATGCCGAAGAAATACAGATGAAACAAGGATCGTGCTGTTAAAGGTCTGGAAAGAACTTTATGACCTAAGCCCTACCTTGTTTGCCCCGTCACTGACCGGGCCTTTTTGTCAGATGGATCGATGTCTGGAAGGGAAAATGACCTGCGGACGAAAACTGCAGGCAAATATGACGCCAGAGGATATTTTGGAAAAAGATTATCCCGCTCTTTGGGAAGGAGACTGCCGATGAAAATAAAACTAATCGACTTTGGCGTGCCGGAGCACCAGCGTCCTTACCGTCCTCATGGCAATGATGCCGGAGCGGATGTTTATCTGCCCTATGACTGTACCTTACAGCCCGGAGAAATCGCCAAAATTCCTTTGGGCTTTGGACTGGAAATACCGGATGGATATGCGGGATATATCTTTCCCCGTACCAGCATGGCGGTAAAAGGTCTGGTCTGTGAACTGCCGCCTGTGGATTCCGGCTACCGTGGAGAGATCCATGCGATCATCAGCAATGTAAGCAATCAGGCGCAGTCTCTTTTTAAGGGAGCCCGTATCGGGCAGCTTGTGATCACGCCGACTGTCATTGCGGATTTTGTAACAGATCTGGGAACAGAGCGAGGAACCGGCAGCTTTGGCAGTACCGGCGAATAGAAAAAGGCTGTTTGGGGAACAGTTTTTGAATACTTATCGGTATAGGGAGCGGACATTTCGAGAACATTATAAAATATAATAAAGAAAGTCACGAAAAAAGCGGCCATTACCGTGACCGCCTACTTTCTGCTATTGAGTTCTTTCATAATACCAAGGATATATTGCATGGATTGAGGATCAAGCTGTCTTGCCTCTGCAATGAATTCCTTCAAGGTTTCCGGGTAAGTATTTCCTTCGTCAAAGAATTCCTGCGGAGTCACACCCAGATATTCGCAGATGTAGAAAAAAAAGACTGCATAGCGGGAAGTGACTTTTTATTCTCAATATTATTGATGTAGTTGTTTGCCTGACCTAACGATAAAGACATATCGCGTGCGGAAACTCCTTTCTGTGTCCGCAGCTTCGCTAATCGTTCCGGGACAAAATCTTCATACATCGCCTTCACCTCCCATTCTGTAATAGATTGTACCTCACGCCCTTTATTATCCGCAAAAGGAAAAGGGTATTATCGTTGACTTGCTAAATAAAATCTATTACTATATGAAAAGTGAAGAATTTACCTATCAGATGGAGGGATGACCGATGAAAGGAAAGACTTGCTGTGTTACCGGACACAGGGATTTGCCGCAGAATGAGATCAACAAAATAAAAGCCGCTTTGGAACATGAGATCGATGCTGCCGTTACAGATGGATTTACCTGTTTTATGAGTAGCTTTGCAGATGGCGTGGATCAGTATTTTGCAGAGCTGGTGTTGGAAAGAAAGCAGACTAATCCGGCGCTGGAGCTGATCGCAGTGATCCCTTACCGCAAACGTCTGGACAGCCTGAATAAGAAAACAAGAACCCGTGAACTGCTGGAGGCTTGTGCGGATGTTGTTGTCATACAGGAAAAATATCTCCCAAGCGTCTACTCCCACAGAAATCGTTATATGGTGGAGCACTCCGACCGAGTGATCGCTGTATATGACGGACGGGAAACCGGAGGTACAGCAAAGACGATCCGCTTCACCCATCGGATGAAAAAGGAACTGCGGGAAATCCCGGTTGGAGAGATCGTCCTGCCGGATCACTTGAAACCAAAAACAAAATAGATACCTGTTGATGCGCTCACTTTGAAGTGGGCGTTTTTCTTTACCCATTTTTAGGAGGAATGCTTATGTGGAACCTGATTTCACATTTCCTTACCTTTGCCGGAGGAATGGCTTCCGGCGTTATGTTGATGTGTCTTATGCAAACCGGAAAACTTGCGGATAAAGAATTTGAAACTATGAAGGAGGAATAAAAATTGAAACTTGTGATTGCAGAAAAGCCCTCTGTTGCTATGTCACTGGCAGCAGTATTAGGCGCAACGGAAAGAAAAGACGGTTATCTCGAAGGTTCCGGTTATCTGGTGAGCTGGTGCGTGGGACATCTTTTGGAACTGGCACAGCCGGAGGCTTACAAAGAACAGTACGCCAAATGGCGGTATGAGGACCTTCCGATCCTACCGGAAAACTGGAAATATGAAGTGCCAAAGGATAAGAAAACGCAGCTTGCCCTTTTGTGCCGATTGATGAAGGACAAACGGGTGGATTCCGTGGTATGCGCTACGGATGCTGGACGTGAAGGAGAACTGATCTTCCGTCTGGTCTATGAATATGCCGGATGTAATAAGCCTATGGAGCGCCTTTGGATTTCCAGTATGGAGGATGCGGCGATCCGTGAGGGTTGACCATCTCCGTCCCGGCAGTGATTACGATAAGCTCTATGATGCGGCGGTCTGCCGGGCAGGAGCCGACTGGCTGATCGGGATCAATGCCACCCGGCTTTTTTCTGTCCTGTATGGTGTCACCCTAAATGTCGGCCGTGTTATGTCACCGACACTGGCACTTTTGGTACAGCGTGAGTCGGATATTGAATCCTTCATCAGTAAGCCTTTTTATGTGCCGGAAATCACCTGCGGAGGTTTTACTGCTTCCGGCGAAAAAATGACGGAACGATCCGAGGCTGAAAAAATCCGTATGGACTGTGACCACAACTCCGCTTTTGTGCGTTCTGCGGAAAAGCAGGTAAAAACTATACAGCCTCCCCGCCTTTATGACCTTACAACTCTGCAAAGGGAATGTAACCGTATTTATGGCTATACGGCTCAACAGACCCTTGATTATGTGCAATCTCTCTATGAAAAGAAGCTAGCAACCTATCCGAGAACGGACAGCCAGTATTTGACGAAGGACATGCAGGCAACCGCCGCTTCCCTGATCCTATGGCTGCGTGACAATATGACCTTTGGAAAAGGCTACGCCGGAGAGCCGGACATTGACCGGGTAACAGATGACAGCAAAGTGACTGACCACCATGCCATTATCCCAACTGTGGAAATCGCACGGACAGACCTGTCAGAGCTTCCTTCCGGGGAGCGGGATGTGCTTACCCTGCTTGCCGTCAGACTGCTTTGTGCCACAACGCAGGTACACCGATTTGAAGCGGTCACCGCTATATTGGACTGCCAGGGATATACTTTTACGGCAAAAGGAAAGACTATTTTACAGTCCGGCTGGAAAGAGGTGGAACGGATTCACCGTATGAGTATCAGGCAGAGTGAAACGGAACACAAAGAAAATGAAGCTGTCGCTCTCCCTGTGCTGCAGGAAGGACAGACTTTTGAAGCTGTATCAGCAAGTCTCCGTGAAGGGAAAACTTCACCGCCGAAACACTATACGGAGGACACACTGCTGTCCGCTATGGAGACTGCCGGTGCGGAAGATATGCCGGAAGATGCCGAGCGTAAAGGATTGGGTACTCCGGCTACCCGTGCGGCAACACTGGAAAAGCTGGTTTCTGCCGGATTTGTACAGCGAAAGAAAAAGCAGCTCATTCCTACGGAAAAAGGAAAGAACCTGATCGCAGTCCTGCCGGACAATATCAAATCTCCCATCTTAACTGCAGAATGGGAATCCATGCTGAAACAAGTGGAACATGGCGAACTGTCGGCAACATCTTTTATGGATCAGATTGCAGATATGAGCCGGACGCTGGTAAAAGAACATACTACCCCGGAAGAACGTTTTGCGGATCTGTTTCCTTCTTCCAAAGGAACTGTGCATGAAGCCGTAGGGGTATGTCCTCGCTGCGGAGCCCCGGTATATGAAGGAAAGAAAGGTTTTTTCTGCGGCAACAGGGAATGTTCTTTTGCTCTTTGGAAAGATAACCGTTTCTTTTCCAGCAAGAAAAAATCTATCACAAAGTCTGTGGCAGCGGCTCTTTTGAAAGAGGGCCGTATTTCTATGTCCGGGCTTTACAGTGAAAAAACAGGAAGGACCTATGATGCGGAAGTGATTCTGGATGATACCGGCGGTAAATATGTGAATTTCAAGCTGGAATTTCCAGTAAAGAAAGGCAGGCGTAAATGAGCGATCGAAAAACCTTTGAATATGGCGGTTATCACTTCACGCCCATACGAAAATTTCACAAAAAAGAAGGCGACTTTTTCGCCATATCGAAACGGCTGGCAAGTGACCCCAACTTAGGGCTGTGTACCTATCAGGATCGGCAAAAAGCACCTTATGATTACAAAGACTTTTATACCGTTTCAACAGACAAAGAATGTGATATTTTCCGCTGCGAAGAAAATGGATTGTTGTATGTACCAGGAAAAAATGAACTTTTTATTTACCATGAACCAAAACAGAAAAAGCGGAACTCTATCGCCGATGCCCTTTCACAGCCTAGGAATGTTACTGATACAACCGAAATTTCCAGCGGTCGGCAAAGCAGAGCCCCGGAAAGGTAGGCGTTATGGCGGAGAGAGAATTGAACCGCTCGGAGCGGGCTACGATCCGAAAGCTGGTTACGGAGCTTTGCGCCAACTATGACTCCCAGGATAAGATCTGCCTTCCTTTGGACAGTCCTTGCTACATGCTGAATAAATGGTGGACCGGTGCTTATTGCAGGTACTTTGAAAAAGCGGTGCTGCCGGTGGATGCAGCACTGGAATCAGCCATTACCGGCGAGGACACCTCCATGAGACAGAAAATATGCCCTGTGTGTGGAAAGGCATATCTTCCTACAACCAGCCAGGCATATTGTTCCGCTGCCTGCCGGGTCTATGCAAGACGGAAATCCGAGCGGGAACGCAAACGCCGGAAGCGGCAAAACCAACCATGATATGTCCGCAACTTAGCCTTAAAAGTCCTTGATTTTCAAGGGCTTTTTGCACCTGTTTTCAAGGGAGCTGTATAAGAATACCCGGTGCTTTGAAATGAGGTTAAGTTGCGGACAAAACATATATTTTAACAAAAACGATAGGAGGCGATTTTTTGAATATCAACACGATTACCGCGGAGGACCTTCGCCGCATGCCGGATAAGGAAGGACTGATTTTACAGGGCTGTGGCGGGGATCTGACAGAGTGGGTGGACGGGATCAACGAAATGCTGACAAATGCAGGCATATTGAAAGATGGCAGCCAGTTTGAAAATGTGTTTGCTTTTCAGCACGGCGAACTGACCTGTCTGCTTTACCCGTTTGATGATGTGAAACTGGATATAGGAAAACTTGCCCTGTGGCGTTTACAGACCCATGAAGTCTATGGCGGCACATGGCTGTCGGACTTTGTGCCGAATTATTTAGGCGGATTTATAGAAACACCGGAAGCGTTGGCAGATAAACCGGATTGTCCGCTGATCGGAGCAGATGGGAACATTTTTAATCTGCTGGGTATTGCTTCCCGTACTTTGCGGGAGCATGGTTTGAAAGAACAGGCAAAAGAAATGTCTGATCGGGTATTTGTTTCCGGCAGTTATGGAGAAGCGCTCTGTATCATTGGCGAATATGTCAACATCACAGATTCCGAACCGGAGCATAAGAATTCTCTCCGTCAGCAGCTAAAAGCAACAAAACCGGCAGACCCGGTAAAAAAGCAACAAACTTCCAAACAGCAGGAACGATAAGGAGGGATGCGGAATGGAAAAGAAACGGACCTATGGTGTATGGGCGGTACGAAGCAGCACTTCTATTTTCGGACCGGCACAAAGCTGGTGCAAGGAAAATGGAAAACCGTTGGAGTTTGATAGCAAAGCCGATGCTGAAAACTATGCAAAGGAAGCCAACGAGCATACGACAGCAAATGTCCGATACTATGTGAAAGAAAAAGAACCGGAGCCCGGTGCTGTTCGGAAAGGAACGTCTCAACCGGAGCTGGATGCACGCAGCCATGAAGAAGTGATACCAAGAAATGATGCAGCGGAAAAACAAAACGAGATTCCGGGCGACAGATCCCTTCTCAAACAGATCCGCTGGTAGAAATCCGCTCTGCGGTCCATAGTAATTACGCGGGTATGGTCGCTATGCTGGGTGCGGACAACCGTGTGTATTTGGGGCGTGAGGAACGCTGCCATTACCAGGATATGCAGCCATCTTACTATGACAATCAGGACGGTTCCCTGTGTTTTGTCTGTGATCAGCCCGATATGTATTATTTTCTTTTATGGAGAAGGCTGGGCGCATACCCAGACGGAAATGTTGGAACGAGGGCTTACCTTGCGCCAGTATGAAGAATTTGCGAGACTGCAAAATGGGGTCCTTGCACAGTTTACCACCCAAAGAGAAATCCTGTTTGCCGGACAGCCGTTTCAGGCGCCGGAAAGTTATCTTCGCAATGCGGAACTTTATGAGGAAGGACAAACCGGGAACTACAATATGCTGGATGGCAGGCTGAACAACGAACCTCCTGTGCGCCCGGATCTGACAGACGGACAGACGGATGAAGAAATCCGGGAGCTGGTGCCGGAAGCAAAGCCGTCTTTGATGGACCGTTTGAAAGCAGACAAACCGGAGCATGAAGCAAGGCAGATGATCCCTCCTGTGCCGGAAAGGGAACGCTGATGGCCGGGGTAAGATTTGAGGATGTAGATCTTTTGGGTGCTCTTTCCCGTATCGTAGATCTTCATACCCAACATTATAAAGAGGACTTTGACCTGGATAAGGAACTGATTTCAAAACTGGCTGTGTCAGACCGTTCAGAGGATAAACAGCTTCTTTGGATGTCACGCCCTTGCGGAACCTATACCCTGCGCGAACGGGAAGTTTATCTGGATGGAAGCCATGAAAATAAAGTGTGGCGGTTTTACCAGGAACAGACAAATGATCCCGTTTTGGCTTATGCCATCTCTTTGAAAGAAGTCAGGGACGGAAAAATATTTGGCAATCTCTATCCGCTAAATTATAGAGAACATGTGGAACGGATGAAAAAGCTGACCTGTCCAATCGGAAATGTAGCCGTTGCATTTGCGGATGGAAATGTTATCACGATTCCCTATCAGGAACGGAGACAGCTTATGAACCGGTTTATGCCAGAGCATGGAGCCCCTAAAACAATGACTTATCTGCCGGAAAATGAGCCGGAGCTGATGATGATTCTAAAAACGGGAACGCTTCAAACGCAGCTATCATGCGACAGCCGGAAATCTGGAGGAATATCTTGATAAGCTGGAAAAGACCACCCTGCGGGAAAAACTCAAAAGAGCAAAGACGGCGGTTTCGACGCAGGAGGTCTCATCTCATAAAAGAGGGTTGGAACGATGAATGGCGGGCATAACAAAAAATCCGTCCGCGTCGAATTTGTCATGTCCGAACCGGAGGCCGAACTGGTAAAAGAACGCATGGCGGAACTTGGCATTACCAACCTGTCGGCATATCTGCGAAAGATGGCCGTAGACGGTTACATCATTCACCTTGATATGGGAGATATTCAGGAAATGATCCGGCTTCTCCGCATTTGTTCCAATAACTTAAACCAATATACCAGACGGGCCAATGAGACCGGCAATATTTATGCCGCAGATATAGATGACATCCGCACCCGTCTGGACAGCCTTTGGGATGGCATGGACAAACTGATCCGGGGATTTGCAAACATTTCATAAACAGCCGGAAAGCCGTTGCTTTCTTTTTGCCGTCACGGTAAAATTTTTATAAGGGCAGATGCCCTTCTGAAAGGAGGCAAAGCGTATGCGTTTGATAGGTAAATTACTGGCACTTCCCTTTATGCTGGTTACGGGGATTCTTTATCTGGTATGTAAATTTTTAGTGGTTCTTTCCGGTGCGGTACTTGGGATTCTTTCTGGGATCATCTTTCTGGCGGCATTGGTGCTGTTCTTTGTCGCAGGATTTTTGCCGGGTCTTGCATGGCTTATGATCGCCTTTCTTATCAGTCCATACGGTCTGCCTCTGGCGGCTGCATGGCTGGTAGGGATCATTGGCGGGGCAAACAGTGCCTTAAAGGATTTTTATATTTGGTTAAGCAGATTTGGCGGGGCGCATAGGGCCCCGCTCTTTTCTGCAATTATAACTTCTGATTGAAATTAAGTTAAGGAGGTGACGAAAATGACCACAAGACTGATGCCCTCTGCATGTAGGAAAATCGGAATATCTACTTGCGACCGATTATGTTATGTGAAAATCGCAGAAAACCGATTTTGGAGAAAATTCATTTATATTTATGAAGTGTGATGCGGCAGCAATACATCAAA